>Ga0116129_1000359_pt1 | contig 30106 bp, 19 predicted proteins | sample June2015DPH_17_2_FD_89732 | JGI IMG/M metagenome (GOLD analysis project Ga0116129, IMG submission 89732) | Peatland microbial communities from SPRUCE experiment site at the Marcell Experimental Forest, Minnesota, USA - June2015DPH_17_10 | ecosystem: Environmental > Terrestrial > Soil > Wetlands...
GCACTGGGACGGCGCTCGAGCTTGCCGTAGAGGGAGTACCTGTCGGCGGTCCACGAGGCAGGGGGGGCCGAGGAGGCGGACGAAGCGGAGCGGCGGCGCCCAGTGGAACGCCCACGGGCGGAGCGGCCCCTGGCGGAGCAGCGCCTGGCGGCGCACCGGGTGGCGGCGGACGAGGAATGTTCGCAGGCACGGGCTCCCCGATTCCTGCGCAGGATCCCGCTCAAGTCTCGACGAACTGGCCGGCGGGCAGCATTGACGCTCGTCTGGCCACTTACCTCTGTCAGGCGCAGCAGAAGTGGGCGATTGCGGCGGTCCCCAATGCCGGCGGCTATCCCGGATCGCCGTATTTCAAGATCACCGTTGCCGGCGCCGACCGTACGCTGGCCGCCACGGCGGACGCCGAACTGGTCGTCCTCCCCGCGTTCACCGGCGGGCCGGAACAACTGTGGCGCATAGACCAGCTTGCCGACGGCACCTGGCGCATCATGCCGAAGTCCGTTCCCACTTCGAAAGAGCCGTTGACTCTTTCGGCCGTGGGCAGCAGTTTCGCGACGCTGGCCAAGTTCGATCCCAAGAGCGACAAGCAGCGCTGGCTGTTCAAGACGCCGTGAGCTCAATCGAAAATCGGCAATCGACATTCAAGAAAGGCGAAGAGGTCGCTGAGAGTTTCCCATGAATTCGCTCCGTAAACACGAGACGCCGGCATTCGCTGTCCTGGCCGGCTCGGTGCTTCTGGCGATTACCGCCGCCTTGGGCGCCGCGCCTCAGGTTTCCTGGCCTACCCTGACAAAGCCGGCCTCGCCGGAAAAAGCGCCCGATGCCGACGGCTTCATCCAGCGCTGGCTCCTCCTGGAACCGATCCCTGCCAATGGACTTACCGCCAGCGCCGTTCAATCGATTGTCAATAAGGAGTATTTTCCCGGCCAGCTCACTGTCATTCCGCACGACGGCGACAAGGTGACCGTGGGCAACTCGGAAATGACTTGGTACGCCGTGGACACGAAGCTTTACAACGTCAACCTCTATCACTTCGCCCACGCACTGAGCAAGCCGACGTCCGACGTTTTGTTCTGGGCTGTGACCGTCGTCAACTGCCCGCGGGAGATGTCTGCCGTGCGGCTGGCCATCGGCTCCAATGCGGCCTCGGTGTGGTGGGTCAACCGCACGGAGGTCGTCGGCATTTATGGCGATCGCCAAACCGTTATTGACGACGGCGTCTCAAAACGCCTGACCCTTCGAAAGGGGCCGAACGTCGTGCGCGCGGCCGTTGTAAACGGCGGCGGAGCCACGGACTTCTGCGCCCGTTTTCTCGATGCCGAAGACCGCCCCTTGAAGGGGTTCACTGTCAGTTTGGCTGATACAGCGAGGTGAGTATAGTCACCATGACTCGAATCCGCACGAACGTCTTATTCCTCCTGCTGGCCTCCGTGCCGTTCGGCTTCGCGCAGCGGGGCCCGGCGATTGAGCAGCAGCTCACCTTTGGGCCCTATCACCCCAGCGGCATCTACAACGTCGGCGAGCTTGTCGGCTGGACGGTAACGCCCGGCCCGGTGACGCCCACCTACTCCTATAAGTGGACCATTCGCCGCAACAATGCCGTGGTCCTCAAGGAAGGTAAGCTCGATCTCTCCTCCGGCAAAGACACCATAGAGATCACCGGCGATCAGCCCGAGATGCTCTACGTCGCCGTCGAACCGTACGCCACCCTGAGGACGCCTACGCCGGCGCTGCAAGCGGCGCCCGAAGCGGGCCGCGGCGCCGGTCCTGCTTACGCCAGCGGCAATACCGGCCGCAACAACGGACTCTACGCCGTCGGCGCCGCCGTCGCACCCGCGAAACTCGGACTCGCCACGCCGCGCCCCGATGACTTCGATGCCTTCTGGGATGGGAAACTGGCAGCCCAGGCGAAAGTCCCAATCAACCCCGTGCTTACGCCGGTTCCGACTGAAGTCCATGGAGTCGACTTGAACATGTTCGCCCTCGACGCCCTCGGTTCTACGGCGCACGGCTATGTCGCCAAACCCGCCCGGGAAGGGAAGTTCCCCGCGCTCATCCAACTGCAATACGCGGGCGTCTACGCGTTGAACGCGCGCGGAGCGGCGCAGCGCGCAGCCGAAGGCTGGCTCTTCCTCAACGTCGATTCGCACGACAAGCTGCCGTCGGATGCATCCGGCAATATCCCGCGAAGCTATCAGACCGTCGGCAACACCGATCGCGAGAAATCCTATTTCCTGAACATGTATCTACGCGACTCGCGCGCTCTCGATTACCTCCTCACCCGGCCCGATTGGGACGGCAAGACCATCGTCCTCACCGGCGGCAGCATGGGCGGGCAACAGAGCCTCGTGCTCGCCGGTTTGCGTCCGGAAAAAATCACCGCCGCTTTGGTTTGCGTGCCCGCCGGAGCCGACGCCAACGGAGACCTGCACGGCCGCAAGGCGGGCTACCCCAATTGGCCCTCGGACAACCGCGACGTTATGAAGACCGCCATCTACTTCGACACCATCAATTTCGCCTCCCGTATCCAGGCGCCCGTGATGGCTGGCATGGGCTTCATCGACACTATTTCGCCGCCCGCCGGCGTCTGGACCGCGTTGAACCAGATTCCCGGCCCTAAAGAACCGCTCCCAATGATCGAATCCGAGCACGACAACCTGACCCCTCAAAAAGGCAGGGCGTGCCCCGCCCGAGCCAATGAATTACTCAACCTGTTGGTGCAGGGCGGTGAGTTCAAACCGAACGGGATCAGGCCGTAATCATGCGAGCGATGGGAACCATCCGCGCTCGAAGGAGAAGTCAAATGCGATTTCTGTTCGCCGCGCTAAGCTGCCTCGCTGCGGTTTATGGCCAGCGAGGGCCAACGCCCTTCTATGAGGACACGAACAACGTTCCCGTCTCTCCAGAAGTGCATTCGGACCGGACGGTGACGTTCCGCCTGTTTGCGCCGAAAGCCAGTGAAGTTTTGTTGATGGGATCTCCCGGCATCCTGGAGGCGATTAAGACCCCCGCTCCATTGCAGAGGGACGCGAAGGGAGTATGGAGCGTAACCGTGGGCCCGCTGCCCGCGGGTTTCTACACCTACGGGTACGCGATCGATGGCGGTCTGCGAATGCCCGATCCGTCGAATCCGGACCTGGAACTGCGCCGCTGGGGTCCCACGAGCCTGTTCATCGTACCGGGGGCCGAGAAGGCCGTGTTCGAAGAGCGCCATGTGCCGCACGGGACGGTTCATGTGGAGTTCTACGATTCCGCCAAGCTGGATGGTGAGCGCATGGTCTACGTCTACACGCCTCCTGGTTACGAATCCGGCAAACAGAAGTACCCAGTGCTTTATCTGCTGCATGGCAACGGGCAAATTGAAGCCTCCTGGACTTGGACCGGGCGCGCCAACGTGATCATGGATAACCTCTTGGCTGACGGAAAAATCAAGCCCATGGTCGTGGTGATGCCTTACGGCCACGTGCCGCGGGAAATCAAGCCCGCGCCGGGTACTCCAGCCTCGACCAATGACCCGGCGGCCATTGAGACGGAACTGCTCACGGCCGTGAAGCCGCTGGTCGAGGGCAAGTACCGCGTGCTCATCGATCGCAAGCATCGGGCAATCGGCGGATTGTCTATGGGCGCCGGTCAGTCGATGTCGATCGGGCTCCATAACCTGGACCAATTTGCTTATATCGCCGCATTCAGCGGCGGCGGCAATCGCGCGGAATGGGAGAAAGCGGATCCGGCGGTCCTGAATCAAAAACTCAAGGTCTTGTGGATCGGCTGCGGCACGGAAGATCCCGGCTACAACGGAGTCAAAGCCATGGATGATCTGCTCACGAAGCAGAACATAAAGCATGTCTGGAATCCGTCAGGCGGTGGACATAGCTGGCCGAACTGGCAGGTGTATCTTTCGAAATACGCACCGCTCCTGTTCCGCGATTAGCGTTTGTCCTCGCTGAAGGGGTCGGCGCGATAGCCTCGCTCTTCGTACACGAAGTAATCGAAGTCGGCATGCCGGCGCGTTCCTGCCATGTCCTGGCAGCACATGCCCACGAAGGCGCCCGTGAAGTTCGGAGTGCCGGGCGCCGCTGCCTCATCGGAGAGAATGCTCGCGTCCAGATGGCCGGGCAGTCGCTGCCAGTCCTGCCCTTCCAGGCGGTACGCGAAATAGAGGCGCTCGAAATCCACTTCGACCCGCAAATGCACCGGTACGCCGCCCGGGATGGCGACAGGTTCGGAGAAGACGTCCGATTGAACCTGGTCGGGAAGGCACGACATAACACGGATGTGCTTTCCCAGCGCGGCGTCATGCGAGATGTACAGGTAGTGAAACTTGCTGCCGTTGTAATAGCAGATCAGCCCGGCGGTCTGCTGGAAGCGCTCCGGCTCGAATTCGATCGCGGTGGCGGCGCTGTAGCAGTGCGACTGTTGGCGGCGCGCCACCAATGCCTGGTGGAACACGCTGCCGAGCGTTTCACGGCCGAACAACCGCAGATGGCCGGGGCGCGCGGTCAGGCTGAAGAGTTCCTCGGGCCAGGGCGAGCGCAGCCACTGGAAGTCCAACGGAAGCTCGGGGCTGTCGAAGTCATCGCGCGCGGGTAAGGGCGGGAAGGGGTGAGCGGGAAGGGCCGGAGCGGGCGCCTCCGAATACGGCAGCCCGAGTCCGTCGGCCGTGCGCAGCCAGCCGTCGGCCGACCATACCATCCCTTGGATGGCGGTCTCGCGGCCCAGCGTGCAGCGGCCGCGGTTGTGAATCGGCCGCCCGCAGAGGTGCACCATGTAGGTTTCCCCGTTCTGCGTTTCCACCAGATCGGAATGCCCGGCGCGCTGCAATTCGATATCGGGACGGTGGCGCGAGGTGAGGATGTATGTATCCGGATGAAGTTCGTACGGCCCGGTCAGGTTGCGCGAGCGCGCCATGGTGACGGCATGCCCATATCCGGTTCCGCCCTCGGCGGTCAGCAGGTAGTAGTAGCCGCCGCGCTTGTACAGATGTGGGCCTTCAGTGAAGCCGATTGCCGTTCCCTCGAAAATTCGACGCTCTTGCCCGATAAGCTTGCGTTCCTGGATAGAATACTCCTGCAGCGCGATGCCCGCAAAACGATTGTGACCTGGCCGGTAGTCCCACACCATATTCACCAGGTATTTTCGGCCGTCGTCGTCATGGAACAGGGATGGATCGAAGCCGGTGCTATTCAGATACACCGGATCGGACCACTCGCCGTCGATTGTCGGAGAGGTCGCCAGGTAATTGTGCGTGTCCCGCAAAGACGCCCCGGCGCTGGCGCCCTGGGTGGTGCGGCCGTAGCGTTTTACGTCGGTGTAAATCAGATAGAAAAGGCCGTTGGAGTGACTTAGACAGGGCGCCCAGACGCCACACGAATCGGGGGCGCCAAGCATGTTGAGTTGGGCGGCGCGGTGGAGCGGGCGCGTGAGCAGGCGCCAATGGACCAGATCGCGCGAGTGATGGATCTGGACCCCCGGATACCATTCGAAAGTCGAGGTTGCGATGTAGTAGTCGTCGCCGGCGCGGACAATCGAAGGGTCTGGATTGAATCCCGGCAGAATCGGATTGCGGATAATCGTGGGTTGCTTCGGCATGGCGTGGTCCGGCATGTCAAATGGTTTCCAGGCTCTTGCGTTCGCGAACCAGCCACCAGAGAACCGCCGCGCCCACTAAATCGAGCACCCCCAGACAGACAAAGAACGGGGCATAGCCTACGCTCGCGACCAATCCGCCAATCAACAGAGAGAAGATCAGGAGACCCGCATTGCCGAACGTGCCAGCCATGCCGGCGGCGGTTGCGACTTCGTTCTTGCGAAATAGATCCGAAGACATGGTGATCACGGTCACCGACAGAGTCTGGTGCGCGAACCCCGCCAGACTGAGAAGCGCGATAGCAGCATAAGAGCTTTGCACAAATCCCACGAATCCCACGCCCATCATGAGGACGGCGCCAAGCGTAAAGGCGCAACGCCGGGAATTGATCACGCTAAGGCCGGCTCGCCTCTGTAGTGTCATGGCCACCAGGCCGCCAAAAAGACAGCCGAAATCGGCCGCGAGGAACGGAAGCCAGGCGAACATTGCGATATGCTTGAGGTCCATGTGGCGGACACTGCTCAAATAGAGCGGAAGCCAGAAGCTGAGAGTGCCCCAGGCGGGGTCGGCGAGAAAACGGGGGAGCGCGATGCCCCAAAAATTACGCTGCTTGAGGATGTGGACCATCGAGGGGCGGGAACCGTCGCCCTGCAGGTGCTTCTCCTGGCCCGAGGCGATATGATCTCTCTCCTGCTCCGTGAGCGCGGGGTGTTTGCCGGGCGATTGGTAGAACAATAGCCACAACACCACCCACACCAGGCCCAGCGCGCCAGTGATGACGAAAGCCACGCGCCAGTTATAGTTCAAGATCGCCCAGGCCACCAGCGGTGGCGCAACCATGGAGCCTATGGACGCGCCGATATTGAACACGCCCCCGGCCAGTCCGCGCTCCTTCGCGGGAAACCACTCCGCGGTCGCCTTCATGCCGGCGGGATTGGAAGAGCCTTCGGCGAATCCCAGTAATCCTCGCAGCCACGCGAACGCCTGCCAACTATTGGCGAAGCAGTGGGACATGTTGATCAGCGACCAGGCGATGGCGAAGATGGCGAAGCCGATCTTGAGACCGATCACATCCAGCACGTAGCCGCAAATGGGCTGCGCCATGATGGCGCCCTGGAAGGCTCCGACAATCCACGAGTACTGTTGCGTGGTGATGTGCAAGTCTTGCAGCACGGTGGGAGCGGCGACCGCCAGAGTGCTGCGCGTCAGGTAGTTGATGATCGAGCCCAACATGATCAGCACGATCATCCACCATCGAAGCCCTCTGAGCTTCGGCCTAAGCGGGGTATGCGGGTACAAGCGTTCAGCTACAGCGGTTTCCGCTTCCTGCTTTCTGTTTAGCATCGGGAATAAGCCATAAATAGTGAACCTTACTGTACTCGGCCCGGCCCCACGAGCGCGACGCTACTTCAGATTCACCTCCAACACTTGAATGGAATACGCCAGTGCCACAAAAGGGACACGCTCACCGCTGAAGTTGAGCGTGGAACTCACCGGCACAATGCGCTTGCCGTCTTTGATCGTATTCGTCGCCCACGTAGTAGCTGCGTGGAGCGTGTTGACGCGAGCCATATGAGCTGAGGCGCCGAGACCGCGCAGCGTGATGTTTACCGGCTGCGCAGTCGAGGTCCCGTTCACCAGTTTCAGGCACACCTTGCCTGGCGAGGCCGTAGCCGAATAAAAGAACTTCCCTCCGGCTCCCGTAAGAGACGAGTTGACCGTGTAGTCGCCGACGCAAGACGCAAACATCGTTTGGGCGTAATAACTCGGAGAGCCGTAGCTGTTCAAGGCGTCATAGCCGATCAGGTCCGAACTCCACTGCATCCCACCGGGGTTCACATTCACAAACAATGGAGCGTACGACGCCATGACGACGAGATCGCTGTTCCGCTCAAGGCCGGTCATGAAGGCGGCGTCGCCGAGCGCGGCGCCGAAATTCGGAGTTGGCGTTCCTTCACGGGTTGCCCATTCACCCACAAAGATCCTGGGGCCCTTCCGTTCGGCCTGATCGTAGTGTTTCGCTTCCTCAAACATTCCCGGCATCCGCTTGTAGTAATGATCGTCGACGATGTCGGGCGTGACGCTTGTGACGGGGATGGTGGCGATGACTTGGATATCCGGATACTTAGCTTTGATCGCCTTATAGAACTGGGAGAACCGGCCATCATAAGTTCTTGCACGGTCGAACGAATCCTCATTGCCGACTTCAACGTAGCGGACCGTGAACGGCGCAGGATGCCCGTCTCGCGTACGTAACGCGCCCCACGTGGTATCCACAGCGCCGGCTGCGTACTCGATCTCGTCGAGCGCCTCCTGCACGTAGGGTTCGAGGTCCGGACCCGGCTTCACTGCGTGTCCGTCGAGAGTGTAGCCTGCAAACACGGCGAGAAGAGGCTGCATGTGCAGGTCCTCGCACCACTCCAGAAATTCCAGCAACCCCATGCCGTCGGTGGAGTGGTAACTCCACGTGCTCGGGTGCGTCGGCCGGTCGACGAGGGGGCCGATCGTCCTCCGCCAATCGAAATGGCTGTTGATGTTGTTTCCCTCCAGGTAATTTCCTCCCGGAAAACGCAGGAACGAGGGACGCATCGCCGCCAGCTTCTCCATAATGTCGACGCGATTGCCATTCGGCCGGTCGTGGTAGGTCGGCGGGAACAGCGAGACCAGTTGCAGCCACAACGTCGCAGGACGGTCAATGGTCAACTCGAGGTGGTTCTCGGCGGAAGGCGAAACCTGGCCTGAGCGCATCTCGAATTTGTACGGCTTCCACTCCGCGCCCGCAACAGGCACGGAAGCGCTCGCCAGCACCTGTCCGGATTGGTCCGCGATGAGTTCGATTCGGACGGCCAGCGGCCCTTCCGAGTCGCTCTTGGCGTAGAACGAGCCGGTGTACCGCGTGTTTGGCTGCACCGCAATTCCCCAATAGCCCTCGTTGAGGAGCCCCGCCCGGCCGTTTGCGTCGGCTTTCGTGACCTCGAGTCTCGCGCTCTGAGTAAGCGCCGCCGATGGCCCGGCGCCATTATCCACCGACACCTTCGCCGACGCGGTTCCCTTCTCCACCAGGAACCAGTTGAGAATTCCGCTCCAGTCGGAACGAAAGGTCCGGTTGCGAATCAGTTCCGCGTACAATCCGCCGTCGTACGAATAGTTGATCTCTTCCGTCATCAGGCCATAGAGCATGGGGCTGACGGCGGATTTCGGCTGTTTCACATCGATGGTGAGGTCAGCCGCCGATTGTGCGTGTAATTCTGAGGTGACAAGCGAGCTCGCCAGGAATATAGCGGATATAACGAGCGGCTGCTTTGCTCTAATCATGTCTGTTCTCCAGCTAATCGCCTTCCGGGTCATTTCTTTTTTGCCACCTGCAAAACAGCATCGAAGGCTGGCTTCGGTTTGCCTTCGCGATCGAATAGCAGCGGGTAATTCGTGCGCCCGCGCGTGGGGAAATTGTTGAGCCACGAGTCGCCGTCCGTCACTCCCCAGAACGTGACCCGGCCGATCACGGCGCGGTGTTGTACGAAGACTTCGAACAATTCGGCATAACGATTGGCAAGCGCCTGCTGCAATTTTTCCGGCAAGCCGGCCGTGTAGGGATTCGACTCCGCGGTCCCCACTGCCGTCGCCGAAACGTCCGCTGTGTTCTGACGCGTGGTGCGCGGCAGTATGTCGACATCGAGTTCGCTGATATTCACCCGGATGCCGAGCTCGGCAAACGCCTCGATGGTGTCGGCCTCCTGCCGCGCCGTGGGCGAGTCCATATGGTTGTGCCCCTGCAAACCGATGCCGCTAATGGGAGATCCGGCGGCTTTGAGTTTGCGGATTAACTGCACCGCGCCGTTGCGTTTGGCTTCGTTTTCGAGCGAGTAGTCGTTGTAATAGAGCTCGGCCTGCGGGTCGGCTTCATGCGCGAACTGGAACGCCTTCAGCAGAAAGTCTTCACCGATGATCTGGAGCCATGGCGACTGACGCAATGAGCCGTCCTCGTTCAACGCTTCATTTACCACGTCCCAGCCGCCGATCTTACCCTTGTAGCGGCCAACTACCGTTCGGATGTGCTCATGCATTCGGTCGAGCAGGGCTTCGCGGGTAAGAGGGTCGCCCTGGTCGTTCTGAAAGACCCAGCGCGGCGTCTGGCTATGCCAAACCAGGCAGTGGCCGACGATGAACATATTGTGCTTTTCGCCGAAGGCCACATACCGATCGGCCGGGCCGAAGTCGTAGCCGTCCACCCGTGGGTGGATGGATCCCCACTTAAGCGCGTTTTCGGGGCTGACGGTGTTGAACTGCGCGGCGATAACGGGGTTGCCACGCGGGTCTCGTTCCTCGAACTGCGCCGGGTTCAACGCGGCCCCGATTCGGAAAATACCCTGATAGGCGTCCTTGAGCGTGGAAGCTGTCTGGCCCGATGCGACGGCAGCCGCCAGAGCTATCCATGCGAGAAGTTTCATAAACTCATGCTCCCATCTAAGTTGCTAATAAGATGCGAACTCGGGATTTCCCGTTCTCCTGAGTTCACTTGCATTTCGCCGTCGCACACAGGTTCTTACTAAAGAATGGCACTACATGGTTCTGGAATCGGTCGGCCACGGCGCTGGTATGGGTGCCGTGATAGATCTCGAAGGCGTTGGCGATGCCGTAACTATCCAGAATCTCATGCAGCTTGCCCGCATCGACCCGCAAACCGTCCTGATCACCCACATCGATGGCGATTCCCCGGTACCGCCGTAGATTGCCGATATACTGATCGACGAACGCCAGCGGAGCGTTCGCCGCCCATTTCGCTAGCACCTCCGGCCGCGCCATGCCATCCTTCGTCGGCAGATCGAGATACAGCGGCGGGTTCTTAGGATTGGGCGACCATGCGGCGGCGGAGGCAAGCTGCGCCCGCAGCCCAAAAGGCAGGTTGGCTGAATCTGCGGGCGTTTTCACCGCCTCCAGGGCTTTTTCGTTGGCCGGATTCGAGGGGCCCGCCCCGCGGGCCGACATACAGCAGGGGCTCATAATGTAGAGACTGCCGAAGACGTCCGAATGCTTCATGCCGACACGGCTGGCGCCGTAACCACCCATCGAATGGCCGGCCAGTCCGCGGCTCGTCCGCCTGGCGATCGTACGGTAATGAGCGTCTACATGGGCGACGACATCGTGCGCGACAAACTCCTCAAAGTCACCCGTAGTCGCAGAACTGGAATACATCGACCCGTTGTGCACCGTCTTGGAATCGGGCAGCACCACAATCATCTCCTGCGCGCCTTGGGCGAAGGCGCCCTCGATGGTTTGCGGCACATGGATTTCGTGCGTCCACTGTTCGGCGCCGATCGAGTAGCCGTGCAGGGCGTAGATCACCGGGTAGCGCCGGCTCTTCTGAGTGGCGTAACTGGGCGGCAGGAGGACGATGACGTCCCGGTCGACAGCATCGCCCTCCAGATTACCTTCGAGTGAAGAGCCGTGTACCTTGATGCGCTCCACGGTAACGGGTTTCGCGCCGGGTACGGCGGGAGGCACTTCGGTAGTCACCTGCGCCGGCGCTGAGACCGTAAGTCCCAGCGCGACCGTCAGTATGGCCGAGATCGTCGATTTCATGGTCAGCTTGTTTGTATTGCGCATAGGGTTTGATTGTCTTAAAGCCAGGGGTGAAATCTTCCAAGGGCGCTTACCTCTGACGGCGCTTGGGAATCTGATATCGGCAGCGCGCTTCTTGAGAATTTCCCTGAACCCCCACGGTGGGTAGACGTTCTCACCGCGGCAAATAAGCGGCTGGCCGCGGCGCACACTTCACGAGTGGCATCAATGTTTTCCGCCGGGACCGGTTCCTCGAGCCATAGGAGTTGGAACTTTTCGATTTCCTCCTTGGCGGCGCCCTTACCCGGGGTAGCCTCATACAGGTCATGCGTAGCTACGGCTAGGTAGCTGTTCTTGGGGTAGTTTTCGCGCGTAAACGAGATTTCCACCAGCGCGTAGTCGATTTTGCTGTTAGATGCAGCCCAATTCGCCCGGGCGAAGCGGGCGGAATCCATGGCATCGTCAATGTCGATTTTGGCGGCGGTCAACCCGAGATCCTGGATTTGCTTGATGTGAGCCAGAGAGCCCTGAGCGCCGGGAATCGTCTCACATTCGCCAGAATCGCAATAGACGCGCGCGCGATCGCGCATTTTTCCGCCGAACAACTGGTACACGGGCAGACCCAGCGCTTTTCCCGCGATATACCAGAGCGCGGCTTCTACTCCGCTGAGCGTTGTCGCATACTGGCCGGCTTGCGACCCGGCGAATACGCCCGACATGCCAACGCGTTCGAAGGTCGCCTCGATGTCCAGCGGGTCTTGCCCGATCAAAATTCGCACGAATAAGCGGCTGAGGGGGACGTCACCTTGGGCGGCGTCCATGATTTCGCCCTGACCGGTAATGTCCTGGTCCGTGTAGATGTGGACGTGCAGTTGGCGCCCATGCGCACGTACTTCGGCCGGCCGGACTTCGGTGATCCTCAGTTTGGGCCGATTGTATGGTAGTCCGGCCACGCCGGCAAGCGACGGCAGTCCGCCCTTCAACATAGTTCTACCATCCGGTCGTTGCATCGGATCCCCCTGTCGGAACGGCCGAACAGGTCAAAGCGCGTCTCGGCGCCGTTCCGACCGCCCTCGCCTGCGTAGAGGTGAAGACGCGCCACGCTATCGGAAAAGCCGCGGGGCGAAGTCGTTCAGGCACCGCCGCCAGGTCAACCACTCATGGGCCGTGCCGGGCGATTCAAAGTAGACATTGTGAATGCCGGCGTTGGTGAGTGCGTCGCTGAACTGTTTCGTTCCTTGTCCTTCGGCGGAACCGATCCCCAAGAACAGCACCTTGACCTTCTTGTTGAACGCGGCCGAATCGGAGAACGCGCCTCCACAGGTGGTCTTCGCATCGAAGCTGCCGCCTCGGCCGCCGCAACTTCCACTGAAACCGCCAAGGTATGCAAACTTGTCGAGATTGTTGAGTGCGGTCGTAAACGTCTGCGCCCCGCCCATCGAGAGCCCCGCCATCGCACGATTCTCACGCCCCGGCAGCGCCCTGTAAGTCCGCTCAATCGCGGGGATCAAATCGGCAAGCATCATTTCGGTGAAAGTCGGACGGGCCAGCCCTCCTCCGCCTCTTCCGGCTGGCGCTCCGCCACGATCCGGCTGCCCATTCGGCGCGCCTCCGGGAAGCAATGCCTGCCCCGGCGCGCTCGTTCCTCCCCGCGCCGCGGCAGCGGCTCCCGGCGCCGGAACCAGCCCGCGTGCCGCGAATATTGCGCCGCTTTCCCCCGGCTTAACGGCGTTGAGATTGTCCATCACGACGATCATCGGCTTAGCCTTTCCAGCAGCGATCAGGTTGTCCATGATGAAGTCAACGTGGCCCTGGGTGTACCAACCGGTTTCGTCTTCGCCCCAGCCATGCAGCAAGTACAGAGCCGGGTAGCGCGCCTTGGCGTTGGTCCCGTAGTCCGGCGGCGTGTAGACAAAGCAGCGGCGCCACTTGTCGGTGACTTTGGAGAAATACCACTGCTCACTCACGTGACCGTGCGGCACGTCTTTCGCGTGGTAATAGCTGGCGTCCGCATCCGGCTCAGGGATCTCGATTCCACTGTTCGGCCAGCCGGATCCGAAGAAGGTCATCGTCGACGGATCTGCGACCGTGGCTCCGTCGATTTGCAGACTGTAATAGTGGAAACCCACCACGAGCGGCATTGTCGTGACCGTCCACACGCCATCCGAACCTTTCGCCATATCGAATCCCCGTCCGATTCGGACCGACACTTTTTGGGCCTCCGGGGCAATGACGCGAAACATCGCGCGGTTATCCGGATACACGCACGGGAACTTTGCTTCCGGGATGTTTAGTGCTGAGGGTATACAGTCGGCCAAGGTCTGTGAACAGCACGTCCCGCAGCCCAACAACGCCAAAATCAGCATCGACTTCATAAACTTCTCCTTGGAGAGCTGTGCAAGAGCGCCGCCGGGAACAGCGATGCAGCAGGCATTTGCCTCTTTTCTCCACAACAGCGTCCGGCCCACGGACCGGACTGCGGCTGAGGCCGGCCGGTCCAGTCTACAGGATAGTACCTCTGAACCGAAGAGACGGCCACGTTGAACACCGTGTTTTCACCGTGCAACACCCCGTCAAAACCTAATTTGGGGATGATCCGAAGTGATCCGCTCGCAACCATTTTCCCTCTGGCTAGCTCGCGCGTTGATAGTGTTGGGGGGCATCATCTAGCACGGACACAAGTTCCGAAGGAATCTTACGCGTGTTTCTGAGAAGCGCCCCGGTTTCATCCAGCCAGGACCCGATACCTGTGCCGAAACGTGTGCCAGCCGATGTCGCCGCCCGACGCCGCGCTCGCCACCGGAATTCGCGTTCGTCATTCTTCGCCGTGCTTAACCAAATCCTGCATCGCCAATTGCGAGTCGCCGACCAACGCCTGGCCCGTGCGCATTAGGAATCTCCTTATTTTTAGAGCCCGGCCGAGATGCCATTCTCGCACGCAGCGGGTTTTAACCGACGGCGACATGCGGAGTCGAGCACGCGGGACATGTATATTTCGGTAGTGAGTTACTTCCCTGGCGCGGCTAACGGCAGGTCGGAGTCCGTATCCAGTATTATCTTCCAGCTTCCATCGGCCACAAGGACGATGAAGTGGACGTTCTTCAGGCCCTAGCAAACTCGAGTGTTGTGACGGACGCAAAAAATCCGGAAGCTGTAAACAACGGTGTCCCCCGGACATACAGAAGCTAGTCGGAAGCCTCGGCCCGGACTCGACTGGTAAGTCAGCGACGAAGGCTACGCTCTCCAGCGGCGTGCAGTTGATCTCGAAACTATCGAAGCTGGAGGCGCCGCCATGGCAGATGGTTTCGGCACTATTGGAGGCGAACCGCTGCGCGTCGCGTCATGGTGGGCCCTTCCGGAGATTCCATCGACCGTCGCGACCACACCAGTGGGATGTTGGGATGCATCGCTCGCCAAGCCGGGTCCGTCCAGATCGCGACGTCGGGCACCATAGAATGGAGTGACCATTGGGCTCGAAGAACAGGCCGAACCGGAAGGAAATCATGCCAAGATCGGCTTGCCGACCGGCCACTGATCACACCTATGCCATATTCGGGGACATAAACGCTGCATTCGCTGCGGCGCTTGTCGACCAACATTCTGTACACTGGCGCGATCCGGCTATAAGGTAACAGTACCCTCTGGAAACTCTAATTCTGGCTCGGATATCCCTGCCAGACATATTCAAGCGCCTGAGGCAAGGTGTGGTTGATCACCTTCCTTTGGGTATGGCCAGCACCCTTGGTATAAACGAACTGATAATGATAGCCCTTGTCCTTGAGAATCTTCGCCAGCCGCGAGTTGGCCGTAACCCAATTTCTCCGATTCGCTGAAGGAGTCTTAGCGCCATTATCGTTCTCGGATACCTGGATCCAGAGACGGAAAGGTTTCTTCGCCGTGTTTGGAAACAGGTGCTCGATATATTCATAGGCGCCCAGCGGAGCTTCCGGGCTGCTGCGCAGGTTCACGAATGTTCCCGAGTACGTGAGCACACGGTGATAAAGATCGGGCCGGAACCAAGCCATAGTCAGCGCCACCGCACCGCCGGAACTGCCGCCCAGCGTCATCCGCGCTTCGGGGTTCTTGGACAGCTTTACGCCCGCCTCTTTCTCTGCGCGGGGCAGGACTTCCTCTTCCACGAATTGGACGTACTTGTCGGAAACGGTGTCGTATTCCATGCTGCGCTCCGATCCACCGTTGTCGATCATCACGGCGACCAAGGCCGGCAGACGCTGGTCGTAAATCATATTGTCGAGAATGGTGGGCAGGTTATACCGCATCCCATAGGCATCGGCGGAGACGATGACCGGGGCGTCGGTACCCGGAACGTACTCCGCGGGGACGTAGACGCAGACGTGCCGTTGAAAGGCGACGTTGCCGGGGTAAAACTTGCTGTCGGCGGAGTTCAACACGAACTCGATCACCTTGCCCTCGGGGACGCCCACGCGCTTGGCAAGTTCCGGCGCGGTCGGATAACCTGGGCCCGCTGAATAGTCGCCATCGACGGCAGCGGATGTCCATGCCGGAAGATCGCTGAGTTTCGCGATTTCCGCGATATCTTCGGCGGACTGGGGCGGCTGGGCGCGAGGAGCGAGGGGAGCCCGCGCCGGCCCGTTTGCAGGCGCCTGCCCGGCGCGGACCGGTGGCGGCGGTATACAAGGAACAGATGTCAGCGGCGTTTGCGCCAGCGCGAATTGCGCAAGGAACAAGATCCCGAACCAGAGTTTCAAGGATTTCCTCCAGAATTCACCAATTCTATACCACATCCGTCTATAGATCATGGGTCGCCGCGATCCCGTGTCAAGGCAAAGTAGAAATGTCCCCTTTTAGCCTGGGCCTCTGAAGACTGCATGTTAATCTGCGAGCACCGGTGAAGCGGAGACGGGCTCTGCTGGCGAGCGACCCGGTCAAGGAATAGCCGGTGCGGAACTCATCGCGGACGATGAGGAGAGCGTGGTCCTCCCGACGCGTTCTTTTGCCTGGGCTGGGGGCCGACCAGCGGGAGACAGTTCGGTCTCGCCCCAGGATTTGGTTCTTGAATTGTTTTGGTTTTGAAACCACATTGGACCGATAGATTCCGCCCTTCCTAAGAAAACGCATACTGGGTACCCTCAGTATTGTTCTTTGCAGCCATGAGAAGGGTGGCGGGGAAGGGATCGTGGCAAACTCTCTTGACGAATAATGATCCCGGACTTACCGGTTCCGGTCGTGCGGAGAGTTTCCCTGTGAAGGGCGACTTTCGACTTCGCGCCACTTCCCCCCGATTCAGGGGTGGCGGCAGTTCATTTCAATCCGCCTCTCCCTGCCTGAGGCCCTATGCTTGCGCCGCTTGCCAGATTTGCGGCGCTTTCTTTAGATCGAAGTTTTGATTCCAATCGCTCCCCAGCCGCTCTCGGCGCTGATTAGATACAGGCTGCGCGGCGTCACACCGATCGCCGTGTTTAATTCTCGCCTTGGCCAGGCTACCACTCCGCTACCGAGCCATCCTCGTGGAAGACGCGCGCCATGGGACGCGTGCCGCCGAAGGGATACTTGGCTAAGCTCGCCTCCGACAGCTCGAATCCTAATCCGGGCTTCTGCGCCAGGGGGAAACGCCCGTCAACCATGCGCATGGCGGGGAATCCCAGCCACTCTTCCCATATCTTGTCCGCCGCGCCGGGATTGATCTGACCGCAGATTTCCTGCACGACGAAGTTGGAAATCGCGGAATTCACGTGCAGGGTGGCCAAACCGCCGATGGGTCCTTCGCAGGCGTGGGGCGCCATGGAGATCCCCGATACCCCAGCCATCTGCGACACCTTCCAAAGCCCCGTAATGCCGCCCACGTGATTAATATCGGGCTGGAGGATATCCACCACCCCCATTTCAATGATTTCACGGCACCCATAAAGGGCTACCAACCGTTCGCCGGTGGCGATTGGAGTGGTGGAGCGGCGCGCGATCTTGGCCATGGCCTGGACGTTCTCGGGCGGACACGGCTCCTCGATGAACAGCAGGTTGAGGGGCTCGACCTCCTTCACCAGGATCGAGGCTACGCTGGGGCTGGTTTTGGCGTGGAAGTCTACCGCGATGTCAATGTCCGGGCCGAGCGACTCGCGGAGCATTTGCATCGACTTGACGGCCGCGCTGATCTTCTTACGCGTCTCGATCCACTCGTAATAGGTGGGAATTCCGGTTTTGAAGCACGAGACTCCCTGCTGGATCGCGGTCTCGCGCAGCCGCGCCAGAGCGTCCGATGTGCGTACGCCGTCGGCGTGATAGTAGCCCCGGACGCCTCGGGGATCGAGCGGGCCGCCCAACAGGCGGTACACCGGTACGCCGAGTGCCTTCCCGCGGATGTCCCAGAGCGCCTGATCGATGGCCGAAATCGCCGAGCCCATTACCGGTCCGGCGCGGTAGAAGCTATGCACATACATCGATTGCCAAATGTGTTCGACCTGCATGGGATCGGCTCCGATCACGAAGTCGCGGAAATCCTCGATGCAGGCCATGGTCGCGCCGGCTTTGCCCTCGAGCGTCCCTTCGCCCCACCCCACGAGGCCCTGATTGGTCTCGATCTTGCAGAATACATACGGCCGGTCCGAGTTGCGGTTCAGCGAAACGCCGAAGACTTTCATCCCGGTTACTCTGATGCCGGATTGCACGGGTTCGAACGCCGCCGTGGACGTCGTCTGCTGGGGAAGCTGAGGGGCGAAGGAACAACCACAATCCACGATCGGCTGCCGCCGTGTGCGAGTTTGAGCGAACCCCAGAGCGGCGCTGCTCAGTGCCAAAAAAGATCTACGCTGCATGGTATTTCTCCAATGCGGGTTCGTTCACCTCGATCCCGAGACCTGGACCGGTGGTGAGTTGCAGGAACCCGTCACGCGGCGTCTCCACGCCGCCGGATACGATTGCCGCGCGCATCTCCCGGTCCGCCGGAGCATCTGGGACGGGCACGTGCTGAATGAAGAAGTTCGGAGTGCTGGCAGCCACATGTAGCGCCGCGGCGGTAGCCACCGGGCCGCCGTCATGGTGCGGAGCGATCGCTACGTAATAGGCCTCGGCGAGCACCGCCACGCGGCGGGCGCCGCTAATCCCGAACCGGGCGATATCCGGCCGCACCACGTCGATCAGGCCCTCGCGCAAGAGTGCCAGGAATACGCCGGGATCGGTAATGCCGCGCCCGAACCCCAGGGGCGTTACCGTCTCGCTAGAGACTTTGCGGACCGATTCCAGGTTGGATACAGAGCACGGTTCGTCGATCCAAAGCGGGTGGCTGCTCTCGACGCTCTGCGCGACCGACGCCGCGTCGCCCGGAGTGAGCCATCCGTGAGCGCTCAGCACGAAGTCGCGGTCGTCCGGCACTTGCTTGATCAATTCCAGCACGTGGTTCTGATATGCCTTGCCTTGGTTGCGCGATGCCGGCTGAGGGACCGAGATACTGGCGGCATTGAAACCGGAGACGGCCGAATCGGTAAATGCGCGGACCTTATGGCGCGTCGGTCCGCCGAGCAGTCGATAGACGGGCGCCCGGCAGGCTTTGCCGAGAATATCCAGCATCGCCATATCGAGAGCGCCGCCGAGCGGCGAAAATTGGTCGATCGCCGCGTACAGGCTGGCAGACTTGCCGACCCAGTCCTTCTCAAGGGCCTTAGCGTCCGGTTCCGGGGCTTGCGTGCACTCACCCCATCCGGTCAGTCCAGAACGGGTTTTCACGCGCAAAATTGTGTATCGATTGCCTGAGACCGGCTCGCGAACGGGAAACCATCGCAATTCTGTGATGGCGTGCTCTCCTGACTGCGGGCTCACGGCCGCAGCTTGCCAGGCAAATCCGGCACTCAGCCGTGCCCTCCGCCGAGCGATGGTGCGATCCATAATGCATTCATGTATATCATGAACGCAGGGACTGTAATTAGCGACTTTTTCCTCGCATTTACACCGGCCTCGTTAGCGAGGGCAGACCGCAGAATATGGCGCAGGATACCTCATTCAGCAGCGCAGGCCACAAGAACGACCGCCTGAGCCACTCCGTTGGCCGGCTCCCTTGAGCCGACTTCCCTGAGATCTCGCGAAAACGTCCGCGAAAGACAGGGTTTCAGATCTTTTGATCTGCTGAAGCAATGTTCCTCACCGCCTGTTCACCTAATCGCTCCCGCAGTTGCGTCAAATACAGACTGCACGGCGTCACGTGCCTGTCCAGCGACTCGATGAACCCGTTTTCCTTCTTCGGATCCTGTAAAGGAATATTGAACACGACCGCATCCACCCCGACATGGCCGAACGAGAAGTTCTGAGCCGTCGGTGGCTTCAGCACCAGGAAATACCCCTCGCAATTCCAGAACACGGTGTTCGCCCCCGCCCATCCGATGTTGATGTCCTTCCAGAACCGGGCGGTCAGGGGCGCTTTGACGTTGTCATAGAGTCCCCCGGTGGCCCATTGCTCGTGCGGCTCGCTTCGATGAGAACGGGTGCGTCGCCTCGCAATCCAGGAATACGTTGTTGCTCGCCGTGGGCTGCCCCATCATGAACGAGTGCCGGCCCTTGTCGGAGTGGCAACGCTGCACCAGAGCGAGCTGCCCGCGTAGCGCGAACGTAAACCTGCGCGCGCCTGCGCGCTGCGAGATCGGCTCGCGAGACACGCAATCCTGCACGGTGATCCACTTCGAGCCGCGCGACGTCCCCACCATGCTGTAGACGAAATGGAGGGCAGTGCAATTCCGCACCCAGCCGTGCTTGAGGTTGTCAAATACGATGAGGTTCGACCAGTGGTTTTCGTCCGAGTAGTATTCCTCCGGGGCGTAGTTTGGGCGGTCCATGTTGCCGTACTCCTTCCGGCGCACTGTGGGATCGAATTCCGACATGCTCCGGAGATTCTCGACGCCGCACCTCTCGATGCGCCCGGGGTCTTCGTACTTCGTCACTTCGCCCCCGCCCCATTTCTTTTCGATCGCGCAAGTGATAGGTCCGTCTATGGTGATCGTATTGCCTTGAACATCCGTCACCACGCGGTCCCAGTCGACATGGAACGGGCTCCGCCAACTATCCTGCGGGTATTCCTTTCCGTTCATCCCCATGGCATCGATCCAGTCCTGGTTTCCGATACGCCGGACGATAATGGCGTCGCCCGTACGGAAACTGCGGGCGGATGCCAGCGTAATCTTCCTTGACCCGGCCGGGACGTAATCGTCGGTGACGACTCGCCTGGTGTCGTCCTTCACAGTCCAACCGGAGGCGCCTGCGATCCGGATCAACGTGGGTTGCCCGCCGCCGAAACCGCCGCGTCCGCCGCCTGGAGCTCCGCCACGGCCACCGGGAGCGGCGCCGGGACCAAGGGCCGCAGCCTCAGGGCGTCCAGTCCCAGTGCCAATGAGTATCGTGCCCGTGTCGCCCATTCCCTCACCGCGCAGCACGACGCCGCTAGTCTGGATCTGCACCGGAGTCGCCATCTTGTAATAGCCTGCCCTGAGGAGCACCGTGCCTCGGAAGCCGGTCTTGTCAAGCGGCAGCGCCGAACCTTTGTCGATGGCCGCCTGGATGTTCGCCGTGTTGTCACCGGCGGCCGGCCATATCGTCTCCTTCACTGGCACAGTGGGAATCGCGGTCCCCCCGCCTGCGTATCCGGCGTGGGAGCTATCGAGAAGCGTGTTCCCCTGGTCATCGGGAACGTAGACCAGTTTGCCATCCGAGCCGGGATATACTCTGGACACGGTCGGCGACAGGTCTTCCACCTGCGCGCTGGCCAAAGCCGCGGGCGCCAATGTCGCTTGCAGCATTCTCCGTCGAGACAGATCCTTCTTCATTCAGCACCTCTCCCGCTTCATACTAGCCTGGATTTTCACGCCAGATAAGCTCCTAACATTTTTAGGCAGTTTTGGTTTGGCGGAGTGTTCCTCTACCGGGTGTTGCGCACCTGGAGGAGCCAGGGCTGGCCCCCCTCGGCGGCCGGAGTCGCTCGGGAGGCAAGGAAATGAGAAACATACCTCGGGCGGACACGGTTGGATGTATGATCACTCTTTGCCCGGAAGCCAAAAGGAAATCCTGGTCAAAGAATGTTTCGCGAACATCAAGCCGACCGACGCGGTGGTGGTGGGGATGCGGGACAAACAATCCGACCCGTACACCATCAACGCGGGGTACTTGCGGAAATACAGTTCGAACGCCAGGATATCGACCAGCGCGCAACAGTCCAATGGGCCTGCAGCGCCCGGAGTTGCGGAAGCGCCCAGTCGTTATTACGAGGATAAGAAGGGAAGAGTAGTCATGTCTCAAAAGCACGTCTATGGAATCGCGGCGATTGCCGTTTTGTTATTGGCGCCGGTCTTCGGTACTGTTCCCACGTGGATTCCGGACATAATCTTTAAGGCTACGAGCCTTACCGGATGGCATATTCTGGGCCAAGCCGACTGGCGCGTGCAGAACGGGGAGGTGGTCGGAACGGTGAAGCCGGGCGGCAAGGGCGGTTGGCTGGTGCTGGATCGTTCTTATCAGGATGTTGAATTCTATGCCAATTTCCGCTGCAACAGCGGCTGCCAGACGGGCATCTTGTTGCGTGCCGAAAAGACCGCGGAAGGCATGAAGGGGATTTACGTTTCGCTCACTGAGGGAGACATGGCGTGTTACCGGGTGACTCTGGATGCGGACGGGCAAGAACTCACCCGCGAGAAATTGCCGTCCGCCCCCACCAGCCCGCGGATTCTCCCACCACCCAATGCGGCCGGCGGCGCCCGTGGCGGTGGTGGTGGCGCTGCTCGTGGCGCGCGAGGCGGCGGTGGCGGCCGTGGCGCTGCTGCCCCTGCGGACTTGCCTTTTACGCCGCCAACGCCCGGTCCACGCTCGGCCGACTGGAACTCGGTGGAGACCATGATCGAGGAGAACAGCGTCCGAGCGTGGGTGAACGAAATCGGTGAAGCGACAATCGGCCGGGCGGAGGAAGAGAACGGTCGGTATGGCCCGATTGCGCTCTATGTGGGCGGTACTGGCGAGGTGCGTTTCAAGGACATCGCGTACAAAGATCTGGCTATCCGGTATGCTCCGGCGGAGCGAGTTTCGAGCCGCTTCCGGATGCAGCGTCTCAACGAGTTTTACTACGCCTGGTCCGCCGCGGCGGCCGACTTCAACCGCGACGGCGTTTTAGACGTGGTAGCCGGTCCCTACATCTACTTCGGCCCTGATTTTACGAAGTCGCGAGAAATCTTCCCGGCGCACACCTCGAATCCATCGACGGAATACACGAACGATTGTCCGCTTCAGTTCGCCTACGACTTCACCGGCGACGGCTGGCCCGATATTCTGTGCGGGACCTACCTGTATGTCAACCCGAAAGGGGAATCGCGCCGCTGGGATAAATACAAGGTGCTCCCCTCGGTTGGGAGCGAGGTTTGGGAGGGCCGGGATATCGACGGTGACGGGAAACCCGAGATCGTCTACATGAGCAGGGCGGAGGGTGTGGTTTATGCCAAGCCCGACCCCGCCGATCCGACCGGACAGTGGATAGTGCATAGTGTTTCGGGGCCAGGTTACGGGCTCCAACACGGCTTGGGCGTCGGTGACATCAACGGCGACGGACGCCCGGACATCCTCAATGTGTTTGGCTGGTGGGAGAATCCGGGGCCGGGCGGCAAGGAGCCTTGGACGTACCATCCGGAGGCTTTCGGCCATTATTATCGCGACAACTTGGGCAGCGGCGGCGGCCTCACCGGCAACGTGGCTTTGGCGAGCGGTGTATCGATGATGGCCGGCGGCGCCTTAATGGGGGTATATGACGTCAATGGCGACGGTCTGAACGACGTGGTGACCAGCATGTCAGCGCACGGTTTCGGCCTGGCGTGGTATGAGCAGAAACGCGACGCAGCCGGCAAGATCTCTTTCGTCGAGCACGACATCATGAAGGATTACTCCACCGCGAAGACCAACGCCGGCGGCGTGGCCTTCTCGGAAAGCCATGGCATGGCTTACGCGGATATCGATGGAGACGGCGTGCCGGACATTATCGTAGGCAAGCGCTACTGGTCGCACGAGGAGAGTCTTCACGATCCGGATTCCTACGGCGTGCCCGTTCTTTATTGGTACCGGACGGTTCGGAATCCGAAGGCTCCCGGGGGGGCGGAGTTCGTTCCGGAACTGATCCACAACCACTCGGGCGTTGGCTCCACCGTACTGGCGGTAGACTTGAACCGGGATGGTGCGGTGGATATCGTCACCGCGACCGACCGGGGCACATTCATCTTTTGGGGTAAGCCGCGTGCCGGCGCCGCCAGGAACGCCACAGTCGCCCGCAAGTAGCGCCGGTTGACTCCGGCCGGTACTTCAGAGTCTTTGAGCCTACTTGAGATCGGCGTTCCGGGAGTACGTATGCCCGGCCTCGGTTCGAAATGTGGTTGCCATGGAACCGTAGCTCAGGCGGCAGAGGCGCCCTTCGGTGGAAACAATCTTCACCGAGTTCAACTTCCCTTCCCGCCAGACGATGTCCACCACGAACCCACCGCGGGCCCTCAATCCTTCCACTCTTCCATTCGGCCAGGCATGGGACAGCGCGGGCAGGAGGAGAATTTGGTCTTCATGGCTTTGGACCAACATTTCGGCAATCCCCGCCGTTACCCCTTGAATTCCTTGATTGCCTTCGAACGATGGCACCCGGTCGCTGTCTTCACCGCTTGGATGGAGACTGATGTCGGTGAGCATGCGTCGCAGCAGCGATTCGGCGCGATCCCCGTCGCCCAACCTCGCGCGTAGACAGATCTTCCATGCGCCCGACCAGCCGCGGTTCTCTTCGCCCCGGCGTTCCAAAGTGGTGCGTACTGCTTCCACCAGTGCCGGGGCTTTGGCCGCCGTGATCTGGTCCGATGGGTAGAACGCGTAAAGCGGCGAAAGGTGGCGGTGCGTCACTTCCGGTTCTTCATAATCGTCAAGCCATTCCCGCACTTGGCCGTGTTTGCCGATCTGTGTGGGGGGAAGGCGATTCCGGGCATTGGCAATCCGGGCGCGCAGTTCGGCATCGACGCCCAGCTTGGTTGCGGCCTCAATCGTGTGGTCGAACAAGTCCCGCAGGAGCTGATTGTCCATGGTAGGTCCCATGGCGACCTGGGTTCTCCGGTGGTCGGCGGTAAAAAACGAATTCTCCGGAGAAACCGAAGGTGCGGTCACCAGCCAATGATGGACCGGTTCTTCAATCAGATAGTCCAGAAAGAACTCCGACGAGCCTCGGAGCAGCCCATACAGGCGTTTCAGATAATTGGCGTCGGGTTCATACAGATAATGCTCCCAGAGATTCTGAAGCATCCACGGACCGCCTGTCGGCCAGATTCCGGGTCCAGTCTGATCGGTGGGGGCCGTATTCATCCAGATATCGGTTCCATGGTGCGCCACCCAGCCGTGGAATCCGTATAACTCGCGGGCGGTGCGGGCGCCGGCTTCCGCCAGGCTTTCGACGAATGTGAAGAGAGCATCATTGGTTTGGGCGAGGTTGGTATTTTCCGTGGGCCAATAGCATTCCTGCAGATTGATGTTCAAAGTCCAGCGGCCCTGCCATCGTCCTTCCAGGTTATTCAGCCAGACATTGTGGTTGTTGAACGGCAAGGCGCCCGGCCGCGATACGGCCAGCAGGAGATACCGTCCGTACTGAAAATATTGCGCCTCGAACAAGGGATCCGACGCTCCGTTGCGCAGCTTTTCGAGACGCGCGGTGGTATCTTCCTTGCCGGCTTCCTGGCCGCCGAGGTCCAGTTTTGCGGTGAGGAATCGCGGGCGCCAATCGCGCAGGTGCCTTTCCCGCAGAGCGGCGTAAGCGGTGCGGTCCGCTCGCAGACGATCAGTGACGATCGGGCCGGGGTTCCTATCGGGATCCGCGTCCCATTTCACGAAGCTGGTGGCCGCCGCCAGGATGATGGTGACGGCATCGGCGTCTTTGACCGACACGCAGGCCGAAGTGCGGTCGTCGTCATTGCTAATGTGGCAGTCGCCCAACACGCCGCCTTCCGCAATGACTTTTATCCCCGCCTGCCATCGCATCCGTGACGGAATGCTGACGGGGTTGGCGGAGGCGCCTTTGGTAACCGTCTCGACGCCGCCGTTCATGGTGATTTCGCCGGCTGGCCCTTTACTGCTGCGGGCGCTCGGCTGGATACTCGCCAACCGGGCAGCGAAGGAAACATGCCTGGGCTTATCGGCAGTGATCCGGATCCCCAGAATCTGATCCGGGAACGAGGCAAAGATCTCACGGGTATACAGAGTGTCGCCCACCCGGTAGGTCACGCGCGCGAGCGCCGAATCCATATCGAGTTCGCGGCGGTAATCGGTGGCGTTTTCGGAGCCTTCGAAGCGCAGCCTTAACTCGCCCAACGGCTGGTAGTGCTGCACCGAAAGCGGGCGGCTCAGCAGTTTCTGGCAAAGCTGCTGCGCTTCGACCGGTTTGCCTGCCAGCAGCAGTTGACGGACCTCCGCGAGTATCTTCGGTCCTTCGGGATTGTTCGGATCGTACGGCGATCCAGTCCAGAGCGAGTCGTCGTTAATCGGTATCGTTTCATCCTTGACCCGGCCGAGGACCATCGCTGCCAGCCGTCCGTTGGACAGCGGCACGCCCTCCCAGTATTTGGCTGCGGGCGTCCGGTACCACCAGATGTTGCCCGCGGCGTCGTCCGCCGCCCAGGACGGCAACAGGACAAAAGCGTTCAGGAGACCGAATAGTGCGAGTCGAATCTGCGATACCATCTCTATCTCCTGTAGGGCAATTTGGCTCCTACTCTCTCTTACAAGGTAACTTTCAGTAGTCAAGCGTCATTCAAATGCGAAGTCGTAAGTGGCGCCCTTATGGGCGGTGATTCGGACTGCATTGTCTTTTTCCGCCGGGATAGGCTGGTTCTTACCGCTCGAGGTCCAGCGTTGCAGATGCTGCCCGGCCGGCATATGAATTTCGAATATGTCATCCTGCGCAACCCGCCATCGCGAGGAACGGAGCTTACCGCCATCCCATTGCAAGTCCAGTTCGGCTCCGCCGCGTACGCGAATTCCGGAAACCGACCCGTGACTCCACTCCTTCGGAAGCGCGGGCAGCAAGTCGACTTCGGCGCGATCGGGATACCAGCGCGATTGGATAATGGCTTCCAACATTCCGTTCGCGCCTCCCAGGTTCCCGTCGATCTGGAAGAGACCCGGCGGATGAGTATCCATCATGTTGGGGAACGTGGATTGCCGGAAGAGCACGTTCATACTTTCGTACGCCAGGTCTCCTTCGCCCAGATGGTCCCAATAATTCACCACCCACGCGCGGGACCAACCGGTTTGTCCTCCACCGGCCGCCAGCCGGCGCTCCAACGTGGTTCTTGCCGCCTTCGCCAGCTCCGGCGTGTGCTGCATGGTGATCTGCGTACCGGGAAACAGCGCCCATAGATGAGAGATGTGACGATGCCCCGGCTCGGCATCGGCGTAATCCTCCATCCACTCCTGCAGATTGCCGGCCTTTCCGATCTGAAACGGCGGTAATTTCTCCATGGCGGTCTTGACGCGACCGCGGAATTCCTGGTCTGTATTCAGGATCTCGCCCGCCTGCAGTGTCCATTGGAATAACTCGCGAACGATCTCGATATCCATGGTCGGCGCCATGGTGAGGGAATGCGCCGTTCCATCCGGCAACTTATACCGGTTCTCCGGAGATAGCGACGGCCCGGTGACCAGGTGGCCTGCGCCATCGTCGACCAGGTAATCGAGATAGAAAAGAGACGCGTCGTGCAGCAGGGGCCAGGCACGCTCTTTGAGGAAGTTCTTATCCTCCGAGAAGGCGTAATGATCCCAGGCATGCAGGGTGAGCCATGCTCCGCCCATAGCCCAGATACCGGAGCCGATGATGTCGATGGGGTAAGCGTCTCCCCAGATATCGGTGTTGTGATGGATGACGAAGCCGCGGGCGCCGTAATACTTCTTTGCCACTTCCACGCCGTTGCCGGTGGCCGGATTCCTGACCATATCGACGAGATCGACCAACGGCGTATGCAGTTCGGCGAGATTTGCCGCTTCGGCCATCCAGTAATTCATCTCGGCATTGATGTTAATGGTCCACTTAGAACCCCAGGGATTACTCATCTGGCTCGCCCAGAGGCCCTGGAGATTCGCGGGAAGTCCGCCCGGGCGGCTGGAACCGATCAGCAGATAGCGGCCAAACTGGAAGTAGATCGTCTGAATGCCGAGGTCGCTCGAACCGGCCGAAACACGCCGCAGCCGTTCGTCTGTGGGCAGCGCCTCCAACGCGGGATCGGGCGAGCCGAGGTTGAAGTCGACGCGCCGCATCCATTTTTGTTCATCTTGCACGGCGGCGGCGCGCAGTACGCCGAAGCTTTTTTTCGAGGCGGCATCGAGCAGTGCCGCGCATTCCCGCGAGGGAGATTCGCCGCGGAAATCGGTGGCTGCGGCGATCAGCAGGGTAGCTTCGTTCGCCTTGCTCACACTGAGCAGCTTGTCCTTCTTCTCGATCGCTCCACCGGCGAGGAGGACCCGCACCTGTCCCTGGAACTTGATCTGCTCCTTGTAGTCGGGCCCCTCGGTCAACGCCAAATCCCGGTCGCTCAGCGCGTGCACATCGAAATCGGCCGGACGGTCCATGCCGACGGTGAAAGTGAGGCTGCCCGGCTTGTCGGCGGTCAGGCGCAGCACGATGACATGGTCGGGCGCCGAGGCAAAGACTTCCCGCCGGTAGTGGACTCCGCCGGCGGTATAGGTGACGGTCACCACTCCCGTATTGAGGTTCAGTTCCCTGCGATAGCCGGTGGCTTCGGTTTCGCCGGCGGAGCGAAGGTACAAATCACCGAGCGTCGAATAGCTCGGCAGGCCGCGGGGGGTGGGAAGCATGGTCTGGTTCGCAAGTTGCTCCGCCTCGCGGATCTTCGCGCCGTCGAACCCCTTGGACTCGAGCAGCAGTTTACGGATCTGTTGCACACCTTCCTGGGCCTTGGGATTGAGGCGGTCGCCGCGCGATCCCTGCCACACCGTGTCTTCATTCAACTGAACATGTTCATCCTGCGCGCGCGTCTGTTTACCGTCCTCGATATCGCGATTCGCGGCGTTGGACTCCTGGTCTCCATTATTGGTTCCACGGTTAGCGCCGCCAAATACCATCCCGCCGATGGTTCCGTTGCCGATGGGCAAAGCCTGGTTCCAAACGGGAGCCGGCTTGTTGTACCAAAGAATCGGGTCCGCGTGTTGCGCCAGGCAAAGCAGCGGCAGCAGGAACAGAATGGCCAACGCTCTCAGGAAATTCGGGCCAGCCTCTTTGGCGTTGAGATCCATTTTTTTCTTCAGTCTCACCGATTCGCTCCTTCCGGCGGCCTGATCGCATCAAAAGTCTCGACGAGAAGCAGCACCGCGGACACTATGTTAACGCTAAGAAAATCCTGCCGGGCACGATAATTTTCAAGCTGCCGCACCCCTATTCCCGATCGGGTTCTCGCCAGCATTGCCCGTCTCCGACTTACGGCGCACGCAGATTAACATGTCTCCTCACAGGCTCCGGCAAAGAGGAGGTGAAACGCTGGACGAATAGCGATATCAGGTCTCAAGGCGGAGACAATGCTTCGCATCGGCTAAAGGGGTGACACGTCACTCGCGTCCGGGGTCTGCAACAGATTGAAACAGCTTGCAACAGGAGCGCTGGCCGAAGCGGCCGAATCTATCGCGTGCAACAAATTGAAACCGTTTGCAAGTTGAAGTAAGAATAAGACACTATCCCTAACCCTGTCGGTTTGTCGGTTTAGGTTCGCACGAGCCGCTTAGCGGCGTCTGTCCGGGTTTGTCCGGTCCTTGTCCGGGATCGGTTTCGGACCAAATTGATTGGAATTCGCGCTGGAGATTGCAGGGGTAAAGCAAATTCCGGGACATTCTGAATTGGCCTAACAGGGAAACCCGGACGCTCTAATCTGGAGCCATACGGCGAGTTGATCGACGAGTTGCGCCGCCGCGGGTTGACGTACTCCGATATCGCAGCCATCCTCGCGGAGAAATGCGGCTTCAGATTTCGAAAAGCGTAATCAACGATTTCGCGCGAGTTCGATCGCAGTGGAAGAGGAATCCCGCCAAAGCGAATTGCATTTGACGCGATTATCGTGGGCCCCCGATTGTTCCCAAAGCCACAACTGTGGTTACTGGCAAGAAACCCATCGAGCACGAAGTCCGGCAGAGACTTGCCGCCTCTTAAGGCTCGCAAGCCTGTGACAAGCCTTCACCAGCCGCCTTCCATTCCGATCCCTGCTCCGATTGATTACACGGAGAAACCGGATCCGGTGCTCGTCGCGCGGACTCACGGCGCGGCTACTGTTTTGGCCTCATCCCGCCAAATGTTTTCCGCTGAGTATGCGGATCGATAGCGGGAAACCCCGCTTGCATCCGCCAACGGCTGCTCTGAGCGGACGTCCGGCTACTCGTTCAAACGTCCCGTCCCAAGAGCGGCACGACGTCCAGCCTCGTCGCTAGTTATTCGGCACTCCCAAAGCCGGCCATTCGCCGCATGTAGGTCCCGCACGAGTTTGAGATCGGCGAGGGCGGACGCCGCGCCTGACCCGAGATGTCGCCCCTTACGAAGCAGCCCGCACCATGCCCCGGCGGCCTTCGCCAATTGATCCTGGACCACGCCGGCGCGGGAAATGGCGGGTTCGGCTTTACACGGTCGGGGAACTGCGTTTGCTGCTGCCCATTCTATTACGCGCCTGAGGGCACAATGCATCCATTCTCCAAATCGATGCTTTTCCGGCCAGGGTCGGTGCAAGAGGCGTGTTCGGGCAGCAATTCTCGGACCGCCATTCGATCACGTCGGGCAGTCACGAGTGCGGAGGATGCAGTGCGGCTGGGGCTGCGGGCTGCGGCGCTTGACATCGTCGCCTAGCCTGGATTTTCGCGGCGAATTTCCGTTAACAAATCGAAGGTAGAATCCACGAATTACGGTGCAAGGCGGCAGTTCGCTTGTCGCATTCGTTATATATTTGGTGAATGTTGACCTCTAGC
>Ga0116129_1000360_pt1 | contig 30056 bp, 22 predicted proteins | sample June2015DPH_17_2_FD_89732 | JGI IMG/M metagenome (GOLD analysis project Ga0116129, IMG submission 89732) | Peatland microbial communities from SPRUCE experiment site at the Marcell Experimental Forest, Minnesota, USA - June2015DPH_17_10 | ecosystem: Environmental > Terrestrial > Soil > Wetlands...
CAAAGCCGATCCCGACGGCTACACCCTGCTTCTTGGACAATCCGGGCCGATCTCCATCAACCCCGCGATCTACAAGAGCCTGCCTTACGACCCGGTGAAGGATTTTGCGCCGGTCTCGCTGACGAGCACCTATCCCTACATCATGGTGGTGAACCGCTCGCTCGGCGTGAAAACCTTGCAGGAGTTCGTAGCACTCGCCAGGAGCAAGCCGGGCGCGCTGAACTATGGCACGACCGGCGTTGGCGCCTCCAATCACCTGCTTACCGAACTATTCGACCTCAAGGCCGGGATCAAGATGACCCACATTCCCTATCGCGGCACGGCGCTGGCGGTCGCCGATCTCGTTGCAGGTCAGGTGCAGGTGGTGTTTTCCGATCCGATCTCGGCGCTTCAGCTCGTGAATTCGGGAACGCTGGTCGCGCTCGCAGTGACCAGCAAGGACCGCTCGCCGGTGGCGCCCGACGTGCCGACGATTTCAGAAAGCGGCTACCCCGGTTTCGACGCCGTCGGCTGGCACGGAATCCTTGCGCCGGCCAAAACGCCGCCTGCGATCATCGCCAGGCTGAATGCCGAGATCATCCAGGCGCTGAAGGATCCGGAAACGAAGTCGCTGCTGGAAAGCCAGGCCATCCAGGCCGTCGGCACTTCCCCGCAGGAGTTTGCCGATTTCATCCAGCAGGACATCGCCGTCTGGAAGGACGTGGCGGATCAGGCCAAGATCGAGGTGAAGTAACCACTCCTTTCCCGTTCCGTCCTTCCTGCCAGACCGCCGATAGAGCGTTTTCCAGCGAAATGGAAACCGGTTCGCGCAAAGAAAACGCGTCAAGATAAAAGATTAGAGCCCGGTTCTGATTCAATCAGAACCGAATAGGCTCTAGCGCAGCGCGCTACCGGTTACTCGGCCGGCACGGCGATCGGCAGATCATGCTGCGGCATGTAAGAGATGCTGTGGCCGTACTTGCTGACCGCGAAGAAGCCGGCCGCGATCACCGCATAGGCCAGGGCAACACCGGGCGTCACGCCATATCCGCCACCGACGCCGACCGCCTCCCCATGCATGAAACCGAAGTAGGTGAGCACGGCGCCAGCAAACGCGAAGGCCGACGCTTTCACAAAGTCGCGCTCGATAATGAACACGGCAATCGCGCCGAGGATAAGGCCTGCGATAATCGAGCCGCCACCCATGACCTCCAGCCCATGATAGAGCACGCCCTGTTGCGGCAGTGATGCCAGAGCGGCCGCCTTGACCTCACCGACTTTATCGCCGGCGAGGCCGCCGACCGCCTGCGCTGCGGTGATCGTCGCGCTTAGCATGGTATCGACCTGCAACTTCGCCCAGGCGGCGAGATGCGGCGTCAGTGCGACCACGACGGCGGGAGCGTGCTTGATCGGCGTGGTCTGGAACGCCTGCGCGCCGATCAACATGCCGATATAGAGCAGGATTGGCGAGATCGCGACCACGGGAACAAGCGCCAGCATCACCGAGATGATGCCGAACCAGGAAAGAATGACCACCATGATGCCGGTCGCCGCCGAATAGCCGATCCGGCCGCCCATCGCCTTCCAGCCGGGATGGCCGATATAAACGGCGTTGATGAAGGGATTGCCCATCAGGCACCCGATCAGGCTCACAATACCGTCGGCGGTCAGGACGCGCGTGGTCGGATACTCGTCGCCGCCTGCTTCCGCGCTTTCGACGTTGTCCATGGCTTCCACAAGGTCATAGATGCCGAACGGGATAGCGGTTACCAGGATGATTCCGAGGTATTCAAAACCGGAAAAGACCTGGCCGACCGCGGGCACTGGCACCGAGAAGCCGAAGTTCGCAAAGGCATCGCCGAGGCCTTTAAGGCTGAGACCGCCAATTCCCAGACCAAGCAGGTTCGATCCCCAGGCGATGACCATGCCAACGGCAATCGCAACCAGTCCGGCCGGAATGCCCTTCAGATATTTCACGCCTCCGAACCAGCTCACCAGAATGATCGCAAAACAGATCAGGCCGATCTGCGGCGTCATGTACATTTCAAGCGCTGGCCGCATCGATATGAACGTCACCGACACGCCGGCCAGCGTGCCAAGCAGGGCTGCGCGCGGCGTGATTTTCCGGATGTAGGGCGCGATGAAGCCGCCGATCATCAGAATGAAGCTCTGGAAGAAAACCCAGACGAGACCTGCGGCCCAACCCTTCATGGGATCGCCGGTCTTCAGCGTGATCGGCAGCATGATCACGAAGGTAACGATGAACATGTGCGGCACGCTGACGCCGGAAGGTAACGCGCAGACGTCGGTGCGGCCGGTCTTTTGCGCCAAACGATAGGCGAGAAAAGCGTAATAAAAGGTCGACAGGCACATCATCAGGCCGAGCGCCGGCAATATCCGGCCGAACACCAGCGAGTCGGGCATTTTCAGCACGAAGCGCAAAAGCCCCGTGAGCACGAGCATGTTGACCAGAATATTGGTGCCGAAGCCGAAGAAGGCATTCCAGTCGCCTGGAGTCCACAAGGTCGGTTTGAAGTTGGACTTTCCAGCAGACGTGCTCGTGCTCATTTTGCTGCCCCTGTTGCCAATGCGTTGGTAGTCTCCGATTTCATTGCTCGAAGGACCGCGGCAGAGTCGCTGACCCAGCCGAAGATGCCGCCCTGGGCCTTGATCATTTTGAGGCCCATTTCGTGGAATTCGGGAAAATAGGAAGCGCAACCGTCTGACAGCACGACACAGCGATAGCCGCGGTCGTTCGCCTCGCGGACCGTCGTATTGACGCACACTTCGGTCGTCACGCCACAGACGAGCAGATTCTCGATGCCATATTTCTGCAGGATGTCGCCGAGTTCGGTGGCGTAGAACGCGCCCTTGCCGGGCTTGTCGATCACGACCTCGCCGTCGATCGGATACAGTTCTGGAATAATATCGTGCCCGGCCTCACCTCGGATCAGGATCCGCCCCATCGGGCCGGGATCGCCGATACGGAGACTCGGCGCGCCACGCTCGACCTTCGCGGGCGGGGCATCCGACAAATCGGGTAAATGGCCCTCACGGGTGTGAATGACGAGCATCCCGCTGTCGCGTGCGGACTTGAGCACGGAGGCGATCGGTTTGACGGCGGTTGCAAGCCGCGACACGTCGTTGCCAAGCGTCTCACCGAAGCCACCCGGCTCCATGAAATCGCGCTGCATATCGATGATGACGAGCGCAGTCACCGACCAATCGAGTTCAATCGGCTCCGGTTCCGCGACTACGACACCGTTTCGTGGCTGCTTTGCAGTTGCCATCCGTTGCGCCCGCCGGGGCAAGAGAACTCTGAAACACGTAAAGCCAAGCCCCAAGGAAAAGTTAAGCAAAGCCCGTGCCATTGTGTACAACGCGCTGCTCCGACGGTTCGTACTGAAATCTTCTCTGTTTTCAGCCAGTTGGGTATCGGGATATCAGCGGCTGCGGTTACCGGCGCTCAATCTTCGCCATCCATTTGCTCATTCGTTAAGCGCAATGATGCATGCAAGACGTCCCTGCCTGCCTTCGCTCGCACCAAGTTAGGAGACACGAGGGCACCGCCTGCATCCTTGAAGACCCGATCGTGTTGACCGCTGTCCTCGCGCCTGAAACATTGGCTTTTTTCGCCGTCCCGAGTAGCTCGGGACCGACCTTGAAATTTCTGGCGTGGGATTTGCTGCTCTAGCCGAAGGCTCATTCAGAGATATCGGGATCGTTGGGGGACGTTCGATGGCCACAATCACAACGGTTGCGCCGGTCGCGCGGAAACCGCTCTACACCTCGCTTTTTTTCCAGGTCCTCGTTGCGCTGTTGCTGGGTATCATCCTGGGAGTAGCTACTCCCGACCTTGCCGTCAGCCTGAAAATTCTCAGCGACGCCTTCTTGAAACTGATCACGATGATCGTCGCCCCGATCGTGTTCTGCGTCGTCGTTCACGGCATCGCGGGCGCGGGCGATCTCAAGAAAGTCGGGCGGGTCGGCGTCAAGGCGCTGGTCTACTTCGAGGCCATGACGACGGTGGCGCTGGTCGTCGGCCTCATACTTGCCTACCTGTTCGGGCCCGGCCATGGCATGAACATCGACACCTCTCACCTTGATGCCAATGCGCTCTCCAGCTATGCCAACAACGCCAATAAACTGAAAGGCGAAGGCATCGGTTCCTTCCTCTTGAATATCATCCCCACGACTTCCTTCGATGCGTTGTCGCGCAACGACGTATTGCAGGTATTGTTCTTCGCGATCATCTTCGGCGTCAGTCTCGCGCTGGTCGGCGGTGAAAAAGGCGAGAAGGTCACCTCCCTGATAGACGCAGTTTCGACGGTTTTGTTCCGCGCGATGGGCTTGATCGTGCGGGTCGCGCCGCTCGGCGTGCTGGGTGCGGTCGCCTACACCGTCGGCAAATACGGCGTCGGCTCGCTCAAGCAACTGATCTCGCTGGTTGCCTTGTTCTATGTTTCCGTTGCGATCTTTGTCCTTGGCGTGCTCGGCGCCGTCATGGCGCTCGTCGGAATCAATATTCTCAAGTTCCTCGCTTATCTGAGAGAGGAACTGACGATCGTGCTGGCCACCGCATCATCGGATGCGGTGTTGCCGCAGATCATGCGCAAGCTTGAACGGCTTGGGGTGAAAGATTCTGTGGTCGGGCTTGTGATCCCGACCGGCTATTCCTTCAACCTCGACGCGTTCTCGATCTACCTGACGCTGGCGGTGGTCTTCATCGCGCAGGCGACCAACACGCCGCTCTCGTTCGGCGACCTCCTGCTGGTGCTTGGCGTATCGCTAATCACCTCCAAGGGCGCTCACGGCGTTCCCGGTTCGGCGATTGTGATTCTTGCGGCCACGCTGAACGCGGTGCCGAGCATTCCCGCGATCGGGCTGGTGCTGGTGCTTTCGGTCGACTGGTTCATCGGCATGGCACGCGCGCTGGGCAACCTGATCGGCAACTGCGTTGCCACCGTCGTCGTCGCGGCCTGGGAAGGCGATCTCGACTACGCCAAGGCGAACCAGGTGCTCGACGGCAATGAAGTGGTCGACGTGACCGCGGGGTGAGGCGTGAACTCGTAAAGGTCGCTCTGAGGGCTAAGCGGAAGTTGCCTGAGTCGATTGTCGAAAGCTTTTGACTCGGAGCGGACGTTTCGAACGTGATCTACGGTTCTCTTTGTTTAGCTGGATCTCGAAGCCCTTGTCTGAACGCAAAGCAGAATCCGCCGAGGAGGGTTATCCAAAGAAGTGTGAGAACCCAATCCGGAAAAGCAAACAGGTTCTCTAAAAAAGCGAGCCCTACGACAAACTGCGCAAAATAAAACAAAAGTCCGGGGCTGCCTCCGCGGTGGAACAAGAACGGATATTTTTCCGCCAAAGCATTTGCGTATCTAGCAATCAGCCAGATAAGGCCGAATGAAAACGGGACCAAATCCCAAAGAAGTATTTCCACTTCTATTGGCAAATGCCCCAAAACACGAGGCGGCTCAGGCCATAATTTAATCCGCAAGGAAACTCCGATTCCGACTACGAGAAACGCAAGGGAAACGACATCGACACACTTTTTTATTCTCTCTTTCGTCTCTGCAGAGTGTTTGGCGATTTGGACTATCCACCACAGCGCTAAAGCGGTGGCGATGAGCGCTGATACCGTTACGAATGCGATTGTTGGTGCGTGTTTTCCGTGAACAGTTAGATCGATTGCTGCCAATGGCCCGACTACTGCACAGACGTGGAGGTCAACTAGAAAGCTGATTTTGAAGAATTTCATAACCGGCGTGATTGCGATGCCGAGTGAGGGTCGCTCGCGGCAGTGAGGAAGAAACTTGCTTTAAGTGCAACCCGGAGTCAAGTTCGCGTGATCCGAAACAAAGTTACTGCCGGGCTTCTGCTTCTGGCCCAAAGGCGACGTGGATTCAGATTGGCGTCCAAGTCGCCTTTTGAGAGCAAGGCAAGCGTAGCTCTGAATCATGCGCCAAAGCGCGACGATTTATAGTTCGACCGGGTTATCCGTCACCCTGAGGTGGCCGCGCGCAGCGTGGCCCTCGAAGGGCGACGGCCCGGGGCCGTTCATCCTTCGAGGCTCGCTTTCGCTCGCACCTCAGGATGACGGAGAAAATGTTCAAACTGAAATTCGTCGCGCCCTAGCTGTTCGCGCGGAAGTTTTCGATCAGCCGCAGCAGCACGCGCGCGCCGGCATCGGCGTCGGTGACCTCGACATGCTCGTCGGGATGGTGGCTGATGCCGCCGCGGCAGCGCACGAACACCATCGCGACATCGGCGATATCGACCATCGCCATGCCGTCATGACCGGCCCCGCTTGGCAATTCGAACACCGGATAGCCTTCCGCCGCCACGGCTTCCGCTACTTGCGTCTTCAGCCACGGCGCACAAGGCACGGTTCGGTTCTCGTGCGTCACATCGAGCCGTAGCTCCAGATTTCGGCGCTCGGCGATCGCTTCAATATGCCGGGAGATATCGGCCAGCGCGCGGCCGCGATGGATGTCCGTGGGCGCGCGCAGATCGATCGTGAAATGGGCCTGTCCGGGAATGACATTGGTCGCGCCGGGCATGGCGTGGACATAGCCGACCGTGCCAACCAATCCACGCCCGTCGGTCAGGCACAGCTCTTCGATCTTGGTTATCATTTCGGCCGCGCCCCCCAGCGCATCACGCCGCAATTCCATCGGCACGGTGCCGGCATGACCGGCCATGCCGGTCACTTTTGCCGCCAGGCGCGTAGCACCGGCGATCGCGCTGACCACACCGACCGGCAAACCCTTGGCCTCGAGCACCGGTCCTTGCTCGATATGCAGTTCGACATAAGCGAGCAATTCGCCGCGGACTCGCGCAGCGGCGCCGATATGGTCGGGGTCGAGACCGAATTGAACCAGCGCCTCGCGCATGGAAATTTCCGCGCCGTCCTTTGAAGCCAGCAAGCGCTCGTTGAAGGTGCCCGCCACGGCCCGGCTGCCAAGCAGCGTCGATGCGAAACGAACGCCTTCCTCGTCGGCAAAGCCGGTCACCTCAACGGCAAAGGGAAAGCGGCGTCCGCGTTTGTGCAGGTCGGCGACACAGGAGATCGCCGTGATCAGGCCAAGCGGGCCGTCCCACTTGCCGGCATCACGAACCGTATCGTAGTGCGAACCCAGCATCAGGCACGGAAGGCCGGGACGTTCACCTTCGTAACGGCCGCAAACATTGCCGATGGCGTCGAGATGAGCGCTCATGCCGGCTTCAACCATCCAGTTCATGATCAGCTCGGCCGCCGCGCGATGCTCCGGCGTGAGAAAGACGCGCGTCAGGTTATCCGGCGTCTCAGAAATTCCGGCCAGCCGATTGACCCGGCCGACGATCTCATCGCCGAGCGGCGAGGCTTGTCGTCCGCCAGTTGTCGCGTTCTTATTGCTCATGGCCGCGCGTCGGCCGCCAGATGTGAAAGATTGGCGTGCCAGTGCCGGGCGATTTGCGAGCCCGTCGCGACCCAGACCCTTTCATGGCCGGCGATGTAGTCGAGAAACCGCATCAGCGAAGCGGCACGGCCGGGACGGCCGACGAGCCGGCAATGCAGGCCGACCGACATCATCTTCGGCGAGGTTTCGCCTTCGGCGTAAAGCACGTCGAAACAATCCTTGAGGTAGCCAAAGAACTGATCGCCATTGCCAAAGCCTTGCGCATTGACAAAGCGCATGTCGTTGACATCGAGGCTATAGGGAATGATCAGGTGCGGGCCTGAAGGTCCCTTGATCCAGTATGGCAGGTCGTCGGCGTAAGAGTCGCAGGAATAAAGGAAACCACCGGCTTCCATCACCAGCCTCACGGTGTTGATCGAGGTCCGGCCGGTATACCAGCCGAGCGGACGCTCTCCGGTCACCTCGGTGTGCAGGCGAATGGCGTCGGCGATTTCCAACCGCTCTTCCGCCTCCGACATGTCCTTGTGCTCGACCCATTTCAGGCTGTGGCTGGCGATATCCCAGGTAGCCTCTTTCATCGCGGCAACGACTTCCGGGTTTCGTTTCAACGCCGTCGCGACGCCGAATACGGTTACGGGCAGATCGCGTCCGGTGAAGATGCGCCAAAGCCGCCAGAAGCCCGCACGCGAGCCGTATTCGAACATCGATTCAATGTTGGCGTGGCGTTGGCCCGGCCAGGGCTGCGCACCGAGCACGTCCGACAGGAACGCTTCCGATGCGCGGTCACCGTGCAGGATATTGTTCTCGCCGCCTTCCTCGAAATTCACCACGAACTGCACGGCGATGCGCGCATTGCCCGGCCAGTGCGGATGGGGCGGATTGCGGCCGTAGCCGCGGAGATCCCTGGGATACCCGCCCCCCACCATCTACACTTCCTCGATACGGACCTTTTGCGCACCTTTGTAGAGCACCGTCCTGCCGAGCGTGTACAGGTTCTCAAGTCCCGACGTCAGGGTGATGAAGTGATTGCCGGCCAACTGGCCCATCTTGCTCGCGAAATGCACCCCGCCATAGGCCAGGAGAATTTCGGTCTCGCTGATGCCGCCGGGATAAAGGATCATCTGGCCCGGTGCCGGATAGCTGGTGTGGTTCTCATAGCCGACGCCGAAGTCGAGATCGCCCAGCGGCATCCAGACCCCCTCGCCGCTCCAGCGCACATGGACAAATTCGCTGTTGAACGGCATGGCCTTGCGGAAGGCCGCACAGGTTTTGGGCGCCAACTGATCTTCGAAACGAGCCTGGAACTTGAAGTCGCCGGCGTGGACAATGAGGGCCATTCAGAAATACCCGTGATGACATTTAAGGTGGATTCGTCCCATCGATAGTCGAATTTGGGGGCCTTTGCTACCTCCTGAAAGCGCCCCAGGCGGACCATACCGCGCTGCGATTGGCGCCAGGCCAGCCGGCTGGGGCTACGCTATTTTGTCGATTTTATCGGTCGATAAACTGAGTTAGTCTCTCGGGACCAATGTCGGTTCCTCCTCGCTCGAAAAGTGAAATGCGGCGATATCGACAGACATGGCCGCGGCTTGTAGGGTCGCGACCCTAAAAAGGGTTTGGGAGAGACGCTGTTGTCGGGAAAGTTTACCTGGAAGCGGGACTACTATGCCGGCGGCCTGATGCTGCTGCTCGGGGTGGGTGCTGCGGTGACGGGGTCGGGCTACAAGTTCGGCAGCCTTGCCCGAATGGGCCCCGGATTCATGCCGGTCGTGCTTGGCGTCGTGCTCGCCTTTATCGGCATCCTGATCGCAGGCACCGCGCTCTCGTCTCCCGAGCCGGACAACGGCAAATTTCTGCCTGATAATCCGCAATGGTTCGGTTGGCTATGCATCATTGCAGGGCCCGTCCTGTTCATCGTTCTCGGTTACTATGGCGGGATGATCCCGGCGGTATTCGCCTGCGTGTTTGTCTGCGCGCTCGGAGACAAGACGGCGACCTATAAATCATCGTTCGTTCTGGCGTGCGGCGTCACCGTGTTCGGCGTCCTCCTGTTCCACTATCTGCTGAACATTCCCTTCCAGCTGTTGCGCGGGGTGAACCTGTGATCTCGACCGCGTTGACTGATCTCTGGTACGGCTTTGGCGTCGCGCTCGAGCCGCACAACCTGATGTATTGTTTCCTCGGCGTGCTGGTCGGCAACCTTGTCGGCGTGCTGCCGGGCATGGGCCCCGTCGCCACGATCTCGATCCTGCTGCCGCTCACCTTCGGCATGCATCCGGTGCCGGCGATCCTGATGCTTTCCGGCGTCTATTACGGCGCCCAATATGGCGGGGCGATCTGTTCGATCCTCCTCAACCTGCCGTGCCATCCGCCGCACGCGGTCACCTGTCTGGACGGGTTTCCGCTGACCAAGCAAGGCAAAGGCGGCACCGCGCTCGGCATCACCGTCGTTGCCGCCTTCATCGGCGCCTCCTTTGGCATCACGGAAATGATTTTTCTCGCGCCCTTCCTGGTCAAGATGGCGCTGGAATTCGGCCCGGCCGAAGTGTGCTCGCTGATGCTGGTGGGCTTGATCGCGGGATCGACGCTCGCCAAGGGCTCGCCGCTCAAGGGCATCGCCATGACGGTGTTCGGCCTCCTGCTCGGCATCGTCGGATCCGACATCGAGACCGGCCAGCCGCGCTTCACGTTTGGCATCACCGAACTGTTCGACGGCATTGAAATCGTAGCTCTTGCGCTCGGCATGTTCGGCATCGCCGAATTCCTGAACAGCATCAACAACACTGAAACCGTCGACATGCGCTACGCCAAGGTGGGCCTCTCCGACATGTTCCCGTCGAAGGCCGACCTCAAGCTCGCGTTCTGGCCGATGATCCGCGGCACCATTCTCGGCAGCCTCTGCGCCTTGATTCCGGGCACCGGCCCGACCATCGCCTCGTTCGTGTCCTACGCCACCGAAAAGAAGATATCGAAAACGCCGGAGCGTTTCGGCCGTGGCGCGATTGAAGGCGTCGCCTGCCCCGAGGCTTCGACGCATTCCTCGGTGCAAGGCGATTTCATTCCGACCATGAGCCTCGGCATCCCCGGCGACACCGTGATGGCGCTCCTGCTGGGCGCGCTGATCATCCACGGCATCGTGCCGGGGCCGCAGTTGATCAGCCAGCACGCCGACATCTTCTGGGGCCTGATCGCAAGCTTCTGGATCGGCAATATCCTCCTCGTCGTCCTCAACGTGCCGATGATCGGGCTGTGGGTGAAGCTGCTCTCGATCCCCTACCGTTACCTCTATCCGAGCGCGATGTTCTTCGTCTGCATCGGTGTTTATGCCGCGAGCAACGACATGTTCCAGGTCGGCGAAACGCTGGTGATCGGCATTGTCGGATACATCCTGCTGCGCCTGGATTTCCACCCCGCGCCGATCCTGCTCGGCTTCGTGCTCGGGCCTCGCTTCGAGGAGAATTTCCGCCGCAGCCTCTTGATCTCCCGCGGCGACCTGATGACCTTCATCGAGCGCCCGATCAGCGCCTTCTTCCTCTTGATCTGCGTCGCGTTGCTCTCAGCCCAGGTCTATGTCTGGCTGCGCAAGCCGAAGGCTGTGCGGGATGAGAAGGCGATCGAATCCGCCGTTCCGGCGACCGGATATTCCGAGTTGGCGGAATAGATGCCGGTGACGGCCGCTTGATGGCGGACGACGCCAGGATTACTCCGCCTGACTATCCGCCGGCGCCCGATCGCGAATAGCGATCAGCGCCGTCCGTAGCAATGGAAGCCGCCATAGATCCCGGAACGATCGAGTTCAAATCCGATCGCACTTCGTTCCTCGTCGCGCCGCCAGATCCGGTGCAGTGACGCAAGCTCGTCGGTCTCAATCGGCGATTCTTCGCTCGCCGTGCGAAAGATCACGTGGACGTCGTCTCGACCGGCGCGATCGATCGCATTCCACAGCGCACGTATCTCGTCGGTCGCCATCCAGTCCTGCGAGTCCAGGAGAATGACGGCGTCGACTTCGCGGGCCGGCAGACTTTCCAGGAACTGCCGGAGACCGGCATGGTGCGGAATGATCAGTCCCGCGCCGTTGCGCATGCGCTCATATTGGCGGCGCTGCAAATAAGGCGGCAGGCAACGATCGCCCGGACCGATATAGCCGCGATGCAGCGCCTGCCAGGCGAAGTAGTTGGTTTCGCTGGGGTGGCTATCGATCAGGCGCAACAGGCGTTTGTGAAGGACTTCGTTCAATGGAGCCTCGCTGCCCAGCAAGGCGCGCTGCCGCGGCGGAATGCCGAGACTGAGCAGTAAAGCCGGCGTTGCGGTGATCAGCCGCGCCAGAGGCGAATGGAACGCGCGGTCGAGACGGTCCAACGCCTCGATGCGCGCCGGCGCATCCCGCCTGCCGTTCAGGAGTAACGCAGGGTCGATCCCGCACAGTTTCGCGGCAAAATGCGCAAGACCGATAAAGCGGCCAAGCATGCCGTGCCGGTGGAAGCCATCGGTGAAATAGGCGTGACGCGGGCGGCCAACGATGTTGCGCTTGTCCCAGTAGGCGCGCGCGCTGGTATCCAGCAGCGGCCGCAATCGCTCGCGATAAAGATCGGAATTGGCAGGCGAGTTGGCCGCGCCGAAGAATTGCCAGAAATCCGCATAGTCGGAAAAGGCGCGCAGTCCCGCCAGCTTGAGCTTGAGGAGGGCAAGATGCGCCTCATTGAGATCGACCGCGTAAACCTGCGCCGGCCGCGCCGTCAGGTAGGACAGCGCGTTACATCCGCCCGACGCGATGGTGACGATGGTCGAGCCTACGGCTAAGCGAAGCGCCGCGAGATCAGCGACCGGATCCTCCCAGATCTGGGTATAGACCAGCCTGCGGAACCAGAACGCATAAAGCCTGTCCCAGACCGTCGTGTCGCCGTCCCTGCTGCCTTTGCCGACGGCATCTGCGATCAGCCGGCTGTTCATCCGTTCCTCGAATCAACAATTCAGCCAGAATATCGTTGGCTCGCTTCAGTTTTGCGACAGGCCACCTCGACAGCGATTGCGGCGACAAAGATGGAAACCACGAGGGGCTGTCACATCCTTGTCGTGCGAACATCGCAAGGAGTGAAAGGATTGAGCGCGACGAAGGTGGACGGATGTCGGCACATTCATTGACGTTCGAAAGACCGTTTCGCGGCGATGCCCAACACGGCGTCGCCGCCTTCCCGGCAGCGCTGAGGTCGCCATGACCGGTTGGCTTGCGGTATTGGCCGCTGGATTATTCGAGATCGCCTGGGCTTTCGGTTTGAAATATTCCGACGGCCTCACCCGGTTCTGGCCCACGCTTGCGACTGCGCTTGCGATTTTGGCAAGCTTTGCGCTGATGTCGTTTGCCCTTCGGTCGCTGCCGTTCGGCACGGCTTACGCCATCTGGACCGGCATCGGGGCTGCGGGCAGCATCATTATCGGAATGGTGATCTTCAGCGAGCCTACCGACCCGGTCCGGATCATCTGCCTGACGCTGATTGTCGCCGGTATGGTCGGTCTGAAGCTCAACTCGCCCGTATAAGGCGTCTTACGTCTTTTGCCGCCGGCGCAAACCTCGCCATCCCTCGACAAGGCCGAACAGGCTGAGTGCAAACATAAAGGGAAGGAAGTGATACATCAGGCGGAACATCAAAAGCGCCGCCACCAGCGGCTCCTTGTCGCCTTTGCCCAACCCGATCAGGAAGGTCGCATCGAAGACGCCGATTCCCGCCGGCGTGTGGCTGGCAAATCCCAACAACGTCGCGGCGATGAAAACCGCCATGATCGGGAATATCCCGATATTCGGTCCCGCCGGAATCAGAACGTACATGGCGAGTGCCGCAGCGCCGAGTTCGAAAACCCCGATTACAATTTGCAGCAGTACCAGCGGCCCCGAGGGAAGCCGGATCGGCCAGCGCTTGGTTCCGATGTTGCGCGGAAACCAGCACCAGATCAGGAAACTTCCCACCCCGAGAATTAGCGCAGCCGCAATCCACTGATTGACCTTGGGCGACAGGAAGTCGACCAGGCTGATCGCATCGGGCGCAAAGAACAGCCCGATCCCGAGCGCCGTCAGGTTGCCGAGCCAGTAGGTCAGTCCGGTGAGAAAGCAGATGTTGACGACGTCGAACGCGCTCAGGCCGTGAAACGAATAGATCCGATAACGGATCACCGGCGAGATCAGCGAAACGGCACCGATGCCGTGCGCGATCGGATAGCTGGTAAAGCTTGCAAGAGCTGCGATCCGATAAGGGACTTCGGTGCGGCCGATCGTCCGCAGCGCCAGCAGATCGTAGAACGTCAAGCCGACATAGGAGAAAACGACCAGCATCGCAGCCAGCGCGATCAGAGACGGATTCGTATGCCGGATGACTTCGAATACTTCACGGGTGTCGATGCTTTTGAGCGTATGCGTCAGCGCGAAGATCGCAATCGCCGTGATGGCAATGCTGACGACGACGCCGAGCCCCTTCAGCTTGAGGCCGTGGTCGGGCGATTTTGTCGACGCAATCGCCTTCGGTGCGTTCATCCGGGTCGGCAAACAACCTCCAACGTCGCATCCACCTGATTCGCGGTGGCCGACACCGTCCATTGACACTTAGATGTGACAACCGCGTTACCACGCATCTGCGGGATTCGGCGATTCAAGAAAAGTTGCGTCACAAACGATGCATCACAAACGAATTGCAGACGCAATGTGGTCGCATCGAATTCATGCATGTTCTGTAGAGAACGGTGACACGGTCACCACTCAATCGAGGCAGCATGAACGACGAGAGCGACTTCGATCTCAGGCCCGATCAATGGGAAGCGTTGAAAGCCCTTCGAATACCCTTCGCCGGGCTACCTGCCTCGACCCGCTTGGCGCTCGACGATCTTGTTGCGCTCGGCCTTGTGACCGTGAGCGACCGCGTACCGGCCATCACGGCGACGGGACGCAAGGCGCTGATCAGGGGCTCTTTCAGACTGCTGGATGCGGCCGCTTGAGGCCGGCATGAGTTTGACGGCGGGTCTGGCTCTCTGCAAAGCTGCCCGCCTGCAAGATTCGTCGATGACATGGCCTTGTGGCGGGCTCGGGTTCGGTTAAAACTGTACCGCTTGGGCCTGCTCACCCTCCCGGTTCCTTGAGCCATGAGCACACGGCCTTGACGACATTTTGATTGTTGCCCCGCAGTCGCGGTCTGAGCCAAAAGTGCAATTCTTTCCTATTGTTAATGCGACAACTAGACGCGGACACGCTCAAATAAGGCTGCCAGCGGACCCTGGAGGCGGTTCCTGCGACAAATAGCGGAAGATCGCCGCACTCACACTTCTCAATTTTGATGGCAGGTTCATGAACCAACCAATTAAGAACTTCCAGGCGCCCTCGATTGGTCCTGCGCAGACCGCAAAGCCGCGGTCGCGCCGACGGTTCGTCCTGACCTCCCTCCTCATCTTGCTGGTGGTCGCCGGTATCGTCTGGTGGACCAAGCAGGGCACGGCTCCGCAACAGGGCAATAACGGCCGCAATTCCGCGCCGATGTCGATCGTCCCCGAAGTAGTCGGCAAGGGCGACATCGGAATCAACATCAACGCGCTGGGCACCGTGACTTCGCTGGCTACCGTGACGATCCGCTCGCAGATCAGCGGCTACATGATGAAAATCGATTTCACGGAAGGTAATGACGTCAAGAAAGGCGACCTGCTCGCACAAATCGATCCGCGGCCGTTTGAAGCCGCATTGGCGCAGGCCAAGGGGCAGTTGGCGCGGGACGAAGCCATGCTCAAGGGCGCGGAGGTCGATCTGGCGCGATACCAGGGACTGGCGGCGCAGAACGCTGTGCCGCATCAGACACTCGATACCCAAGTGGCTCTGGTTGCCCAGGATCAGGGCACGGTGGAAGCCGACAAGGCCTCGGTGAAATCCGCGGAAGTTAACCTGGCATATTGCCGGATCGTTTCGCCGCTCGACGGCCGCGTCGGACTGCGTCAGGTCGATCAGGGCAACTATGTGACGCCCGGCGATACCAACGGCATCGTCGTCATCACGCAGTTGCAACCGATCAGCGTCCTGTTCACCGTGCCCGAGGACAACCTGCAAGCGATCGCCAAGCGCCTCCAGTCCGGCGCCGTGTTGCCTGCAACCGCCCTCGACCGCACCGGCATCAGCAAGATCGCAGACGGATCGCTGCAAACTTTCGACAGCCAGATCGATCCGACCACCGGAACGATCAAGCTGCGTGCACAATTCCCCAACGAAGATCGGCTGCTTTACCCAAACCAGTTCGTCAACATCCGCCTGCTGCTCGACACCCACAAGGACGTCACGACCATGTCGACGGCGGGCATTCAGCGCGGCGCGCCGGGCACCTTCGTCTACCTCATCAATGCCGACAGCACGGTATCGGTTCGAGTAGTCAAGCTTGGTATAACCGACGGCGATCGCGTGGAAGTTCTTTCCGGTCTTGCGCCCGGCGACCGCGTCGTCATTGACGGCGCCGACAAGCTCCGGGACGGCGCCAAGATCGTCGTTCGGTCGGATGACCTGGCCCAGACAAATACCCCCGCCCAACCCGATAAATCGGGCGACGGCAAAAAGCGGCGCTCCGATGGCGGACAAAAGCAAGACGGCGGACAAAAACAATGAGTCCATCCCAGCCGTTCATTTTACGGCCGGTCGCGACCACCCTGCTGATGATCGCCATCATGCTGTCCGGTCTGCTGGCGTTCCGCTTCCTGCCGGTCGCAGCCCTGCCTGAGGTCGACTATCCGACCATTCAGGTCCAGACCTTCTATCCCGGCGCCAGCCCGGATGTGATGACCTCGTCCGTCACCGCGCCCCTCGAGGTGCAGTTCGGACAGATGCCGAATCTCAGCCAGATGAGCTCGATCAGCTCGGCGGGCGCATCGGTCATCACCTTGCAGTTCGGATTGACCATCTCGCTGGACGTCGCCGAGCAGGAAGTGCAGGCCGCCATCAATGCCGCCGGCAATTTGCTTCCGGCCGACCTTCCCGCGCCGCCAATCTACGCCAAGGTCAATCCGGCCGACGCGCCGATCCTCGCCCTCGGCTTGACGTCAAAGACCATGAAGCTGACGGAGGTCGAGGATTTCGTCGACACGCGTCTGGCGCAGAAAATCTCGCAGCTTCCAGGCGTTGGCCTCGTCAGCATCAGCGGCGGCCAGCGGCCGGCGGTGCGCATCCAGGCTGATATCCGCAAACTTGCCGCCTACGGCCTCAACATCGACGATCTGCGCACCACGCTCGGCAACGCCAACATCAATACGCCGAAAGGCAATTTCGATGGCCCGATGCGTTCTTATACCATCAACGCCAACGACCAGATCAGGAATGCGAGCGACTACAAAACGCTGATCGTCGCCTACAAGAACGGCTCGCCGGTCCGCCTCAGCGATGTCGGCGACGTCATCGACGGCACGCAGAACGACAAGCTCGGCGCCTGGATGAACGAGACGCCGGCCATCATCCTCAACATCCAGCGCCAGCCGGGCGCCAACGTCATCGCCGTGGTCGAAGGCATCAAGGCGCTGCTGCCGCAATTGCAGGCTTCGCTGCCGGCAGCCATCGACCTCAACATCCTGACGGACCGAACCGTCACCATCCGCGCTTCCGTTGAGGATGTGGAGTTCGAGCTGACGCTCGCCGTCATCCTCGTGGTGCTGGTGATTTTCGTATTCCTGCGCAACGCCCGCGCGACGTTGATCCCGAGCCTGTCGGTTCCGCTGTCGCTGGTCGGCACGCTGGGCGCCATGTACCTGCTCGGCTTCAGCCTCAACAATCTGTCCTTGATGGCGCTGACGATTGCCACGGGCTTTGTGGTCGACGACGCCATCGTCGTGGTCGAGAATATTTCCCGCTATCTCGAGGAAGGCGACACTCCGTTGCAGGCCGCGCTCAAGGGCTCGGAACAGATCGGCTTTACCATCATCTCGCTGACGGTTTCGCTGATTGCGGTGCTGATCCCGCTCTTGTTCATGGCCGACGTGGTCGGCCGCCTGTTCCGTGAATTCGCGATCACGCTCTCGGTCACGATCCTGATCTCGGCTGTGGTTTCGCTCACGCTGGTCCCCATGGCTTGCGCCAAGCTGCTCAAACCCGAATCCCACGACCAGGAGAACGCCTTCCAGCGCCACAGCCGCGAAGCGTTCGACTGGATCATCGAGATGTACGGCCACGCCTTGACCTGGGTGCTGGACCATCAACCGCTGACCTTGATGGTCGCGCTCGCCACCTTCGTACTCACGGCGGTGCTTTATGTCGTGATCCCGAAAGGATTCTTTCCGCTTCAGGATACCGGCGTGATCCAGGCGATTTCCGAAGCGCCGCAATCGGTATCCTATGCGGCAATGGCAGAGCGCCAGCAGCAACTCGCCTCCATCATCCTGAAAGATCCCGACGTCGTCAGCCTTTCGTCCTTTATCGGGGTGGATGGAACCAATAATACCCTCAATAGCGGACGAATCCTGATCAATCTCAAACCCTATGACGAGCGCAAGTCCGACGTCTCGACGGTGATGCGGCGCATTCAGAACGCGACTGCGTCCCTCACCGGCATCACGCTATATATGCAGCCGGTTCAGGACCTGACGATCGAAGGAACGGTCAGCAAGACGCAATACCAGTTCATCCTGCAGGACGCCGACCCGGCGCAGCTTTCGGAATGGACTCCCAAGCTGATCGACAAGTTGAGGCAGCTCCCGCAGCTTGGCGATGTCGCCAGCGACATTTCCGACCAGGGGCTCTCGGTCTTTGTCGAAATCGATCGCGACCAGGCCGCCCGCTTCGGTATTACGCCGGCAACCGTCGACAACGCGCTCTACGATTCCTACGGCCAGCGCATCGTTTCCACGATCTTCACCAATTCCAACCAGTACCGCGTCATCCTCGAGGCCGATCCACATCTGCAAACGTCCCTGCAATCGCTCTCGGACATCTACCTCCCCTCCTCGGTCGGCAACACGCCGGTGCCGCTCGCCACCATGGCGAAATTCCGGCAGGAAACCGCGCCGTTGCAGGTGTCGCATCTCGGGCAGTTCCCCTCGGCCACGGTGTCCTTCAACCTTGCTCCGGGCGCTTCTCTTGGCGATGCCGTGAACGCGATCAAGCAAGCACAGCTCGACATTGGCTTGCCAGCCGGCGTCATCACCAGCTTTCAGGGCGCGGCACTCGCGTTTCAATCCTCGCTTTCCAATCAGCTCTTCCTGATCTTGGCGGCGATCATCACCGTCTACATCGTGCTGGGCGTTCTCTATGAGAGCTTCATTCACCCCCTCACGATTCTGTCGACGCTGCCGTCGGCCGGAATCGGCGCGCTGCTGGCGCTGATGATCGCCGGCGACGACCTCACCATCGTCGCCATCATCGGCATTATTCTCCTCATCGGCATCGTGAAGAAGAATGCGATCATGATGATCGACTTCGCGCTCGAAGCCGAACGCCATCAGGGTAAATCGCCCCGGGACGCCATCTATCAGGCCTGCCTGCTGCGCTTCCGCCCGATCCTGATGACGACCATGGCCGCCGTCCTCGGCGCATTGCCGCTGATGCTCGGCACCGGCGCGGGTTCCGAGCTGCGCCATCCGCTCGGCATCTCCATCGTCGGCGGCCTTTTGCTCAGCCAGTTGCTGACACTGTTCACGACGCCGGTGATCTATCTCTGGTTCGACCGCCTGGCGATCCGGTTTTCCGGACGTTCAGACGAAGCCGTTCAGCCGGCGGAATAAGGGAATATCATGGGTCCCTCAACGCCATTCATTCGGCGGCCGATTGGAACGACGTTGCTTACCTTTGGCCTTGCGGCGGCCGGCGCAGTGGCCTTCTTCAAATTGCCGGTTTCGCCTCTGCCCCAGGTCGACTTTCCGACCATTTCGGTTCAGGCCACGTTGCCGGGCGCAAGCCCGCAGGACGTCGCCATTACCGTCGCGAGCCCTCTTGAGCGGCACCTCGGCCAGATCGCCGACGTCACGGAGATGACGTCGTCGAGCACGGTCGGTGCGGTCCGCATCACCCTGCAATTCGGCCTCAACCGCGACATCAACGGCGCCGCGCGCGACGTGCAGGCTGCGATCAACGCGGCACGAGCCGACCTGCCAACCAGCCTGCGGACCAACCCGACCTACCGCAAGGTCAATCCGGCCGACGCGCCGATCCTGATCCTGACGCTGACGTCCGACACCCTGACCCGCGGTGATCTCTACGACGCCGGGTCGACCGTACTGGCGCAGAAACTGTCGCAGGTCGACGGCATCGGCGAAGTGGTCGTCGGCGGCAGTTCGCTGCCGGCGGTACGCGCCGAACTCATCCCGCAGGCACTCTACAAATATGGCATCGGCCTCGAGGACGTGCGGGCGGCGCTCGCCAGCGCCAACGCCCACAGCCCCAAAGGAGGGATCGACGTCGGCGACCAGCGTTATCAGGTCTACGCCAACGATCAGGCCAACAAGTCAGACGACTACAAGCCGCTGATTGTCGCCTACCGCAACGGCGCGCCGGTGCGCCTGTCGGACGTCGGCGAAGTAACGGACTCCGTCGAAAATCTCCGCAATGCCGGGCTGGCGAACGGCAAGCCGGCGGTCCTGATCATTCTCTACCGGCAGCCGGGCGCCAATATCATCTCAACCGTCGACCTTGTGAAGGGGCTGATGCCCCTGCTCCGAGCTTCGGTTTCGCCGGCCATCGACATCGGGCTCGCCGTCGACCGCTCGATCACCATTCGCACCTCGCTGCGCGATGTCGAGCGCACCCTCGTTCTCGCGGTGCTGCTGGTGATCGTCGTGGTGTTCGCCTTCCTGCGAAGCCTGCGCGCGACGCTGATCCCGGTCGTGGCGGTATCGGTCTCGCTGATCGCGACGTTCGGCGCGATGTATCTGTGCGGCTACAGTCTCGACAATCTCTCGCTCATGGCGCTGACGGTTGCGACAGGCTTCGTGGTCGACGACGCGATCGTTGTTCTGGAAAATATCACCCGCTATGTCGAAGAAGGCATGTCGCCGCTGGAGGCTTCTCTCAAAGGAGCCAACGAAGTCGGATTTACCGTCTTGTCGATGAGCATCTCGCTCATCGCCGTCTTCATCCCGATCCTCATGATGGGCGGCATCATCGGCCGCCTGTTCCGCGAATTTGCGATGGTGATCTCGATATCCATCCTGATCTCGCTCGCGGTCTCGCTGGCCACCACGCCGATGATGTGTGCGGTGCTGCTGCGTCATGAAACCGGCCAGCACGGGCGGCTTTATCGAATGAGCGAAAGCTTTTTCGAGGCCATGCTCGGCGTCTACCGCCGCTCGCTGGCTGTCGCACTACGGCATCCCGCTTCGATGATGCTCATTCTGGCGGTGGTGCTCGGCCTCAACTTTTATCTCTATAGCGTGATCCCGAAAGGCTTTTTCCCGCAACAGGACACCGGGCGGCTGGTCGGCTCGATCCAGGCGGATCAGAGCATCTCCTTCCAGCTGATGCAGCAAAAACTGACGCAGTTCATCAACATCATCAAGAGCGATGCCGCTGTCGAAACCGCGGTTGGATTCACCGGCAATGGCCAGACCAACGCCGGCTTCGTCTTCGTCTCCTTGAAGCCGCTCGGTGAGCGCAACGTTTCGGCAGACGGCGTGATCGCGCGGCTACGGCGCGAGATGGCCGTCATCCCGGGCGCAACCCTGTTTCTGCAGGCGGTGCAGGATATTCGTGTCGGCGGACGCGCCAGCAACGCGCAATATCAATTTACGCTGCAAGGACCCACGTTTGAGGAACTCAACGAATGGACGCCCAAGATCGCCGCCGCCCTGCAAGCCGATCATAACCTGACGGACGTCAACAGCGATCAGCAGAACAAGGGGCTTGAATCCGATCTGGTGATCGATCGCGACGCCGTCGCCCAGTTGGGGATCACCGTCAGCCAGGTCGATAACACCCTTTATGATGCCTTCGGCCAACGGCAAGTATCGACCATTTACGTCGCGCGGAACCAGTATCACGTGATCATGGAAGTCGCGCCGCAATATTGGCAGAATCCGGAGACGCTGAAAGACGTCTGGATCTCGACGTCGGGCGCCTCGGTCGGAGGATCGCAGTCGACCAATGCGGTCGCCGGAACTGTCGCCGTCAGCACAACAGCTGCGGCCAGTTCGGCCAACTCCGCCAACGCCCAGGCGGCCCGAAACCTGGCGAACAATTCGATCGGCGCCACCGGAACGGCGGTGTCCTCAACCGGTTCAGCGGTCAGCACCAGCCAGGAGACCATGATTCCATTGTCGGCGGTTGCACGTTTCAAGCAAGGCGCCACGCCGCTGGCGGTGAACCATCAGGGTCTTCTCGTCGCAAACACGATCTCTTTCAACCTGCCGCCAGGAGGCTCGCTCAGTTCTGCTGTCGCCTCGGTCGAGGCCGCCATGAACCGGCTTGGCGTGCCCGCCTCGATCCGCGGCACGTTCCAGGGAACGGCAAAGGCTTTTCAGGATTCTCTGCAAAACCAGCCTTTTCTCATTCTGGCCGCGCTGATCACGATCTACATCGTGCTGGGCGTGCTCTATGAAAGCTATGTCCACCCGCTGACGATTCTATCGACGCTGCCGTCGGCAGGCGTCGGCGCCCTGCTTGCCCTGATGGCGTTCAAGACCGAATTCAGCATCATGGCCTTGATCGGCGTCATCTTGCTGATCGGAATTGTGAAGAAGAATGCGATCATGATGATCGATTTTGCACTTGAGGCCGAGCGCAACCGGGGGCTCAGCTCGATTGACGCGATTTACGAAGCGTGTCTGCTCCGCTTCCGGCCAATCATGATGACGACGATGGCCGCCCTGCTCGGCGCGCTGCCCCTTGCCATCGGCATGGGCGACGGCGGCGAACTCCGGCAGCCGCTCGGTATCGCAATTGTCGGGGGACTGATCCTGAGTCAGGTGCTGACGCTCTATTCAACGCCGGTAATCTATCTGTATATGGATCGGTTCCGGCTATGGAGCCAACGTCTCAGGGGTGGAGCAACACCGCTCGCACCCGAGACCAGGCTACAACCCGGCGAGTAGATGTTGGCATCCCGATATGACTGGTAAAGTTTCACGAACCCCTCGCGGCCTCAACAAGGTGGCGGTTGCTATTTCCGCCTTGTTGCTGGGCCCTGCTTTGTCCGGTTGCATCCTTGGAACCGAGCGGCCCGATCTCAATCTCGAGCTGCCAGTGGCGTATCGCGAAGGCGACCACAACGCCCCCGACGCTCATCTTCCAGCGGTCGACTGGTGGCGTGGCTTCAAGTCCAGCGAACTGACCTCGCTGATGGACGGAGCCCAGATCTACAATCTCGACATCGCTGTCGCCATTGCCCAGATCGCTCAAGCCGATGCCCAGGCTGGCGAGGCCGGAGCTCCGCTGCTTCCATCCGTGACCGGAACCAGCAACGCCGAACAGATGCGAAGCGCCACCGGTTCGTTTGTCACGGGAGGTGGAATTGGCGGAACGACCTTCTCGCAATATAGCCTCGGGCTCACCGCGAGTTACATGGTCGACTTCTGGGGCAAGAACCGCGCCACGCTCCACGCCGCCGAAGAGACCGCGACTCAAATGCGTTACAACCGCGAAGTTGTTACGCTCACGACAGTCGTGACCGTCGCCAACACCTATTTCCAGATCCTTGCGGCCCAGGATCAATTGCGCGTTGCACGGCGCAACCTCGCGGCGGCAGAGCGCATTCTCACACTGATCAAGCAACAATTTGCCGGCGGCACGGCGTCACAACTTGACGTGTCGCAACAGGAGACGCAGGTCGCCACCGAGCGCGCTACGATTCCTCCGCTCGAGATCACGCTGAAACAGAATATCGCCGCACTCGCCGTGCTGGTCGGACGTGCGCCGGCGAATTTCACGGTGAAAGGCGGGACAATGACGCAGATCGCCATCCCGCGCGTGACGCCCGGCCTGCCTTCGGAACTACTCAATCAAAGGCCGGATGTTCGCATGGCCGAGGCGCAGTTGGCGTCCTCCAATTTCAGCGTGGAATCGGCGCGTGCCGCGTTCTTCCCGCAGATCCAGTTGACCGCGCAGACCGGCGTGCAGAGCGCAGCGCTGGCCTCGCTGTTTGGACCCGGCGCCTGGTTCTACACATTGTCGGCGGGATTGACGCAACCTCTGTTCGACGGCTTCCTGCTGGAGAGCCAGTTGAAGCAGGCCAAAGGCGTGCAATTGCAGAATTTGCAAGCCTACCGCAAATCAGTGCTGTCGGCTTTTGCGGACGTCGAGAAGGCGCTGGTTGCGCTGTCGCAATCAATCCTGCAGGAGCGCCTCGATATCGAAGCGGTAGCCAGTGCCCGCAAGGCGTTCGAGGTCTCCGAAACCCAGTTGCGCGCCGGCACGGTCAACCTCATCACCGTGCTGCAAACCCAGCAAACGCTCCTCACCAACGAAAATATATTGGTGCAAGCTCGATTGACCAAGCTCCTGGCAGCGAGCAGCCTGTTTCAGGCGCTCGGCGGCGGCTGGACGCCGACCGGGCAGTTGTCGTCGTTGCAGCCGCAGGACGGCGCGGCGCCGCAGGCGCAATGAAGCACTCGCACGCTTGCAGTGCGTCATAGCGTCTGGCCGATCGAAGCATCGAATCTGCAAGCAAATACCGGTACTTAATCGCCGTTGTATTCGGCGGCGATGTCGCTATATTTCACTGTCCGGTTATTATCGTGTTGTAATTTTTGGTGTTGGTGACGAGGCCCGTCTGCTCAGGCGGGCCGTCGCCATTTGAGGCCACCGTTCAAGTCCGAAAAAGCGCGAGGGCACAAAGCCCGGGAAATCAAGTCTGAAGGATAGGCACGATGACTCGTTCCAACCGGGTTGACCATATCCGGATCACTTCGCATCCGGCGCCGGGAGGCAAGCTCAACTTCCCGATCCAGTGGGGTGCGGCCAGCGCGCGCGAACGCGGACCGGTCATCGGCACGGTCTCCCGGCCGCAGGACCGCAACGTGATCGGCTCCCACGGCGGCTCCTATTCGGTCTACCGCGCGCTGGCTGTCTCCTCGGGCGCGCTCGACCCGATCCGGCGCCCCGATCTCACCAACACGCACCCGGCCGCGACGGTCGGTCCGTTCCCGCAATGGAGCGACCCACAGCGCATCGTTTCGCTCGATCCCTGGGGGCATCTGGTAGCGGAAAACTTCGCCCCGGAAATCGCCGAGGGCATCGATATCAGGCCCAGCATCGCGATCACCCGCGCCCGCCTCGATCTCCCTGAGATCAAGGCAGCGATCGACAACGGACGGCTGAAGCACGACGGCGAATTCGTTCACAAGAACGGCAGCGTTTCCGTGGTCAAGATCGCGATCGACCCGGTTTGGTACTTACCCGGTCTGGCGCGGCGGTTTGCGACCACCGAAAACAATTTGCGACGGCAATTGTTCGAGCAGACCGCGGGCATGTTTCCGGAACTCGTGACGCGGCCGGACTTGCAGGTCTTCCTGCCGCCGATCGGCGGAACGACGGCCTACCTGTTCGGCGACGTCACCAAACTGCCCGATCATCGCACCAGGATCACCTGCCGCGTGCATGACGAATGCAACGGTTCCGACGTGTTCGGCTCCGACATCTGCACCTGCCGTCCCTATCTGCTGCACGGGATCGAGGAGTGCGCGCGCGCCGGGCAAGAAGGCGGGCTCGGCATCATCATCTACAACCGCAAGGAAGGCCGCGCGCTTGGCGAGGTCACGAAATTCCTCGTCTACAATGCGCGCAAGCGCCAGGAAGGCGGCGACGCGGCTGCGCAATATTTCGAGCGCACCGAATGCGTGGCGGGTGTGCAGGACGCGCGCTTCCAGCAATTGATGCCGGACGTCGTCCACTGGCTCGGCCTCAAGCGCATCGACCGCTTCGTCTCCATGAGCGATATGAAGCACGACGCACTGACCAGTCAGGGCATCGAAATCGTCGAACGCATTCCGATCCCCGACGAACTGGTCCCGCCCGATGCGCATGTGGAAATCGCCGCGAAAAAGGCCGCCGGCTATTATAGCGCAGAGCCATCACCGCCGGACGAACTCCTCAATTCGGTCGGCCGTCCGCTTGAAAAATACTGAAGCAAGTACGCCCATGTCGCCGGCCAATTCCGATGCGTCGGCCGCGTTGACGCTGCTGAACGCCGCAGCCGTTCGAGAGCGCGCCCACCGCATGCTGGCGCTCGCGCTGGATGACAAGCTCCTGAACTTCCGGATCCATCCCGAGAAAATGGATGGCGTCGTCGATCTGGTGCTGCAAACGACGCGTGATGCCTATCCCTCGCTCGATGTGCCGTTTCACTCGCGCTGGCGGCATTTCGTCATGAACGGCGACGACCGCTGGGCTACGATCGCAAGCGAGAGGCGATGGCCAGATCCGGCAGCCCGGGCACGCGCCGAATTCGATCTTGCAATAGTCAGCGTCTTCCTCGACGCCGGCGCCGGCCCCACCTGGCGCTATCGCGATCCGCGAAACGGCGTGGCCGTCGGCCGTTCGGAAGGGCTGGGACTGGCAAGCCTTGCGATGTTCGAAACCGGCGTCTTCTCGGCCAACCCGCGCGATCCGCTGCGTGCCGATGCCGATGTTCTCGCCAATCTCAGCATTGCCGATCTCGAGCGTGGCTTACAGGTGTCCAAGGAGAACCCGCTCGTCGGCCTTCAAGGCCGCATCGACCTCTTGCGCAACCTCGGCAAGCTCGTCGCCTCCAGGCCAGACGTTTTCGGTCGCCACGATACACCACGTCCGGGTGGACTATTCGATAGGCTGGCCGCGCGTGCCGAAAATGGCCGCCTTCCCGCGCCCGGCATCCTGTCCGAACTGTTACAACAGCTCGGACCGATCTGGCCGTCACGGCTGACGCTTGGCGGGATCGCGCTTGGCGACTGCTGGAAACATCCGGCGCTGATCACCGACGATGCAACGAACGGCCTGGTGCCGTTGCACAAGCTCTCGCAATGGCTGGCTTACTCCCTGATCGAGCCGCTGCAAACGGCCGGCATTCACGTGACCGACATCGATGGCCTCACCGGGCTCGCCGAATATCGCAATGGCGGGCTCTTCGCTGATTCCGGCATGCTTGCATTTCGCGATTCCCGGGATGCGCAACGCGAGCATGAAGTTTCCTCAACCTTGGTGGTGGAATGGCGCACACTGACGGTGGCGTTGCTCGATCGCCTGGCCAGCGGCATGCGAGAGCGCCTCGGGCTTGACGCCGTATCGCTGCCGCTCGCCAAGATTCTGCAAGGCGGATCATGGGCTGCGGGGCGGCAGCTCGCGCGCGAACGCCGCGCCGACGCCTCGCCGCCCGTCAAGGTCATCAGCGACGGCACGGTGTTCTAGATATTTTGAAATAATGGGGCAGCAACATGGACGGCGTCACGATCGTTAGTCACCCGCTGGTGCAGCACAAGCTGACGCTGCTGCGGGAAAAGGATGCTTCGACCAAATCGTTTCGCGAACTGCTCAAGGAAATCGGGATGCTCTTGTGCTACGAGATCACCCGCGATTTGCCGCTCGCCGACGTCGATATCGAAACGCCGCTCGCGCACATGAAGTCGCCGCAGATCGCCGGCAAGAAGCTGGTATTTGCTCCGGTGCTGCGCGCCGGAATGACGTTCGCCGAAGGCATGCTTGATCTCGTTCCGAACGCGCGCGTCGCCCATATCGGGCTTTATCGCGAGCCCGAGACATTTGTCGCCGTGGAATATTACTTCAAGGCGCCGAGCGACCTGCACGAGCGGCTGGTCATCGTGATCTCGCCGGTGCTTGCAACCGCCAACACCGCGGTCGCCGCGGTCGATCGGCTGAAAGAGCGCGGCGCCAATGATATTCGCCTGGTGTGCCTGATTGCCGCGCCGGAAGGCGTCGAGCGGATGCGCGGCATTCACCCGGATGTGCCGATCTGGCTTGCCGCCATCGACGAGCGGCTGGACGAACATGGCTTTATCCTGCCGGGGCTGGGCGATGCCGGCGACCGCGCTTACGGGACGAAATAGGACAGAAGCGAAAGCGAGCGGTCGTCATCCTGAAGGTGCCGCACGCACCCGAGCAGGCCGAGCTATGGCGAGGCCGTCGCGAACGGTGCAAATGAAGCGCGCGCCTCGAAGGATGATGGCCCACCGCCGGTGTCGCGCATCCTTCGAGGCTCGCTTCCGCCTACGCTAAAGCTACGGCGGACAGGTCGCCCGCACCTTCAGGATGACGCTCTTAACTCACCACGCTCAAGTCCCCACGCGCAGCGCCGCGCGCTGCTTTCGCAGGAGCGCAATCACCGACAACGCCGTGATCCGTCCGGTTTTCGGATTCTCGGACGGAATATTCTCGATCGACATCGAAAACCGCGCTGAATCGGAATCGACCTCGACGCGGTGCACGTTGCGCGTCAGTGCCGGATCGGCCCATATCTCGAGCCGGGTCCGGTCCGGGCCGATGCCGGCGAGCGATAGCGCCACCGCGACATTCAGGTTCGCCGGAAAGCCCTTCGCGGCCTCGCGCGCCGTGCCATCGAAGATTTTCAGCGGTTCCTTGATCGTTTCGATGTCGATGTTGTTCTCGACCAGAAACGGCGCACCGGCGAGACCCCGAACCGGTTTGCGCGTCACCATCCGCACCGAATGAATTTCGCCGACGGCGGCCGCCGTCACCGCATCGAGACCGATCAGCGCGCCGGTCGGCACCACGATCTGCCCGCCGTTTTGCCGCGCGATATCGATCAGGTCTTCATTTTCAAGCAGCGCGCCGGCGCTGAGCACGATCGCGGTTTTTCCCTTTTCCACGAACGGCGCGACGATCGATCGCAGAAGTTTTGCGGGCGCGCATTCGATGACGATATCGGTAACGTCCGAAAGTTCCTCGATGGGCAGGACCGCCGGTGGCTTCTTCAACGTGCCGAGCCAGTTATGATGCTTTTCGGGGTTCTGCGCCGATACGGCGGCAAGCGAAAGCCCATCTATTCCCTGGTCGAGCGCCTCGGCGGCTCCCTTCCCGATCGGTCCCAGCCCCGCAATCGCCACCCGAAGGCTTTTCCCGGAGTTTTTCGTCAAATTCGTCATAGGGTTGGCTTCATTTCTTGCTTTGATGAATCGATCGCCGCGGCTGACTCCCTGCTCCGCCTTATAGGCCGTCTCTCATACCGGAGGAAGGCTCCGAAACTCTGCTCTGCCTTCGGTTTGACCATCTGATCGCCTGAAAAATGATCTTTGTTGCCTTGTCAAAATGCGATTTGCTTACGGCGGCTTTTCGCGCGCCCCGCCAACAGAAGGGCGCGCGTTCCTTTCAGGGAGCGGGACATGAACGGACTTGGCGGGCTTAACAAATCGCCCAATGGCGTCGTGATCGGACTGGTGCAGCTTCAACTGCCTGTGGTCGTGACCAAGGCCGACCTCGCCCGGCAGACCGAGCGGATCGTCTATATGGTCGGCAAGGCGCGCCGCAATCTTTCGACCATGGATCTCGTGGTGTTCCCGGAATACGCGCTGCACGGCCTGTCGATGGATACCAATCCCGCGATCATGTGCCGGCTCGACGGCCCGGAAGTCGCAGCCTTCAAGAAGGCCTGCATCGACAACAATATCTGGGGCTGCTTCTCGATCATGGAGTTCAACCCCGACGGCAATCCCTATAATTCCGGCCTGATTATCGATGATCAGGGCGAGATCAAGCTTTACTACCGCAAATTCCACCCCTGGATTCCGGTCGAGCCGTGGGAACCCGGCGACATCGGCATTCCCGTGATCGAAGGACCGAAGGGCGCGAAGATCGCGCTGATCATCTGCCATGACGGCATGTTCCCGGAAATGGCGCGGGAGTGCGCTTACAAGGGCGCCGAAATCATGATCCGTACTGCCGGCTACACCGCCCCGATCCGCGAAAGCTGGCGCTTCACCAACCAGGCCAATTCGTTCCAGAACCTGATGGTGACCGCCAATGTCTGCATGTGCGGCTCCGACGGCTCATTCGATTCGATGGGTGAAGGCATGATCGTCAATTTCGACGGCAGCATCCTCGCCCACGGCACGACCGGCCGCGTCGACGAGATCATCACCGCCGAGGTGCGTCCCGATCTGGTGCGCGAGGCACGGATCAACTGGGGCGTCGAGAACAACATCTACCAGCTCTGGCATCGCGGCTACGTCGCGGTGAAAGGCGGCGCGATGGATTGTCCCTACACCTTCATGCAGGACATGGTCGCCGGCACCTATCGGCTACCGTGGGAAGATCAGGTCAAGGTCACGGACGGCACGTCCTGCGGCTTCCCGGCACCGACCCGGATGTTCGGCACCAAGACCAGCAAGGCGGCAGAGTAGTTTTCGTCAACATAGCGTTTTCAAGCGAAGCATGCCCTCGGACTTGATCCGGAGTGGGAACCGGTTTGCAAAGCAACCAAGTTTACGCAGATTGCGTAGACTTATCTGCGGTAGAAAACGCGTCAAAGCTATAAGCTTCAGTGGGCGTGGCGATGAAGCTGCACGCGCGGTCGCGTGAATGACTTTCGGCCGCGCTTGAAACCCCACAGCGGTTGCGCCAGCGTTGCGACGGCGTCCGTAGCGCTGGTCGCGTCAAGACATACGAGATCGGCCGGCGCGCCGACCTTGATGCCGTAATCGTTGAGCCGCATCAGCCGTGCCGCGGAGCCCGTGATCATGTCCAGACACCCGGCGAGATCGGCCGGGCGCGCCACATGGCAGACATTGGCATAGAGGTTCGCC
>Ga0116129_1000362_pt1 | contig 29926 bp, 29 predicted proteins | sample June2015DPH_17_2_FD_89732 | JGI IMG/M metagenome (GOLD analysis project Ga0116129, IMG submission 89732) | Peatland microbial communities from SPRUCE experiment site at the Marcell Experimental Forest, Minnesota, USA - June2015DPH_17_10 | ecosystem: Environmental > Terrestrial > Soil > Wetlands...
GCTCTGGGCCGAGCAGGGTTTCGGCGATACCTTGCAATTCATCCGCTTCGCGCAAGATATCGCCGCGCGCGGCGCCGCGGTCAGCGTGCTGGTCCAGCCGGAACTGGTGCAAATCCTGCGCAGCGCGCCGGGCGTGACTACCGTACTGGCACAAGGTGCAGCGCTGCCCCCATACGATTTTCATTGTGCGCTGATGAGCCTGCCCTATCATCTCGGCGTCAGTGCCGAGAGCGCTTCTCTGCATGGCGCGACGCCGTATCTCTTCGCCGCGCAGAACCGTGCGTTGTTTTGGCGCCAGCGCATGAGCGCGGACCCGGGTCTCAAAGTGGGGCTGGCGTGGGCCGGTAATTCCCGGCTGCACAATGCCCAACACGCGGCCATCGGTGCCCGCCGCAGCATTGCGCTCGCACGCTTGGCGCCCATCCTGTCGGTTCGCGGCTGCAGCTTTTTCAGTCTGCAAAAGGGCCCCGCCGCCGCCGAGCAGCGGGACGGCGCGTGGCACCTGCGCGACTTCTGCGACGAATGGCGCGACTTTTCCGACACCGCTGCCGTGGTCGCCAACCTCGACCTGGTCATCAGTGTCGACACCGCCGTGGTTCATCTCGCGGGCGCATTGGGCAAACCGGTCTGGCTGTTGAACCGCCACGATAGTTGTTGGCGCTGGCTTCTCGAGCGCAACGATTCGCCCTGGTACTCGAGTCTGCGCCAATTCCGCCAACCCGCGCCCGGCGAATGGCAGCCGGTCATCGCCGCAGCCGCCGCTGCCCTCGCCGCGCTGGTCGGTAATGGAGTAAACTATCCGGCCGCCTGCCGAGGTCGAGCACTCCTTGAAAACCGCCGTTGATAAGAGCCCTGTCGTTCGCAAGAGCCCTGCTGCTCGCAAGAGCCCGAAAGTAGGCTTCGTGAGCTTGGGCTGCCCCAAGGCGCTGGTCGATTCGGAACGCATCCTCACACGCCTGCGCGCGGAAGGCTACGAAGTCGCGGCGTCTTACGCCAAAGCCGACCTGGTGGTGGTCAACACCTGCGGCTTCATCGAATCCGCCGTGGCCGAGTCCCTCGATGCCATCGGCGAAGCCTTGGCTGAAAATGGCAAGGTCATCGTCACGGGTTGTCTCGGCGCGCAACCGCAAAAAATTCTCGACGCGCATCCGCAGGTATTGAAGATCACGGGGCCGCAGCGCTATGAGGAGGTGGTGGCCTCCGTGCACGAACATCTGCCGCCCAAGCACGAGCCGTTCGTCGATCTGGTGCCCGCGCAGGGCATCAAACTGACGCCGCGGCACTATTCGTATCTGAAGATCTCCGAAGGCTGCAATCACCGCTGCAGCTTCTGCATCATCCCCTCGATGCGCGGCGACTTGGTGAGCCGCCCCATCGGCGAGGTACTGCGCGAGGCGGAACAATTGGCACGCGCCGGGGTCAAGGAAATCCTGGTGATCTCGCAGGACACCAGCGCCTACGGCGTCGATCTGAAGTATGCGGCGCAAGTCTGGCGCGGCGCCGCGCGGCGCGCGCGCTTCTACGATCTGGCCGTGGCCTTGGGCGAGCTTGGCATCTGGATTCGCCTGCACTATGTCTATCCCTATCCGCATGTCGACCAGGTCATCGAACTGATGGCCGATGGCCGCGTGCTGCCCTACCTGGACATTCCCTTCCAGCATGCCAGTGCGCGCATTCTGAAGCTAATGAAGCGCCCCGCCGCCGCGGAAGACACCTTGGAGCGTATCGCCGCGTGGCGCAAGATCGCGCCGGATATCGCCATCCGCAGCACCTTCATCGTGGGCTTTCCGGGCGAGAGCGATCGGGATTTCGAGGAGCTGCTCGATTGGCTGCGCGCGGCGCAGCTCGACCGCGTGGGCTGTTTCGAATACTCGCCCGTCGCCGGTGCCTCGGCCAACGCCCTGCGGGAACCTGCGGTTCCCGATGCGCTCAAAGCGCAGCGGCGCGAGCGATTCATGCAGCTTGCCGCCGAAATCAGCGCGCGGCGGCTGGCAGCCAAGGTCGGCCGCACCATGGCGGTGCTGGTGGACCAGGTCGGCGACGGCGCGGCCGTGGCCCGCTCCGCGAGCGATGCCCCGGAGATCGACGGCACCGTGCGCATCGGCGGCGATACGCGCGCGCTCGAGCGCATCAAGGTGGGCGCCATGGTCCAGGTCAAGATCACGGCATCCGGCCCCTACGATCTCGAGGCGCGCCTGGCAACGTGAGTAACCTACCCAGAACTTTAGGACCTTGGAGAACCTCGTGGAAGTTTCCGCAGACAAAGTCGTCTTGATTCATTACACCCTCAAGGATGACAAGGGCGCGGTCCTTGATACCTCGGCCGGCGGTGATCCGCTGGCGTACATCCAAGGGCACGGCAACCTGGTCGCCGGCCTGGAAAAGGCGCTCGAGGGCAAACAGCACGGCAGCAAGGTCATCGTCTCCGTACCGCCCGAAGAGGGCTATGGCAAGCATGATGCCAAGCTGATCCAGCGCGTTCCGAAGCGCTCGCTGCAGGGCGCCGGCCAAATCAAGAAGGGCACGCAATTTCAGGCTCGGACCGAGGATGGGATGCGCCTCTTCACCGTCACCGCCATCGTCGGCGACATGGTGACCCTCGACGGAAATCATCCGCTCGCGGACCAGACCCTACATTTCGATGTCGACGTGGTGAGCGTGCGCGATGCCACCTCCGAGGAGCTCGAGCACGGCCACGTGCACGGCGCCGGCGGCCATCATCACTGAAGAAATTTGAACAGCGTCAGCCCCTGCGTCATCGAGAAGGCCTGCAGGGCCGCTTGCAGCGTGGTGTTTTCCTGGTCGAGTTGGCTGATCGCCGAGGCGACGTTCAATCCCTGCAATGAGGAAATCGACGTCTGCAATTGTGTCTGCTGACTGGTTTGCACCGATTGCTGCGTCGTGATGGCGTTCAAGCGGCCGCCCACACTCGTCTGAACGTTGGAAACATTGTTCAACGCCTGATCGATGTTGTTGATCTGGCCGGTGATGACATTGCTCAGGGCCGTGCTCGACAGGCCGCCGGTCTGCAGCGTGGTCACCAAGCTCTGTACCGTGGTGAAAATGCTTTGATTGGTGCTCGGCGCCACCGTGAACGAATCCCCCGCCGCAGGCGTGCCGCTGAGCGCAATTTGCAGGCCGTCGAAGGAGATGCTCGAGCCGCTGGTGTACGTGCCGTTGCTGACCACCGTGCCGCCGCTGTTGACCACGTTGTAGGTGCCGGGCGCCGTGAAATCGATCGAAAAGGTGCCGCCGTCATAGTCCGCTGCATTGGTGACCGTGGTGGCGCCGATGAGCCCGGAGCCGGTGTTGTCCGCATTGGCAGTGACGGTGAAGGTACCGTTGCCGGTTTTGATTTGATTGAACACCGCATCGCCGTTGTCGCCCTGAGCCACCGTCTGTCCCGCGGCAATCTGCACCTGCTGAACGCCCTGATCGCCGCTGTAGGTGGCGCCGCTAGCGCTGAGCGCGAACGGCTGCGTTTGTGTGGCGAAGCCGCTGAATATGAAGGCGCCATTGCCGTTTTGGGTATTGGCCAACGACAGCAGGCTGTTCTGTATCTGCACCATTTGCGTGGCGATGGCGGAAAGTCCGCTGGTCTCCGTCGTTCCGCTGTTGGCCTCCAGGGTAAGGTCGCGCAGGCTCTGCAGCTGGTTGGTGACCTGGGTCAGCGCCGTGCTCTCCGTGTTCAGGTTGGATTGCGCGCTGCTGCCGTTGCTGGCGAACTGCTGGCTCTGCGCCAGAGCCTGATCGAAGTTATTGACGCTGCCGGCGGCGACGGGATCCTGGGACGCGGTCGTGAATGAGTCGCCGCTGGAGATTTGGTTCTGCGTTTGATTGATGTTCGATTCCAGCGAGTTGACCGCCGTCAAGAATTGCTGCTGGCCGGTGGCTTCGGTTACGCGCATCATTGCTCCTTAAGTGAACGTGCCGTTCACGGAATCAATCAAGGTGGTGAACAGGCCGGTGCCGATGGTCAAGGCCTGCGCCGCCGCCTGAAATGCCTGCTGCCATTGCAGCAGGTTCGCGGCCTCCTCATTCAGATCGACGCCCGAGGTCGACTGCACGGTGTTTTGTGCCTGCGTGTTGATCGCGGTTTGCGCCGCCTGCGCGGTGTTGATCTGTTGCGCCTGGCTGCCGAGCCCGGTGATCAAGGCGCTCGCCGCGCCCGTGACGCTGACCGTGCCGCCGCTCAAGACTCCGGTGCTTTGTCCGGCGGCGAGCGCCAGCGCGTTGCGATTGTCGCCGGTGGCGCCGACGTTGCTCTGTACCGTGAAGCTATCGCCGGCGGCCGGCGTGCCGGTGATCTGCACCTGCCAGCCATTGGCCGCGATGTCGCCGTTGGCCGCGAGGGTCTGCGCCGCACCGCCGTTGATGGTAAAGGTCGTGGCGCTGGTGAAGTCGATGGTGGCCGGCGTCAATAGCTGCGGATTGGCGGCATCCAGCACCGTGCCGCTGCTGATCGCACCGCTGCCCGTGTTGGTATCGGCTGCCGCGGTTTGAATGGCGCCGGCGGCCGCGATTTGCGACGGATTGGTCAGCACCGTGGTGAAGTTCGAGGCGGCGTTGGCGGTCGGCTGGATCAAGAACTGATCGCCCGATGCCGGAGTTCCCGACAGCGTGATGGTGATGCCGTTGGCCGAGATCGTCGGGGCGGCGGCGCTGCCGCCGGCCGTGAAGGCCACATTGCTGCCCGTGGTCTGGTCGGTGAGCGTGAAGGCGCCGCTGCGAAAGCTGAGCACGTAATTGTCCGCGGTCAGTGCCCCCAAACCGTTGGCGTTGACCGCGACGCTGGCGCTGGTGGCATCGGTGTTCGCCGCGGACGCCGTCGCCGTGGGCGCGCCGACCGAGAATATGGGGGCGCCGAAATTGCCGTTCAAATCCAAGCCCTGCGCTTGCTGCGCGTTCACCGTCTGGCTCAAAGTCGTGGCGATTTGCCCGAGTTGATTCAACGCAGGATCGATGACCTGCGAGCGCGCCGCCAGCACGCCGCCCAAGTCGCCCGTGGTGATCTGGCTGCTGATCGAGCCGGCGGCGGTCGAGGAACCGACCTCCAGCTGCGAGGCATTGAATTGATTCGGCACCGTGGTCAAGCTCGAGGCCTGAGTTCCCACCACCAGCGGCTGACCATTGCCGACGAACACATTCACGGCGCCGTTCGCCTGTGTGGTGGTGCTCACCCCCACCAGCTGCGACAGGTTGGAGATCTGCTGGTCGCGCTGATCCAAGAGTTCATTGGGCGCCTGGCCGCCATTTTGCCCCGTGGCCGTTGCGATTTGGCTGTTGAGCGCCGCGATGGCCGAGGAGATCGAATTGATCTGCGTTACATCCGAGGTGATCTGCGAGTTGACGCTCGCGTTGAGCGAATTGAGCTGCCCGCCCGCGCTTTGAAAACTGCTCGCGACGCCTTGCGCATCGCTCAGCAGCGCTTGGCGCGATGCCGTCGAGGCCGGATCGTTGGCCACGGTGGACGCGGCGCTGAAGAAGGTCTGGATGGCCGTGCTCACGCCGCCCAAGTTGGTGCCGAACAAGTTGTCGATCTGCGAGCTGAAGTTCTGCATCTCGGTGAGCTGGCTCAGCGTGCTCTGCGAGGTATTGAGCTGGTTGGCGGCCGTCTGACTGAAGGCGCGCGAAACGCCCGACACATCGACCCCGGAGCCGACGGTGCTGGTGCCGTCGGGTTGCGGCACGGCCTCGGTCAGATTGGTGGTTTCAACGTCGAAGCCCGGCGTGCTGGCGTTGGCGATGTTGTTGCTGGTCGTGTTGATGGCGGTTTGAAACGCCTGCAGCGCCGAAACACTGATTTGAAAGATGTCTGACAACGTTCTGCTCCGCGCTACTGATCTTTAAGGAACACTGGTCTCCCGCACTATCGGCCAGCCATCGAATTTCTATAGCTTGGCGAGGCGGTTATCGGGCACGGCTTGAATGGGGTCGCTGTTCAGGATCTGATTTAACTTATGCGAGTACTCCGGATCGGTGGCATAGCCGGATTTACCGATGCCGGCGATATACGCCCGGGCGTCGCTGCCGGTCCCCAGCGCCTCCCTGTAACGCGGCGAACTGGCCAGCAACTTCGCGAAATCATTGATACTTTCTTCGATCGAACCGTAGGCGCGAAAGGCCGTGCGGCGCGCCGTCGCAACGCCGTTGCTCACCTCGACGGTGTCGGCCGTGGCGCGCGCGCCGCTCCAATCCTCGCCGGCCTTGACGCCGAACATGTTGTAGCTCGAGGAACCGTCGGCATTGCGCGGCATGCGCTGCCCCCAGCCGGTTTCGAGCGCGGCTTGCGCCAGCAGTGCCTGCGGACTTACCTGCAGCGCGCTGGCGACGCGGCGCAGCGGCGGCAACATGCGATTCACGAAATCCGCCGGTGTATGGCCGATCGATGTATCCGGCGCACCGCTCAAGGCAGCCGACTGCGCGGCTGCCGCCCGCTGCGTCAGCTGCCGCTTCAGCAGCTTGGCTATGCCTAAGTCCGCGTGCTCGCTGATGCTCAAGGCCACCTGCTTGTCGAACATGTCCTGGTACATGCCCATCTCGTTGCTGTCGGGGTCCTCCGCCGAGGTCGCCTCGCGCATGCTCTTCAGCATCATTTGCAGAAACAGCGCCTCGACCTGCTGCGCCACGGCGTTGATCGCCTGAGGCGAAGTGGGTTCCGTCTTGAGCGCCTCCAGGCCGTTGACGTCCGTGTAGGTGGTCGCGGCCGAGGTATCCACCTCGGCGGAACTGCCGAGACTGGGGATGGTGCTGGACATGGTCATGGCTGTGGTCATGGGTGTTTCCGCTTTAGATTACGATCAGTTCGGCCTGCAGCGCGCCGGCCTCGCGCAGCGCTTCTAGAATCGCCACCAAGTCGCTGGGCGCCGCCCCCACATCGTTGACCGCGCGCACGATCTGCTCGAGTTCCACGCCGGGCTTGAACAAGAACATGCGCTTCGAGCCCTCGTCGACCTTGATCGTGGAATTGTTGACCACGGTGGTTTGTCCCTTGGAGAAGGGCAGCGGCTGGCTCACCGATTGTTCTTCCTTGATGGTCACCGACAACGAGCCGTGCGATACGGCCGCCGGTGTCACGATCACGTTGCTGCTGATCACCACCGTGCCGGTGCGCGAATTGATGATCACCTTGGCCGAGGCGCTGCCCGGCTCGACCTGCAGATTCTCCATGGTGGAGATGAAGGCCACCCGCTGCGTGGTGTCGATGGGCGCGCGCACTTTCACGGAACCACCGTCGAGGATGGTGGCGATGCCCTCGCCCATGCCGCGGTTGACGCTCGCGGCCAGACGCGTCGCCGTGGTGAAGTCCGGATCGTTGAGGTTGAGAGTGACGGAATCGCCCTGCAGGACCGGCGACGGCACCGTGCGTTCGACGGTGGCGCCGTTGGGTATACGCCCCGAGCTCGGCACATTGACGGTGAGCTTCGAGCCATCGTTGCCTTCGATGCCGAAGCCGCTGACGATGAGATTGCCCTGTGCAATCGCGTAGATCTGTCCGTCCAAGCCTCTCAAGGGCGTGACCAGCAGCGAGCCACCACGAAGACTCTTGGCATTGGCGATGGAGTTCACGGTGATGTCGATGGTTTGCCCCGGCTTCACGAACGCGGGCAACACCGCGTGCACCGCGACCGCGGCTATGTTCTTCAGCTGCGGCGTCACGTTGGTCGGCACGGTGATGCCGAGCTGCGCCAGCATGTTGTTCAAGGATTGAATCGTGAACGGCGCCTGGCTGGTTTGATCGCCGGTGCTGTCCAGACCCACCACCAGCCCGTAACCCACCAGCTGATTGGTGCGCACGCCCTGTATCTGCGCCAGATCCTTGATGCGCTCGGCCTGCGCGAGCGGCGAGGTCGCGGCCAGCAGCGCCCAAAGCAGCAGCAGCGACGATGCTTTGCGCAGAATGCCGGTTGTGCGGCTCACGGTTGTGCGGATAGTGTCGCCCATGATCAAAACGGCGAGAACGGGGAGTTGAAGAATCGGGCCAGCCAACCCATCTTGTTCGAGCTGTCGATCACGCCCTTGCCCGAATAGCTGATGTGCGCGTCCGCCACCCGGTCGGAGGTGACGGTGTTGTCGGTGGCGATATCCGCGCTGCGCACGACGCCCGACACGTGCACGAATTCATCACCCTGATTCAGTTTCAAGGTCTTGTCGCCCTGCACCACCAGGTTGCCGTTAGGCTGCACTTCCATGACGGTGACCGTGAGGCTGCCGGCCAGGCTGTTGCCCTGGGTGCTCTGCCCTTCGCCGTCGAATGCGTCGGCGCCGGCCAAGGTCACGGTGCCCACGGGCACGCCGCCGGTGGTGTAGGTCTTGCCGAACAAGGTGGGCCCGGTGTTGTTGACGCTGGTGGTCTTGGTGGTCTTGGTCACCGCGCTCTTGCTGGCGCTGGTGGTTTCCGTCAAGCGGATGGTCAACACGTCCCCGACGCGGCGCGCCTTCAGGTCCGCGAACAGCTCCATTTGCTGGCCGGTTTGATAGATTGCGCCCTCGGTTCTCGGCACGGGCGGCGGCAGAACCCGCGATACCACCGGATCCTGCTTGGATTGCCGATGCGGCAGCAAGCCGCAGCCCGCGAGGCCGCCGCAACTCGTCGCCAGAAGTAAAAGCCCCGTGAATACGCGGCGCGCGGCCGGTGCCTGTTCCATCATCATGACATGTTCTGCGTCATGAACTGCATCATCTGATCGGTGGTGCTGATGGCCTTGGAGTTCATTTCATAAGATCGTTGGCACTCGATCATGTTGACGAGCTCGGTGACCGAATTGACGTTGGATGTTTCCAGCGTGCCCTGCTCGATCGTGCCGAGTCCATTCGTGCCCGCGGTACCGACCTGCGGTGCGCCGCTGGCCGCCGATTGCACCAACAGGTTGTTGCCCGTGGGCTGCAAACCCTGCTCGTTGACGAAGTTCGCCAATTGGATCTGGCCGATCGTCGTTCCGTTGGGGTTGCTGGCGGAAGTGGCCGTGACCGTGCCGTCGGTACCGATGGTCACGGAGAGCGTGCCGAGCGGAACATTGATGGCGGGCTGCAGCGGAAAGCCCGCGGCGGTCACCACATTGCCTTGGTTGTCCAGCGAGAAGGTGCCGTCGCGCGTGTAGGCCAGGGTGCCGTCGGGCAGGGTGATCTGAAAGAATCCCTCGCCATTGATCGACAGGTCCAGCGTGTTGTTGGTCTGGTTGACGCTGCCCTGGGTGTAATCCTTTTCGGTGGCCACGATGCTCACACCCGTGCCGAGCGTCATTCCGGTCGGGTACTGCGTGTTCTGCGTGCTTTGCGCGCCCACCTGCCGAACGTTCTGGTACATGAGGTCCTGAAACGCCGCCCGGTCGGCCTTGAAGCCGGTGGTGTTGGTGTTCGCCAAGTTGTTGGCGATGATGGCCATGCGCGTGTTTTGCGCATCGAGGCCGGTCTTCGCCGCCCATAGTGCAAGATTCATTTAATGGTCCTCGCTTATGAAGTGAGCATCAGGCGCTCGGCGGCCTGTTCGTTCGTGTCGGTCGAATTCATGCTCTTGACCTGAAATTCGTAGAGCCGCTGCAGCTCGATCATGCTGATGAGCGATTGCGCGGCATTGACGTTGCTGGACTCGAGTTCTCCTGAGGTGATCGAGACCGAGTCGTCGCTCTTCACCTTGGTGCTGGAGTTGCTCATGCGCAGCAGGCCGTCATTGCCCTTCTGCAGGTCCGAAGTGGCCGGGTTCACCAGCTTGATGCGGTCCGTCTGCGTGACCGCGAACGGCTCGGACCCCTGTGGCACCACGGATATCGTGCCGTCGCTGCCGATGGCAACGCTGGTCGAGGGCGGCAGCACGATCGGTCCCGAGTCCGACAGCACCGCCAGGCCGCTGGCCGTCGTCAGCGCACCCTCGGGTGTGAGCCGCAAGTCGCCGGCCCGCGTGTAGGCCTCCTGACCGTCCTTGCCGCGTACCGCGATGAAGCCGTTGCCATTGACGGCGATGTCCAGCTTTCGCCCCGTGTTCTCCATCGTGCCGCTGGAGAAATTCGTGCCGGCATCGCCCGCGACCGCGTTGACGCGCGTCGCGTAGCCCGGCCCGTAGATGGGCGCTGAGTCGAACGACACGGCATCGGCGCGAAAGCCGATGGTGCTGATGTTGGCGATGTTGTGGTTGTTGACCGCCTGCGCATCCATGATTTGCTTCGCGCCGGTCATCGCTACATACAGGGCTCGGTCCATGATTAGGCGGGCCCGTTGATGTTGATGACGGTTTGCGAGAGCTGATTCGCTGTCGTGATTACCTGCGCGTTGGCCTGGAAAGCACGTTGCGCGGTGATCATGTTGACCAGTTCGGTGGTCAGGTCGACGTTCGATGATTCCAAGGCGCCCGACTGGATCGAACCGAAGCCCGCGGTACTGGCCGTGCCTTGCACGGCGTTACCTGAGGTGAAGGTCGCGGCCCAGTTGGTGTCGCCCAACTGCGCCAGTCCTTGCGGATCGGGGAAGTTGGCCATGGCCAGCTGTCCGAGCTGCGTCGAGCGGCCGTTGGTGTAGACCGCCGAGACGACGCCGGTCGCGTCGATCGAGACCGTGCTCAGCTGGCCGGTGGCAAAGCCGTTCTGAGTGATCGAGGTCACGCCGAAGCTGCCGCCGAACTGCGTGGCCTGACTGAAATTGAAGGTCATGGGCTGCGGCGAAGTCGCGCCGTCGGTCGGTGTGAAGCCGTTGAAGGCAAGCTGCGCGTTGCCGGTAACCGCACCGTTGGCGCCGAACGTGAGCTGCTGGGTCGGCCCCGCCGAGACGCCATTGACCTGCATGTTGACATCCCATACGCCGGTGGTCGCCGTCTGCGTGAAGTAGAAGGTCGCCGGTTCGGCATTGCCGAGCGAGTCAAACACCGTGGTCGAGGTGGACTGGTTGAAAGAGGTGGTATCGGTCGGGTTGAACGTGGCTGCGCTGGCGGCGTCGGCAGCGTCGGCAGGCGGGGTGGAATCGGCCGGCAGGTTGAGAATGACAGTGCCCGTCGAGGTCGCCAGCGGCGCGCTTTGCGCCGTCTGCAGATTCAAGTCGGTCAGCGAGCCGGTGTTGAAACCGCCGTTGGTCGTGGGCGGGTAGACCTGTAGGGCCTGGCCGGTGGAGGTCACGACGTTGCCTTGATTGTTCTCGGAGAACTGGCCGTTGCGCGTGTAGACGATGCCGTTGGTCGGGTCCGACAGGGTGAAGAAGCCGTCGCCGCTGATGGCCAGGTCCAAGCTGTTGCCGGTGGTCGAGATGTCGCCCTGGGTGAACTGCTGGGCCGTGGCGGCGAGCCGCACGCCCTCGCCGATCGCCGAGGTATTGAGGTTCACCGCGCCGGCGGAGTACACGTCGGCGAACTCGGCCGTGGAACTTTTGAACCCAACGGTGTCGGCGTTGGCGATATTGTTGGCCGTGACATCGAGTGCCGAGTTGGCCGAGGTGAGTCCCGATAATGCGATGCTGAAGGAAGACATGTAGGTACTCCTGAATGAATTAGTTGGAAATCGTCTGCACGCTGCTGAAGGGCACGCTGCCGACTCCCGAAATGTTCAGCGTCAAGCCGGTCGAAGTGGTCGATCCCGATCCTGTCGATGCCGATGACGAGGTCGAGGTCGACGAGCCGGTCGAGCCGCTACCGCCCATGCTGACGCTCTGCACGGTGCCGTTCACGAACGTGGTGGCGGCGGTGCCGCCCGACGTCGCACCGGCGAATGTGGCGCTCAATGTATAAGTGCCGGCTGGAGCTTGTGCGCCGCTCGACGTCAAGCCGTTCCAGCTGAAATTCGCCATGCCCGCGGATTGCGCGCCGAGATTGACCTGCGCAACCAACGCGCCCGCGCTGTTCGAGATGCTCAGAACCACCCCCGAGGTGGTCTGCGGCACGTTCACGGCGCCCGTCAGCGTGGCGCCCGCCGCTATGGTCGCGGTGCTGCTGGCCACCAGCGCCTGATGTCCCAGCAGCGAGGAGGCCTGCAGCGCCTGGTTCGAGGTCAGGGAATTCGACAGGTTGGTGAAGGAGGTATTCAAATTGGTGATGCCCTGCACTTCGCTCAGTTCGGCCAGCTGCGACAGGAAGGTATTGCTGTCGACCGGGTTGGTCGGATCCTGGTTTTGCAATTGCGCCAACATCAACGTCAAGAAATCCGTGCCGCCGAGCGAAGTGGCGCCGTTGGCCGACGTCGTCGAACTGCTGCCCGTGCCGGTGGTGCCCGTCGATCCCTCGGCACCCGTGGTACCCGTGGTGGGAGTGGTCGTGGTCGGCAAGTTCGTCGAGAAAGCGGATTGGATCAGCATGATTAATGTCCCATCGAGATGGTTTTGAGGAGCAGATCGCGGGCCGTGTTGATGGCCTCGACGTTGGTCGCGAAGGAGCGGTTCGCGGAGATCATGTTCGCCATTTCCTCGATCGAGTTGACGTTCGAGCTGTAGACATAGCCATCCTTGTTGGCCGAAGGGTTCTCGGGCTGATAGCGCATCACGGGGGGCGCGGTGCTTTCCACGACGCCCAGCACGCGCACGCCCACGCCGGCGTCTTGGCTGTCGAAAGTGTCGGCGGAGTCGTCCATCATGGTCTGGAACACCGGATGCCGCGCCCGATAGATCTTGGTGGCGTCGCCGTTGACGCTTTCGGCATTGGCCAGGTTGCTGGCGGTGGTGTTGAGCCGGATCGTCTGCGCGTTCAGCGCGCTGCCGGCGGTGTTAAAGACGTTGAATAGTGACATGTCTGCTCCTTTGAACTTGAGCCGCTACTGACCGTTGATGGCCAGCGTCAGATCCGAGATCGTGCTGTTGACGAATCCCAGGCTCGCCTGATAGCGCACGTTGTTTTCCGAGAAGGCCGCCTGCTCCACCGGCATTTCCACCGTGTTGCCGTCCAAGGAAGCTTGATACGGATTGCGGTACTTCAGGTCGGCCGGGGTCGCGGAACCGTCGCTCAGACTGATGTGCGCGGGCTGCGTCACCTCGAGCGACAGCGGCGCATCGTCGCTGTGCGACAACACCGCGCTGAAATCGATGTCGCGCGCCTTGTAGTTCGGCGTATCTGCATTGGCGATGTTGGTCGCCAGCACGCCGAGCCGTTGGCCGTGCAGCAGCAGCGCTTGCTCGTGAATTCCAAAAATGTTGTCGAACATACGAAAAGCTCCTTTGCGATGGATTAAGCAAGAGCTGTGCCAACGACGCTTTGCGGGTGATGAGATGATTTAGGCCGGCCGGCGCGCCGCTTTGGGCGCCGCTTTTGCCTGTGCCGTGCTGTGGCGCCGGCGTCTGAAGCGGCCGCGCGCCGCTGATGGCGGCCGGTTGCTCGGCCGCGGCAAGAACTTGCCGCCTACCGGACGAAGCCGAGACAACCGGCAACCGCCGCTCTGATTGAGGCCGGCCGGCCCAACCGATGGCACGCCGCTTGCTTGCCATATACTCATATGAACATAGCGCCAATATTCCGTCGCGGCAGGTTGCTGCCTCTGCGCTGCACTGCCCTCGCCCTGCTTCCCTTCTGCGCACTCGCGGCCGGCGTGGCTGCCGCAGCGCCGCCGCCGGCCGTAACGCCTACCACCGAGTTCCAGGACCTCGCGCAGCTCGAATCGCTGGCCCGATCCGAGGCATTGCGTCAATTTCCACCGCTTACCGATCGGCAGCGGTTCGTGGTGGGCCCGATCGAGGCGCGGCTGGAGCTGGCGAAATGCCACAGCCCGGTACGAGCCTTTCTGGCCTCGACGTATCACATGAAAGATCGTGCCACCATCGAGTTGCGCTGCCAGGATGCCAAGGCCTGGCACACTTATGTGCCGGTGCGCATCGTGGGCACCTCGCCGGTGGCGGTTGCGGTTCATGCCATCGTGCTCGGCAGTGTGCTCAAGGCCGGCGATTTGCGCGTCGAGGAGCACGACATTTCGGATCTGCCGCTCGGGTTCATGGACGACCCAGCCGTGGCGATCGGCTTGACGGCCAGCCGGCCGATCGCGGGCGGCGCCTATATCACCAACCAACTGCTGGTGGCGCCAAAAGCGGTGCAGCGAGGTCAATTGGTGACCCTGCTCGCCGATACCGGCGGCGTGAGCATTCGCATGGCGGGCCGCGCCTTGGGGGATGGCCTGTTGAATCAACGCGTTAAGGTAACGAACCTGTCTTCCGGCAAGATCGTCGAGGGTGTTGCCCGTTCCGAACAAGTGGTCGAAATTATTTTGCAATAGCCCTTTAGTGAACTGCATCACGGCCGATACTTGGGATTCGAGGGTCGGGCCGAGTGAAATCGCTAAAGTTCATCTGCACCCCGACGATAACGTGGCAAGGGCAGGCATTTGCCCCAGGAGAGCTTTCGGTGACTGACAAAATCAGTGGATTCTCAACGGCAGAGCCGGTCGCGCCCGTCAAGGGTTCGAACAGCAATGCGGTTGTGACTGATAAGCAAAGCGAGGCCGCCGAGACGAATTCGTCCGCGGCACAGCCCGGGGATCAAGTCACGCTCACCAGCTCGGCGCGCTCCATGCAGAAGATCGAAGAAGCCATCGCACAAACGCCCGTCGTGAATTCCTCGAAGGTGGCTGCGATGAAACAGGCCATCAGTTCGGGCACTTATCAGGTCGATTCGGGCCGAGTCGCCGATAAGCTGCTGCAGTTTGAAAGCGGAATGCAATAAGTCATGAACCAGGATGCAGAGCGTCGTCTCGAAGATTTACTGGATCGCGAAATCGAGCTTGCGCATTCTCTGAGTGCGACCCTGGCCGCCGAAAAGGCTGCCCTGACCGGCGATTGCGCCGACGCAGTCGAACAAAAGGCGGCCGAAAAAATCCGCTTGTTCGGCGCCATGGAGCAATTGGAGCAGGAGCGGCAGAGCTTGTGCCGCGATCCGGGCGCCGCCGGCATTGCGGCTGGCGTTGTCACCCGTTGGCGCTCGCTGCTGGCATTGATGACCGGCTGCCGCAATGCCAATGAACTCAACGGACATATCATCCGAGTTCGCCAGCATCAGATTCGAGAGTTGATCGATATCGTGCGCGGCAAACCCGCGGCGATCACCTACGACCCCCACGGTAAGACATTTGCCAAGGCGCTGCGCGCATTGGCGCGAGCGTAAACCATGCTAGTCTTAAGCCGACGAGCCGATGAATCGATCGTCATACAGCCCGCCGACGGGGTTGATGCCAACATGACCATGGCGCAATTGTTCGCGAACGGTCCCATCCAGATCACTCTGTTGGGTGGCACGGGTCGGCGCGTCAAGATGGGCATCGAGGCTCCCGAGCAGCTCGCCATCCGCCGCAAGGACGTCGCCTGACTCATCGCCGCCGGCGCTGCCGGCGCCGCTGACTTCATCGAGCGCCGCCTGCCTCGCAGGCCATTGATTTTACATAATTTTGTGATCGCTTACATATCAAAACTGAATTTTTCCAGACCTACCGCTAGCGCCTTTGTGATGTGCATAATGGAACCTCCCAGCTTGATTCACACAAAGGGACCGTACGGATGGAGCGTCGTTTGCACACCCGTCACCGCGCACGCACAACGGTGTACGTGGTGATGTCGGGAAGAAAAAGTCGAATTTGCAAGGCCAAGAACTTGAGCGCCAACGGCGTGTTCGTCGAGACGGAAAATCTCGGGCTGCGCAAGGGTCAACAGGTTCAGCTCGCTTTCGCGATCAACCTAGGTTTGGTCACCAAGATTCATCGCCGCACGGCCATCGTCGCTCATGTCACCCGGGGTGGGACCGGTCTCATGATGGAGCAGTTCGCGGGCCGTTGATTCGACACATCGCGGGCCGCTGATTTGACACATCCTGTAAACTTGCAGGAATGCCGCCCTTCGACCCGCCTCGCTCGGATGCCATCCGCATCCGCGGCGCGCGCCAGAACAATCTCAAAGATCTCGATCTCGACCTGCCCCTGAACGAACTGATCGTCGTTACCGGGGTCAGCGGGTCGGGGAAGTCCTCATTGGTGTTCGACACCCTGTATGCGGAAGGCCAGCGGCGCTACGTCGAGACCTTCTCACCTTATGCGCGGCAATTCCTCGATCGCATGGACAAGCCGCAGGTCGATCGCATCGAGGGCATCCCCCCGGCCATTGCCATCGATCAAACCAATCCGGTGCGCACCTCGCGATCGACCGTCGGTACGATGACCGAACTCAACGATCATTTGAAATTGTTGTTCGCGCGCGCCGCGGAGCTGCACTGCCAGAATTGCGGTCTGGCCGTGCGCCGCGATACCCCGGCCACCATTCAGCAGCAACTACAGCTGCTGTCGCGCCAGCATGGCGATCCGCTGCTGCTGCTGACTTTCCCGGTGCCGATTCCGAAGAATTTTTCGGAACAAGAAATCAAGGCGCTGCTCGAGCGGCAAGGGTATACGCGCATCCATGAAAAGCGCGGCCAGACCCTGCAGGTCGTCCAGGACCGCTTACGCTGGTCGAGCGTGGATCCGGCCCGCGCGGGCGACGCGATCGAAGCCGCCCTCAAGGTGGGCCAAGGCCGCTTGGACGTGTATCCGATCGACGTCGACCCGTCTCCCTGGCGTTTCTCCAGCGGCCTGCACTGCGCGCATTGCGATATCTCCTACAAGGAGCCTAGTCCCAGCACCTTCAGTTTCAATTCGCCGATAGGGGCGTGCGAGACCTGCCGCGGCTTTGGGCGCAGCATCGGCGTCGATTTTGGCTTGGTCATTCCGGACTTGGGCTTGAGCCTGCGGCAGGGTGCGATCAAGCCCTGGCAGACCGAGTCCTACAAGGAATGCCAGGACGACCTGGTGAGATTCGCGCGCAAGCGCGCCATTCCGCTCGACACCCCGTGGCGCGATCTCACCGACGCGCAGCGGCTCTGGGTGATCGAGGGGGAAGGCGACTGGACCAAGAAAGTCTGGTACGGGGTGCGGCGCTTCTTCGCCTGGCTCGAGACCAGGGCCTACAAGATGCACATTCGAGTGCTGCTGTCGCGGTATCGGTCCTATACCGAGTGCTCGGCGTGCCGCGGCGCACGCCTGAAGCCCGAGGCCTTGCTGTGGCGCATCGGCACACCCGGCATCAACATCCGCGATGTGATGCTGCTGCCCATCGATGCGGCCCTTGAGTTCTTCACCGCGCTGGCGCTGCCGGCGCCTGCAACCCAAGCCACTGACCTCTTGCTGCGCGAGATCCGCGCGCGGCTTAAATTTCTGACCGATGTGGGCTTGGGTTATCTGAATCTCGACCGCCAGTCGCGCACGCTGTCGGGCGGCGAGGTACAGAGGATCAATCTCACCACCGCGCTCGGCACTTCGCTGGTCAATACGCTGTTCGTGCTGGATGAGCCGTCCATCGGCCTGCATCCGCGCGACGTCGCGCGCATCGTCGGCGTCATGCATCGCCTGCGCGATGCCGGCAATACGCTGGTGGTGGTCGAGCACGATCCGAAGGTGATGCAGGCCGCGGACCGCTTGCTGGATATAGGCCCGGGTCCCGGCGAGCACGGCGGCGAGATCGTTTTCTTCGGCCCGGCGGCGCAGCTCAAACATGCCGCCGGATCGTTGACCGCCGACTACCTGTACGGCCGCAGAAGCGTCGAGTTGCCGCGCGCCGCACCGCCCAGCGTCGGCGGCGGCACATTGCGTATCAACGGCGCGGCCGAGCACAACCTCAAGGATATCGACGTCGAGATTCCGCTGCAGCGGCTGGTATGCGTTACCGGCGTCAGCGGCTCAGGAAAATCCACCCTGGTGCACGACATCCTGTATCCGGCGCTGCTGCGCGCCAAGGGCAAGCCCACGGAGCACCCGGGCAAGCACAACAGCATCGACGGCGCCGAGCTCATCGACGCGGTCGTCATGGTGGATCAAAGCCGTATCGGCCGTACCACGCGTTCCAACCCAGCCAGCTATGTCGGAGCCTTCGACGCGATCCGCGATTTGTTCGCCAAGCTGCCGCAGGCCCGCGAGCGCAAGTACACCGCCGGCACCTTCAGCTTCAATGCCGGCAACGGCCGCTGTCCCACTTGCGGCGGCAATGGCTTCGAACACGTGGAAATGCAATTTCTTTCCGATGTGTACCTGCGCTGCCCCGATTGTGACGGGCGGCGCTTTCGCGCCGAGGTGCTCGAATGCAAACTGACGCGCGGCTCTGCGGCGCCCGCCGCGTCCCGTGCACTGAGCATCGCCGATGTGCTCGACCTCACGGTCTCGGAGGCGCTGGTGTGCTTTGCGGCTGACACCGAAGTATGCCTGCGCTTGGGACCGCTGGCCGAAGTCGGCCTGGAGTATCTGCGCCTCGGACAGCCCGTCCCGACGCTTTCGGGCGGCGAAGCACAGCGCCTCAAATTGGCCGGTCACCTTGCCGACAATGCATCGCGGCTGCAAGCACCTAAGAGGCCGGCGAAATCCCGCGCGTGCACCGGCAGCGCGGCAACGCCCGCCGCTGGCCCTGGCTCGCTATTTCTGTTCGACGAACCCACCACCGGCCTGCATTTCGACGATGTCGCAAAACTGTTGCGCGCATTTCGGCGCCTGATCGAGGCCGGCCACTCACTGTTGGTGATCGAGCACAACCTGGACGTGATTCGTGCGGCCGATTGGATCATCGATTTGGGACCCGAAGGCGGCGACGCCGGCGGCTCCGTCGTGTGTGTCGGCACTCCCGCGGCCACGATGCGCGTCGCCGGCTCGCACACCGGACACGCCTTGCTCGAGGCAAAAGAGCCCCGCCCCATGGGCGCGGCCTCGACAACGGCCGCGGGCGTACGCGACTCGGCTGCCGCGCATTACACCGCGGTGTCGCCGCTGCGGCCCAGCGTACCGACTGCGATCTCCATTCACGGTGCGCGCGAGCACAACCTCAAGAACGTCGATGTGGAGCTCGGCTTGAACAAGTTCACCGTGATCACCGGCGTCTCGGGCAGCGGCAAGAGCACGCTGGCCTTCGATATCCTGTTCGCGGAGGGGCAGCGGCGCTATTTGGAGTCGCTCAACGCCTATGCGCGCCAGTTCGTGCAGCCTGCGTCGCGGCCGGACGTCGATGCCATTTTCGGTATTCCGCCCACCGTGGCCATCGAGCAGCGCACCAGCCGCGGCGGCCGCAAGAGCACGGTCGCGACCCTGACCGAGATTTATCACTTCTTGAGGTTGCTGTACGTAAAGCTGGGCGTGCAGCACTGCCCCGTCTGCAACGCCCGCATCGAACCGCAGTCGGCCGAAGCCATCGCGGCGCGGCTCATGAAGGAGTATCGCGGCAAGACCCTCTCGCTGGCAGCGCCGCTGATCGTGGCACGCAAGGGCCTGTACACCGCTTTGGCAAAATGGGCTCGCGGCAAGGGCTTTGCGCACCTGCGAGTCGACGGCAAGCTCCTGCCCACGGCCAAGTGGCCGCGGCTGGACCGCTTCATCGAACACAACATCGAAATGCCGGTGGCCACGCTCAAGGTGAGCGCTGCCGGGGAAGCCGATTTGCGCGCGGCGCTGGATGTGGCGCTGCAGCATGGCAAGGGCGTCGTGCACGTCGCTGCGGAATCGAACTTGAGCGTGTTTTCCACCAAGCGCGCCTGCCCGAACTGCGGCACGGGCTTCCCGGAGCTCGATCCGCGCCTGTTCTCCTACAATTCCAAGCATGGCTGGTGCACGGCTTGCTTCGGCACCGGATTGCAATTGCCGCAATTCGATGCGGAGCAAAGCGGCGAGGAAGCGGTGTGGCGCGAGGATGAAGCCGCGCCCGCCGCGGTCTGCGCCACATGCACGGGCCGCCGTCTCAACCCCGTGGCACTGCATGTGTTGTTTCGCGGCCGCTCCATTGCCGCGCTCACCGACCTGCCCGTCAAGGAATTTGCCGACTCCCTGCAGCGCATCAGCCTGGTCGGCCGCGAACGCGACATCGCCCGCGACCTCCTGGCCGAGCTGCGCTCGCGGACTGACTTTCTCTGCGATGTGGGGCTGGGCTATCTACAGCTGAACCGCGCCGCGCCGACGCTGTCCGGCGGCGAGGCACAGCGCATTCGACTGGCGGCGCAGCTCGGCTCCAACCTGCAGGGCGTGTGCTACGTCTTGGACGAACCTACCATCGGCTTGCATCCGCGCGACAACCTGACCCTGCTCGATACCCTGGATCGGCTGCGCTCCAAAGGCAATACCCTGGTTGTCGTGGAACACGATGAGGACACGATACGGCGCGCAGATCATGTCATCGATCTGGGTCCGGGTGCCGGCACGCGCGGCGGCCGGCTGGTGGCGCAAGGCACCGCGACGCAGCTGGCGCAGCTGTCGAACTCCGCCACCGGCCGCTGCCTTGCCGCGCCGCTGCAGCATTCACGTTCGCGCCGGCGCCTCGTCGATCGCGGCACATCGATGCTCGAAATCAAGGGTGCAGCGCTGCACAATTTGCGCAAGGTCGACGCACGCATCCCATTGCGCGCCTTGAGCGTGGTCACCGGCGTGTCCGGATCGGGTAAATCCTCTCTGGCGCGCGATGTATTGCTGCACAATCTGCAACGTGCCTTGTCGCACACGGGCCGGCGCGCGCGCGCCTCCGAAGGCGCGCGCAGTAACGGCTTCACGCCGCAGGGATGCGACAGCATCACGGGCTGGGCAGCCATCAGCCGCGTCCTCGAGGTGGATCAGACCCCCATCGGCAAGACGCCACGGTCCTGTCCCGCGACCTATATTGGATTCTGGGACGCGATCCGCCGCTTGTATGCGGAGACCACCGACGCCCGCATGCGCGGATTCACCGCCGGCAGGTTTTCCTTCAACACCGCCGGTGGCCGCTGCGAGGCATGCGAAGGTCAGGGGATGCAGCGCATAGAAATGAGCTTCCTGCCCGACGTGCAGGTGTTGTGCGACGTGTGCGGCGGCAAGCGCTTCAATCCGGAGACGTTGGGCATTCTCTTCAGGGGCAAGAGCATCGGTGAGGTGCTGGCGATGAGCGTGGAGGAAGCCCAGGAATTCTTTGCCGCGCATCGCGCCGTGCACCACCCGGTGAGTTTATTGAACGATGTCGGCCTCGGGTACTTGAGCCTGGGGCAGCCCAGTCCCACGCTCTCCGGAGGCGAGAGCCAGCGCATTAAGCTGGTCACCGAACTTGCCAAAGTGCGCACCGACGCCTTGGGGGTGGACATCGCGCGGCGCGAGCGGCAGCACACGCTGTACGTGCTCGATGAACCGACCGTGGGACTGCACATGGCCGACGTCGAGAAGCTGCTGCATGTCCTGCATCGGCTGGTCGATGCCGGCAACACCGTGGTGGTGATCGAGCACAATCTCGATGTCATGGCCGAAGCCGATTGGATCGTCGACTTGGGGCCCGAAGGCGGCTCCGGCGGCGGCCGCATCGTCGCGCAAGGCTCTCCGGAAAGCATCGTGCGCAAATCGGTGGACAGCCACACGGCGAGAATTCTGGGCAGCTTCCTCGATGAGCGCGGCGTAGCTTAATCGGGCCTTGCGCCGATGTTGCACTGCTAATAGGCTTGCAGCATCACCGCGCGGCACGCGCCAGCCGCAGCCGGACCCAAGGGATGCGGAGCATACATGGCCTATATCGATCGCGACGGCGTCAGACTGTATTACGAAGTTCATGGCACCGGCGCCGCGCTGCTGCTCACGCACGGCTACTCATCGAGCACGCGCATGTGGACAGCGCAAATCGATATGCTTGCCAAGGACTTCCAGCTGATTCTTTGGGACATGCGCGGTCACGGCCGAAGCGACTACCCTGCCGCACCGCAGGCATATTCGGAAGAGGCGACCGTGGCTGACATGGCGGCCTTGCTCGATGTGGTCGGCGCACCGAGCGCGGTGATTGGCGGACTCTCGCTGGGCGGCTACATGAGCCTGGCGTTTCATCGAGTCCATCCCAACCGCACGCGCGCGCTGCTCATCATCGATACCGGACCAGGCTACCGCAGCGCCGATGCCCGCGCGGCGTGGAACCAAAGCGCCATCAAGACCGCCGAGCGTTTCGAGACGGAAGGTCTCAAGGCTTTGACGCGCGGCGGTGAGGCGCGCAGCGGTAAGGCCCGCGGCGGTGAAACACGCGCAGGCGCAGCGCGCGCCGCCGAGCCGCCGCGGGCCGAGCATCGCGATGCCTACGGGCTTGCGCTCGCCGCGCGCGGCCTGCTCAGGCAGCGGGACGCCAAGGTGATCGACAGCCTGCCTAGCATCGCCGTACCGGCGTTGATCGTGGTCGGAGCCGATGACCAGCCCTTCTTGGCGCCCGCAAACTACATGGCGGCGAAGATCCCGGGCGCCAAGCTGGCGACCATTCCAAATGCCGGCCATGTCGCCAACCGCGATAATCCGGCGGCGTTCAATGCCGCCCTGTCGAGCTTCTTGCGGGAAGCGGGCTTCGCGAAATAGGACGGGTCAGCCAAGCTAAGGGGTTGAAGGGGTGACGGCAATGAAAGAGAAACTGGGCGACATCAGCGTTGCAACTTCAGGCCCGGTCGCGATCATCGAGATCAATCGGCCTCCGAACAATCACGTATCGACGGTCCTGGTGCGCGACTTGGCAGACGCGCTTGCCAGAATCGATCTCGATCCCGACATTCGCTGCAGCGTGCTGCAGACCGAAGGCAAGATTTTTTGCGCCGGCGCCGATCTTGCGGGTGCCGACGATCCGACCCAGCTTGGCGTGGAAGGAACGCGGCAATTGTACGCAGAGGCCGTGCGGCTGTTTTCGGCCATTAAACCCATCGTCGCGCTGGTGCAGGGCGCAGCCGTCGGCGCGGGCTTGGGGCTTGCCCTGGTGGCCGACTTCCGCATAGCGGCTCCCGAAGCCCGCTTCGCCGCAAACTTCGTCAAGCTCGGTTTTCATCCAGGATTCGGCATTACGCATGCGCTGCCGCGACTCGTCGGCAACCAAAGAGCACTGATGATGTGCCTGACAGGAAGACGCATCAAAGCCGAGCAGGCCCTCGAATGGCAGCTGGTCGACGAGATCGTGCCCCTCGCGCAGCTGCGTGAGGCGGGCCTCAAGCTTGCCGGCGAAGTTGCCGAGAACGCACCTCTCGCAGTGATGTCCACGCGCGCGACCCTGCGCGGCGCCTTGGCCGCCGCGGTCAAGGCCCAGTCGGACCTCGAAAGCATCGAGCAGGCAAAGCTGCGCAATACCGACGATTTCACCGAGGGTGTCCGCGCAGTTCGCGAGCGCCGCGCCGGTCATTTCAGCGGCCGCTGATGTCAGCCGGCCCTAGGTAGCGCATCTATCAGAGTGGGGTCGTTGTTCTTGGGCGAGTTGACCAGGCTGCCGACTTCGTAGGCGATCATCAAGCTCGCATCGTAGGGCCGTAACAGCGAGCGGGCTTCTTCGAGCGAACCCGTGAGCCACGCCTCGCGGTCCGCCTCGCGCAGAATGGCCGGCATCCGATGCGGGTTGTTGCCGGCATTGTGTATGTCGCGCATCAGGGCGTTTGCCGGCAGTGTGATGTGCGCGCAGCTTTCAATTGCCGTGCCGTCGGGCTTGATCGACAGGTCCCACAGCCCGGCGAAACCGAAGATCGATTGGTCCTTGAGATGGATGTAGTACGGAACCTTGCGGCCCTTGTCGTCATGCCACTCGTAGAATCCCGCAGCGACTTGCAGGCAACGCTGGCCCCTTTGCCACGCGTCTCGATACGATGCCGTCGTTTCCATCGTTTCGACGCGCGCATTGATGGTGGAATATTTTCCCGCGACGCCCTTGGCGAAATACGGGATCAGCCCCCAGCGCAGGCACAAACCTTGGCGCTCGCCATGCCTGCTGCGCACGACCGGCACTTGCTGAGTGGGCGCTATGTTGTAGCTTGCAGGAAATTGCCACTCGGTGCGCACCAGGTTGAACTCGCGCTCGATCGAGGCTTCATCCGGCGATACGTAGCGGCCGCACATGAATTCAAGGCCTCTTCGAGAAGAGCACGGCCGCCGCCTTGCCGTCCGAGACCGATGCGAAGCAGATGCGCGACATTCAGTAAGCCCTCTTGGTGCACGCCAACCGGCCGCGTTATTTTCCGGCCGGCGCGTCCGCGGACGGCCTCTTCCTGGGTTGCTTCGCGTGCAGACCTTCGTCCTCGATCAAGCGCCGGCGCACGTATAGAAAGCGGATGGTCTCGTACTCGAACGGCGAGCCGGTGGAGTAGTAGCGGAAGTCGATATGTGCGCGCTGATCGACGGCGTTGGCGACCCCAAGCCCCCACGAAACATCGCCGCGATACAGATGAAACAGGTCCACTCCGTATTCCGTGGCGTAGTCGGCCGCGAAGCCTACACCATCGCGCAGCGTCGAGGGCCCAAGCAGCGGAATCACCAAGTAGAGCCCGGGATGCATGCCCCATTTAGCTAGTGTCGTGGCGAATCCGGTGGGCGCTCCGGGAAGTTTCAATTTGGTTGCGACGTCGATCAATCCGCCGATCCCGATGGTGCTGTTGATGACGAAGCGCTCGATGCTGCGCCAGCCGAGCTTGAGCCGCCACTGCAGCAGGTAGTTGATCACGCTGTCGACTTCCGACAGATTGCCGAAGAAATTATGCACGCCGGAACGCAAGGGTCCGGGCACGCGCTGATAGGTATTGACGACGGGCAGAAAAATAGCCTCATCGAAGCGGGCATTGAACCGGTAGGTGAAGCGATTGAGCCGCTCCCAGGGGTCATAGGTATACATGGGCGGCGCATCGGCCGGCGTCACCGGCGGCGGCTCTGGTTGATTCAGATCGACGTCCTTGGCCGAGTTCGCATTAGCCGAGTTCGCATTGGCCGAGGATTCGCCGGAAGCTGTCGCGGCGGCTTCGGCGAACGCCGCGGCGTTGGCGGCCGCCGCGGCATTGTCGGCCGCCGGCGTCTCGTCGGGCAGCGTGTGGATGCTCAAGACCTGCGAGGCGCATCCGCCGAGCATGGCCATCAGCAGCAACAGCAGCGCAGACTTCACGTTGCCCCGCCCGGCCAGCCGCCGGCCAGCATCCGCAGCATATCGGCCACTTGTTGGCGGTCGCCGAGATTGCCAAGATGGCCGCCGTGATCGTAAACGGCGATCCTCTTGCCCAGCGTGTCTTGCAGCCAGCTCAATTCGCGGCGATCCAGTATCAAATCATCGTCGTTGGTTTGCACGTAATAGTCGCCGTCGGAGCGCAGCGCAGCGCCGATGACGTTGAGCCGATTGTCGGCGATCAGCGAGGCGCTGGTCGCGCCGGGGCGAGCCTTGAGGTAGTAGGGAGCAAATACTTTGCTGAAATATTCCGAGAACGGCGCGAGGCGCAACGAGCGCTGGATGTTCTCCAACGAGTCGCCCACTTTGGGGGGGTGCTTGGGATCCGTCACCACGCCGGTACCCGCATACAGATCGCCGATGAAGAACATGTCGACCAAGTCGAGGCGGAACGTCAGCGCTATCGCGGCCGAGAACTCCGCATCCGTCTTCAAGACCGCCGCGGCGGCGCTCAGCAGGAAGTTCTCGTCCAGCTGCATCCGGTCGGACGCTCGGTAAAGATTCGCAAGCTGCGCATACAACCTGCGATACAGTTGTTCGATGGCCGCATCGCTCGATCCGATGCTGGTGGCGAACAACTTGTCGAGACGGCCGATGGAGGAGAATAAGCTGACCGGCGGATTGATCATCAGCGCGCGATGGATTTTGAGTTTTCCTTCCCGCGCATCGATGGACTTGACGAAGGCCGCGTTCGCGCCGCCCAGGCTGTAGCCAAGCACGTCGATATCCGTGATTTTTACCTTGCGCGGCAAATGCCTGATGATCTCTTGCATGGTGGCGTAGAGGTCGCGCGCGTCCTGCTGGAAATCGCCGGCCACGCCGGTGCTCGACGCCGCAACGATGAATCCCGGAAAGGTCGGCGACGGCATCGTCAAGACATGATAGCCGGCGCCATACAGGGCGCCGCGCAGCACTTGGATCTTGGAGGTATTGGCGTCGCTGCCCGTGCCTGAAATGATGATGGCAAGCGGCGCGGGCTTGCGCTGCGCGGACAGATAAACGCGCAGCTTGGTGTCGAACCACAGCACGTCCGGCGTCGGCAGCTTCCAGGGTAAGGAAACGTTGATTTCGGCCACCGGTACCTTGGCCGGCAGCGGCGCGATGTCTTGCGGCGGGGTACCGAACACCGTGGCTCGCAACGCAGCCGAATCGGCCAGTCCCGTAGCGGGACCGGGGGCAGGGGGCGGTACAATGGTAGCGGGCAGCGCAACGGTGGCGGGCGGTACAACAGTGGCAGACGGTACAGCAGTGGCCGGCGCTGGCGCGTCGTCTGCTTGGGCGATCGTCATTGCGCTGAAGAATCCTGCGCCCAACGCGAACCATATCAAATGACGAAATCCCATCGGGTCAATAGTCGCACATACGGCGGCGGCTAACGAGTCCGCCGCGCGTAGGACGGACCCTTACAACTGCTTTTCCGGGGCCGCGGCCTGAAAGGCCGGCAATTCACGGCATGCGGCGTCGATTGCGACGATGCGCGGATAGGGAAGCAGGTCCACCGAAAAGCGGCGCGCGTTGAACACCTGAGGCACCAGGCATAAATCAGCCATCGTCACGGAATCGCCGTGACAGAATCGGCCGGTCGCCTGGTCGCGCATCAAGCAGCGCTCCAGCGCTTCGAATCCAGCCTCGATCCAATGTCGATACCAGGCATCGCGCGTCGCCTTGTCCAAGTTCAGCTTGTCCTCGAGATAGCGCAGCACGCGCAAATTGTTCAAGGGATGCACGTCGCTGGTAATCATATGGCTGAGTGCGCGCACCCGCGCCCGGACAGCCGCTTCGTGCGGCAGCAGCGGCGGATCAGGATATCGTTCATCCAGATATTCCATGATGGCCACCGACTGGGTCAGGACGTCGCCATCATCCGTTTGCAATGCCGGCACGAAGCCCTGCGCATTGATGCTCAGGAACTCGGCGAGACGGTGTTCCCCGATCCGCAGATTCTTGATGACGGACGTGTAGGGTAGATTCTTCAACGCCAGCGCGATTCTCACTCTGAATGAAGCGGAACTGAGCCCATAGCTGTATAGAATCATGGCGGCTCACTATAATTTCATCGAGACCCCGAATCAAACGGCGTAAAGTGCAGGCAACTTCGCGCGGCCCGTGGCGGACAATATGCTCAAACACATGTTCTTAGGGTTGAGTCTGTGCGGCCTGCTCGCCGCCGGCCCCTGTCTGGCGCACGCGCATTTACAAAGTTCCACGCCGGCGGACAACGCGCAGCTGACGGAGGCGCCGAAAACGCTCTCGCTGAACTTCAGCGAGTCGGCGCAACTCGCGGTGCTGAAGCTGGTCAGCGACGGCAAGGAGATTGCGATACCTCTCGACAAGACGGCGAAGCCCGGTAAAGCCTACAACCTGACGCTGCCGGCGTTGGCGCCCGGCAGCTATACCGTGCAATGGACCGCGGTATCCGCCGACGACGGCCACGTCACCAAGGGCACGTTCAAGTTCTCCATCGCCGGCTGAGCGGCATCCTGAATCGTGGTATTCACCGGCTGGGATGCCGCCGCCGCTCTGGCCAAGGCGCTCACCTATGCCGGCACGCTGGGCGCCGCCGGGGCGATTTTTTTCCTCAACTATAATGAGCGGCTGCTGCGCGCTGCGCAGCGGCGGTCCATCGTTCGCAGCATGGCGATGCTGTCGGTGTTGGCGGCATTGGCAAGCGCGGCCAAGATATCGCTGCTGGCGGCTTCGATGAGCGATGACCTCGCCGGTATGTTCGACATCTCTTTTGCCGGTATGATCTTGCGCGCCGGCGAAGGCCGCGCCGCCGCGATCCGTATCGTTGGCTTGATCCTGTGCGGTGCCGCCTTACTGCCGGGACGCGGCTGGAGCCGATTGGCCTGCCTGGGTGCGCTGCTCGCCGCAGCATCCTTCGCCGCCACGGGACACGTCCATGCGCTCATGCCCAATATTCTGCCCACCCTCATCGCGACCTTGCACTTGTGGTGCGGCGCCTTCTGGCTGGGCGCGCTGTGGCCGTTGTTGCGGACGGCGCGCGACGGCGATCACGCGCAAGTTGCCGCGCTGGCGGCGCGCTTCGGCAAAATCGCCGTCGGCATCGTTGCCCTGTTGATCGCGGCCGGCACGCTGCTTTTGTGGCTATTGCTCGGCAGTCTCTCCGATTTATGGAACAGCGATTACGGGCGCATGCTGAGCGTGAAGCTGCTGCTGGTCGCAGCCCTGTTGAGCGCCGCGGCTGTCAACAAGCTGCGGCTGACGCCGCGAGTTGAAAAGGGCGAGGCCGCGGCCGCACTGCACTTGCGGCGCTCGATCAAGTTGGAGTTGATCCTGGGCGGCTTGATCCTGCTGCTCACCGCCGCCTTCACCACGCTTACCGGGCCGTCGGCCTGAAGTCAGCCGGTCCGGCGTAGTCGACGAATAAGCTGCCGCCGCTGCCCGAAACACTGGCATGCACGTCGAAAGCGCCGCGGATCAATTCCGGCGTCAGGGTAGAATGCGTGGGTCCATCACCCTGCACGCTGCCGTTTCTGAGCGCCAGGATACGATTTGCGTAGCGGCCCGCCAGCGTCAGATCGTGTATGGATGCAATCACCAGTTTGCCTTCGCTCGCCAACTTCCGCAGCCGTTGCGCGGTGTCGAGCGCGTGTCGCGGGTCGAGTCCCGCAATGGGCTCATCCACGATCAGCACATCGGGGTCGCCCACCAGGGCGCGGGCCAACATGGCGCGCGCAAGTTCGCCGCCCGACAAGGTGGTCGCCGGCTGAGAGCGATGCTGCAGCAGATCGCAAGCCTCGAGCGCCGAGCTGATGCGCGCGGCAAAGCCCGCAGGCAATCCACCGAACGCCGGCAAGGTTGGCGTCAAACCCAGCGCAACCAGACGTTCCACGGCGATCGGCCATTCGCAGCGGGGGTTTTGCGGCAAGTAGGCGCGCCGTTGTGCCAACTTTCGGCCTGAAAAGCCGGCGATCGGGTATCCATCGAGCGCGACCTCCCCCGAGTCCGGCTCGAGCAACCCGGCAAGTACCGACAGCAAGGTGGACTTTCCCGCGCCATTGGCGCCGATGACGGCGACGAATTCGCCCGAGCGTGCCTGTAAGCAAACCTTGTCGAGCAATACGTGACCACCGCGTTGCACGAAAATGTTCACCGCGTCGAGCTGCGTCACGAGCCTGCCCCCATGACCGCCAGCAGATTCGCGCGCAGCGTCACGGCGGCCTGCACGCTCGCGGCTATGCCGCAGCTGAACAAGGCGGTCTGATAGGGGACTCTCCTGGCGGCATACAACCTCAAAATCAAAGGATGCAACGCCCTGTCGGTATTGCGGCCCGGCGTGTCGCCGATATTGCCGGGGTAGGCGATCACGTCGGGACGCGCCATCAGCAGTTGTTCGATGTCGAAGGCCGTGTAGGCATTGCTCGAGTTGGATGGAGCAATGTTGATGCCGCCTGCCGCCTGCAAGATGGCATCGAATAACGTGCCCTTGCCGGGAATCGATCCGCCCTCGCCCCACGCGGCCACCCGGATGGCCCGCCGCGGCTTCGTGTCCGCCAGGCGCTGCAAGGTCGCATCCATGGTCGTGATCAATGACTCCGCAGCTGCATCCCGCTGCAGCACATGCGCGACGCGGCGCGTGACCTCGCGGATCTCATCGAAATCATTGGCCGGCGGTACTTCCAGCAGCGCGAAGTGCAAGCCTTCCAGCAATCGACGCGTCGCCGGCGTCGTGTAGGTGGTGCCGGACAGCACCAGATCCGGTTTTGCGGCCAGAACCTCCTCGGCAGTTCCTGCATTGACGGCGATCCCTGCTGCCTGCTGCCAGAGATAGTTATCGTCCGGCCTGCGTGCATAGTAGGTCACCGACGCGATTCGTTCGGGCGGCAACAGCTCGAGCAGCAGCTCATCCGTGCACATGCTCAGGGACATGACATGCTGTGGTGCCGGCGAGCCGGCCGGCAAAGCTGCCGGCGCCGCGCACGGCAGCGAGCATGTCAGCGCCAGCGCCGCCAACGTGCTGTAGAGCGGTCGGCTCACTTGAACTTGCTGAAATCCGCGATGAGAACATGTTCTGTCATTTGAC
>Ga0116129_1000363_pt1 | contig 29847 bp, 26 predicted proteins | sample June2015DPH_17_2_FD_89732 | JGI IMG/M metagenome (GOLD analysis project Ga0116129, IMG submission 89732) | Peatland microbial communities from SPRUCE experiment site at the Marcell Experimental Forest, Minnesota, USA - June2015DPH_17_10 | ecosystem: Environmental > Terrestrial > Soil > Wetlands...
GATCGCGCTGGTCGTGCGCCGGGCAGCCGAAGATCGCGCCGGTGCCGTATTCCATCAGCACGAAATTGGCGACGTAAACCGGCAGCTTCCAGTCCGGGTCGAACGGATGAATTGCCTTGATGCCGGTATAGAAGCCCAGCTTCTCGGCGGTATCGATGATCTCCTGCGCGGTGCCGCGACGCTTGGCCTCCGCGATGAAATCCGCAAGCTTCGGGTCCTTCAAAGCCGCGGCCTGCGCCAGCGGATGATCCGGCGCGATCGCCATGAACTTGGCGCCGAACAGCGTGTCGGGCCGCGTCGTGAAGATTTTCAGCTCACGCTCGGCATCGGGCGTCGTCGCGGGATCGAGCGCGAAGCGCACCAGCAGACCTTCCGAGCGGCCGATCCAGTTGCGCTGCATCAGCCGGACCTTGTCGGGCCAGCGGTCCAGCGTATCGAGCGCGTCGAGCAGTTCCTGCGCGTATCGGGTGATCTTGAACACCCACTGGTTCATCTCGCGCAGCTCGACGATGGCGCCTGAGCGCCAGCCGCGGCCGTCGATCACCTGCTCATTGGCCAGTACGGTCATGTCGACCGGATCCCAGTTGATCTTGCGCTTCTCGCGTTCGGCGAGACCGGCACGCAGAAAATCCAGAAACATCTTCTGCTGATGCTTGTAATAGGAGGGATCGCAAGTCGCGAATTCGCGGGTCCAGTCCAGCGACAGCCCGATCGAGCGCAGCTGCTTTTTCATCGCCGCGATATTATCGTAGGTCCAGGCCTTGGGCGCGACCTTGCGCTCGATCGCGGCGTTTTCCGCCGGCAGCCCGAACGCATCCCAGCCCATCGGGTGCAGCACGTTAAAGCCCCTGGCGCGCATGAAACGCGCCAGCACGTCGCCGAGCGTGTAGTTGCGGACATGCCCGATATGGATGCGCCCGGAGGGGTAGGGAAACATCTCCAGCACGTAATATTTCGGTCGCGGGTCGTCGTTTTTGGAGCCGAAGATCGCCTTCTCGTCCCACTGGCGTTGCCAGCGCGGCTCGGTTTCGCGTGCGTTGTAGCGTTCGTTAGTCATGGAATCGCTGGGCTTTTCGTGGATTCGTCGCTGCCTTCGGGACGGCGGACTAGGCCACAAAAGCAGCTTCGGGGTCAACGGGTTGGGAGGTCGATGGAAATCGGCCTTTGACCGTTTCATCCCTCCCCGTGGCAGGCAGGGATTAGCCGGCTAGCTCGCCAGCGCCACGCCGTCGCCGTCCGTTATCCGCACAAAGCCGTGCTCGACTACGGTGTTGCGGCCGCGGTGTTTGGCGGCGTAGAGGGCGGCGTCGGCGGCCTCGACCAGGTCGCCCGGCCGCTGCGCGTCGTTGGGGCGGGTCGCGGCCACGCCGACACTGACGGTGACGGTTTGATGGCTGGAGGTGCAATGCGGCATCGCGAGGTTTTGGATCGCGGCGCGCGCCATCTCGCCGATCTCCAGCGCGCGGGCCGCATCGGTGTCCGGCAGCAGCAGGCAGAATTCCTCGCCGCCGTAACGGCCGGCAAAGCCCATGGTGTTGGCGGCAATTCCGGCCAGCGTTTCACCGAGCCTGGAGAGACAGGCGTCGCCTTCGGGGTGGCCGTAGGTGTCGTTGAACAGCTTGAAGTGATCGACGTCGATCATCATCAGCGCCAACTCGCCGCCATATTGCTCGGCCTTCAGCCATTCGAAGTCGAGCCGGCTCTGGAATCCGCGCCGGTTGGCGAGGCCGGACAGCATGTCGATCGACGCCATCACGGTCAGCCGGTCGTTGGTGGCGACCAATTCGCGCTCGCGCTTGCCAAGCTGTGCTGCCATAGCGTTAAACGCGCGCGCCAGCGGCACGAATTCGGCCGGAAGCCGGTTGCGCGGTGCGCGTGCCGACCAGTCGCCCTGGCCGAACCGTGTCGCCATCGCCGTCATCATTTCGATCGGCTGGATGATGAGCTTCTCGGCGCCGATCAGCGCGCCGAGCAGCACCGACAGGCAGACCAGCCCGAGTTGCAGAAAGGCGATGTGAATCTCGCGATTGGCGCTCGCCGCAACCCTCGTCTCGTCGACGCTGATGATCAGGCGCAATCCGGCGCCGGGAATGCGGGTGGCAGTGACCGTGCGTTTCGAGCCGTCGGCGGCGATGAATGAAACCGGCCCCGTCGTCTCGCCCGAGCCGATCGCCTTGTCGGCGATGGCCGACAGCAGCGGCATGTCATCGAGCGGTCGGCCGATCATGTCGGCCTGATCGGATGGTGCCGCGATGACCGTCCCCTCGCCGCCGATGACAACCGCTGAAACACCGGGCCGGCCGTTGAGATCGCCCATCACCTTCGACATCCAGTCGAGATTGATGCCCGCAACAATGACGGCTTGCTCGTCGGCGGCGAGTGCAGATACCGGATATGCCGCAGTCATTATCGGCAGCTTCGCGGCCCTGCCGATACGATATTCGCTGAAGGCGAAGTCGCGAGTCTCTATCGCTTTCTTGACGTAATCGCGTTCGCCAAGATCGGCGCCGACGAGGCCGGGGAGTGTCGAGCATTGAACCCTGCCATCGGCGCCGACAATCGACAAGGCTCTGATCCAGGGCAGTTCGATCCTCATGCTTGCGCGCAGGAGGTCGCAACTTCGGCCGACGCCGCCAACCGAGGCCCTGATGTAAGCCGCTGATTTCATCATCGCCTTGACCGAGGAGATGATTTCACGCTGCGCCTGAACGCTGTGCTGCGCGATGCTCGACAGTTCCGCTGACGCATACGCGATCTCCCTGGCACGGCTTTTTTCCAGCGAACTGGCGCGCTCCAGCATCAGAGGGGCTACCAGGATCAGCGCCAGCAATGCCAGCCGCGCGCGGATTCCGATAAGCTTCTTGAGTTTCAGTCTGTTGCGGATGAAAGTAACGCGTGACATCTTCGTCCCCCGGCCCCGGATGCAAGCTAGAGCGAAGGGTTCAAGAAGCCTTTCCCGAATTTGGTACAATTCGAACTACCCGGTAATTTTTACGAGCCCTGAATGACATGGCGCCCGAAAAACCATCACCGATAACCCCGCCTTTACCAAACGGTCTCTCCATGGTGGAGCAGGATATCGCGCGGGCGTGCAGCCAGGCGCGCCGCGAGCGCGCGTCGGTGACGCTGATCGCGGTGTCGAAAACCTTCGATTCCGGGGCAATTGCGCCGCTGATCGAGGCTGGACAGCGGGTATTCGGTGAAAATCGCGTGCAGGAAGCCAAGGCGAAATGGCCAAGTCTGATGTCCGGCTATCCCGGTATCGCGTTGCACCTTATCGGGCCGCTGCAATCCAACAAGGCCAAAGAGGCAGTAGCGCTGTTCGACGCCATCCATTCGGTCGATCGTCCGAGCATTTGCGAAGCGTTAGCCAGGGAAATCGTTTTTCAGAAGCGGCGGCCGGAATTGTTCGTCCAACTCAACACCGGCGAGGAGCCGCAAAAGGCGGGCGTGGCGCCAACCGACGCCGACGCTTTCATCGCCGGCTGCCGCGAAAAATACGGTTTGCCGATCTCCGGCCTGATGTGCATTCCGCCGGTCAACGATGCGCCGGCGCCGCATTTCGCGCTGACCGCCAAGATCGCCGCGCGCAACGGGTTGAAGAACCTGTCGATGGGCATGAGCGCCGACTTCACGATAGCGATCCAGTTCGGCGCCACCCATGTGCGGGTCGGCTCGGCGATTTTCGGGGCGCGATAAAACGCCTCCCCGATCGACAGCGCCCTTTCCCGCAAGAGTGCTGAAACTCATTCAATGACGATTTTGGTCTCGGGCCCGAGCCGCTCCAGCAACCGCAGCATCGCCAATTTCGTCATCGAGACGCATCCCGCGGTCGGCGCGAAATTCGCGTGCGCCAGGTGTAGAAACACAGCGCTGCCGCGGCCGGCGATGCGCGGCGAGCTGTTGTGATCAATCTCGATGATGAAATCGTAGAGGTGGTCGTCACGCCTGAGCCGGTCGCCGCCAAAGTCGCGGTCCAGCCGAACCGCCTGGTTGTATCGGCGGCTGCCGGGGTCTTCGCACCAGGCGTCTTCAGGCCGGATGGCGCGAGCCGGCAGAAGGGTGCGCGGTCTCGGGTGGCGGTCGGCGCGCCACCATAATTGGCGCGGCCGGAACGTGCCTTTCGGGGTGCCGCCATCGCCTTCGCGCTTGTTGGCCCTGATGCCACCGCATCCAAGCGCGACCGGCACGGTCAGCCCCTCAGCCGTCATCCGGCCCCGGCACGGATCGCCGGCAGCGGCGCGAATCCAGATCGTCCGGAGCGGCCCATGACGCAAACTTTTCCGATAAGCCATTGAAATAACGTGATTTGTCATCCGAATCGTCAAACCCTCGGCTGCCGCGTCCGGCCTTTGCTCTATTTCGGGCGCACTGCGCGCATTACAGGACATTCATCCAAAGGCCGGCCGATTCCAGGGTAGGATACGATTTGCCTTGCGGATCCGTAACAATCCCCTACCTCATTACGATCAAGACCAGGCAAGCCGACAGTAAGACCCAAGATTCGGCTGAAGGCACTTCCACTTGCATCCCACCGCCCCCAAAGGACTGTACCCATGGCCAATGCCCGCAAGATCCTGATCGTGGATGACGATACCGATCTGCGCGATACGCTGGTGGAGCAACTGTCGCTGCACGACGAGTTCGAGGCCTCCGCCGTCGATACCGGCGCCAAAGGCGCCAGCGCCGCCAAGACCAATGCTCCCGATCTTGTCCTGATGGATGTCGGGCTCCCGGATACCGACGGCCGCGAAGTCGTGCGCAGCCTGCGCAAGGGGGGCTTCAAGGCTCCCATCATCATGCTCACGGGACACGATACCGATTCGGATACGATCCTCGGGCTCGAATCCGGCGCCAATGACTATGTCGCCAAGCCGTTTCGCTTCGCGGTACTGCTGGCGCGGATAAGGGCGCAGCTCCGCCAGCATGAGGCCAGCGAAGATGCGGTGTTTTCCGTGGGTCCATACAGTTTTCGGCCCGGTTCCAAAATGCTGACGGGCGCCAATGCCCGCAAGGTGCGTCTGACCGAAAAGGAAACCGCGATCCTGCGATTTCTATATCGGGCCGGCCAGCTGCCGGTCTCGCGCGAGACGCTGCTGCAGGAAGTGTGGGGCTACAATTCGGGCGTTACCACCCACACCCTGGAAACCCACATCTACCGGCTGCGTCAGAAGATCGAGAAGGACGCGGCCAATCCCGAGATACTGGTGACGGAAGCGGGTGGCTACAAGCTGGTGCCGTGATACGATTCGGGCAACGAATCGTATCCATTAGCATCCCGGTCACCGGCCCTGCATGTCGATCGAAGATGATGTAGCCCTGCTCGAGCGCGTCCCGACGTTGCAGCTGTTGGGAGCGACGGCTCTGCGCATGCTCGCGATCGGCTCCGAACAGCGCGATTTCGCCCGGGGCGATCTGCTGTTCAATGCAGGCGACGATGCCGACGCCGGGTTTATCGTCCGGCGTGGCGCGTTCCGGGTGGAGGACGGCGTCGGCGCCGAGATCGTCGCGGGTCCGGGCGTGTTGATCGGCGAACTCGCGCTGGTGGTCGCGATGCGGCGGCCGTCCACCGCGACCGCGCTGGAGCATTCCTCGGTGATCCGCATCGCGCGCAGCCTGTTTCAGCGTGTGCTGGAGAGCGATCCCGCCGCGGCGCGCCGGCTTCGCGATGAATTTGCCATCCGCACCAGCCAGCTCGCCAGCGACATCCTGATGGCGGGTGCCAAGCTGAGTATTTGACGGATCCTCATGGTGAAGAGCGCATCTTGCATGTCTCGAACCATGAGGCCGGTAGCCTTCATTCTTCGAGATGCGCCGAAGCGGCCGCTCCTCGCGACGAGGAGCAGCAAGGCTGCTACACCTCCAGCGTCACCGAGACCGGCACGTGGTCGGATGGCCGTTCCCAGCCGCGGGCATCCTTCGTGATCCGGAAATCCAGCACACGCTCTTTGAGCGCGCGCGATACCCAGATGTGATCGAGCCGGCGGCCACGATCGGCCAGGGTCCAGTCCGCGGCGCGATAGCTCCACCACGTATAGACCTTTTCCGCGAGCGGGATGTGTTCGCGCGCCACGTCGATCCACTCGCCGTGGTTAAGCGCCGCCAGCAGCTTCTCGCATTCGATCGGGGTGTGCGACACGACCTTCAATAATTGCCTGTGCGACCAAACGTCGTTCTCGTGCGGCGCCACGTTGAGGTCGCCGACCAGGATATGCCGGTCGTCGCCGCGCGGATGCAGCGGCTCGCACGCCTTCATCTCGTCGAGAAACCGAAGCTTGTGCTCGAATTTCGGATTGAGCGCGGGATCCGGAAGGTCGCCGCCGGCCGGAACATAGAAATTATGCAGCACCAGCGGTTTCGACAGCTGCGCCCTTTCCCCGAACGCCACCGAGATGTGCCGCGAATCGGCCTTGTCGCAGAATGTCCGGATATCCGTCGTCTCGAACGGCAGCTTCGAGATTACCGCGACGCCGTGATATCCCTTCTGCCCGTTCAGCGCGACGTGCTCATAGCCGAGGCGCCTGAAATGCTTCAGCGGAAATGCGTCATCGATGCATTTGGTTTCCTGCAGGCACAGCACGTCCGGCCTCGCCGATTTGAGGAATTTGGCGACGAGATCGATGCGCAGGCGCACCGAATTGATGTTCCAGGTCGTCAGGGAGAAGCGCATGGGAATGATGTATCAGCGCAAGGCGGGAAAGGCACCCTTATCCTTGAGGGGTAGTTTACGCAGCCTGCATAGGCTTGTTTGCGCGGCGCGTCTCGAAGGATGAGGAATGTGCGGAGATCCTTCGAGATGCCGCGCAACAGCGCGGCTCCGGGGACAGGCGGCAAGCTGATTGAATGATACGGTCTATCCCCGCGACATCGGCAAGTTGCTGAAGTCGATCTTGAACAGGGCGGGATCGAGCTTTTTGGAGGTATCCAGATTGTAGACCGCAACCGTGGTGTCATAGCCCTGCGGGTCGGTCACCGTCCACTGCTTGAGCTGGCCGTCCTTGGTGCCGATCATCAGCATCAGGCGGCTGGTGCCGATCAGCGCCTGCTTCTCCTCGATGGTGACGCTGATGAACATGTCATCCGCCGTCACGCTGACGACATTGGTGTCCTTCAACAGATCGATACGATCCGACAGCAGATAGCGCAGCGGCGTTTGCGACAGCGGATAGATGTCCTGGGTCGCAAGCTTGGTGTCGCGAACCGCCACCGACGAGCCGTCGGCGATAATCGCAATCGGGCTCGGCGCGTCATATTCGAAGCGCACCTTGCCCGGCTTCTGAATGTAGAAATCGCCCTTGGTCTTGCTGCCGTCGGGCCCGACCTGGACAAAATTTCCCACCAGCGTCTGCAGCGACGACAGATAGGAACTCACCCTGGCGGCTTCGGCCTTCTGATTGGCGTCGAAGGTCGCGAAAATGCTGACCGGAAAATTGCGGCGCGGGTCGGGAATCACGGGCTCGGGCGGTCGCGCCGGCGTTGTCCCTGTGATCAACTGGCTCTTCTGCGGGTCCGATGCACTTATCTGGATGTTGCCGCGGGCCTTCGGCGCAGGTTTTGGAATCGGAACATTCTGCGCAAAAGACGAGGTCACGGTGCCGGCCACGTATGCCGCGATCAGCAACGCCAAAGCGGCGCGGATGCCGGGAACCCCGGATTGTTTCGCCATTCGAGATTTCGGGTTTCTGTTCAACTCGTCCTGCCTTGGCTGCCGGCCATTTTATAGTGCTTTGGTCAAAGGAGATATCGTTTTTCCGTTAAAATATAATGCCATGACCGGCACTTCTTTGGGCCGCCGACGTGCCTCAAAAACGACCCTCTTCTTCTTCGACCAGAATTTCGCGCTTTCCCGCGTGATTGGGCTGTCCGACAATGCCTTCGAGTTCCATCCGCTCCACCAGCGACGCAGCGCGATTATATCCGATCTGGAGCCGGCGTTGAATATAGCTGGTGGACGCCTTGCGGTCGCGTTTGACGATCGCGACTGCCTGCGCGAACAGGTCGCCGCCACCATCGCCACCCATGCCGGTGGAATCGAACACCGCGCCGTCTTCGTCGGTGGGCTCCTCCGCGGTGACCGCTTCGAGGTATTCCGGGGCGCCTTGCGATTTGAGATGTCGCACCACCTTCTCGACCTCTTCGTCGGAAACGAAAGGTCCGTGGACGCGGCTGATGCGTCCGCCGCCCGCCATATAGAGCATGTCGCCCTGCCCCAGCAGCTGTTCGGCGCCCATCTCGCCCAAAATGGTGCGGCTGTCGATTTTCGAGGTGACCTGAAACGAGATCCGGGTCGGGAAGTTCGCCTTGATGGTGCCGGTGATGACGTCGACCGACGGCCTTTGCGTGGCGAGAATCACATGCAGGCCGGCGGCGCGCGCCATTTGCGCAAGGCGCTGCACCGCGCCTTCGATATCCTTGCCGGCGACCATCATCAGGTCGGCCATTTCGTCGACGATGATGACGATATACGGCAAAGGATCGAGTTCGAGCTTTTCGTTCTCGTAGATCGCCGTGCCGGTTTCCTTGTCGAAGCCGGTATGCACCGTGCGGGTCAGTTCCTCGCCCTTGGCTTTGGCTTCCACAAGACGGGCGTTGTAGCCGTCGATGTTGCGCACGCCGAGCTTGGACATTTTCTTGTAGCGCTCTTCCATCTCGCGTACCGCCCACTTCAGCGCGACCACGGCCTTTTTCGGATCGGTCACGACCGGCGTCAGCAGATGCGGGATGCCGTCATAGACGGAAAGTTCGAGCATTTTTGGATCGACCATGATCAGGCGGCACTGATTCGGCCGCAGCCGATAGAGCAGGCTGAGGATCATGGTGTTGATGGCGACCGATTTGCCCGAACCGGTGGTGCCGGCGATCAGAAGATGCGGCATCCGCGCAAGATCGACGATGATGGATTCGCCGCCGATATTCTTGCCGAGGCAAAGCGGGAGTTTTGCGACCGACTCATTGCCGTCCTTGACCGACAGCAACTCGCGCAAATAGACCTTCTCGCGATGCGGGTTGGGCAATTCGATGCCGATGGCGTTGCGGCCGGGAACGACAGCGACGCGCGCCGAGAGCGCGCTCATCGAACGGGCGATGTCGTCGGCAAGTCCGATGACGCGCGACGATTTGATGCCCGGCGCGGGCTCGAGTTCGTACAGCGTGACCACCGGGCCCGGATGGGCCTTGACGATGTCGCCACGGACACCGAAATCGCCGAGCACGCCTTCCAGCGCGCGCGAATTGGTATCGAGTTCGGATTTGCCGAGCGGCTGGCGATCCGAAGCCTTCGGAGCGGTCAACACCGAAACCGGCGGCAGCTCGAATTTGTCGGATGATTTGCGCGCCGGCGCACGCGGTGCGGGCTTCTTGCGCGGTGCGCGGGGTACGGCGATTTCCTCCTCGTCGTCCTCGTCGTCGAAATCCTGTTCGGCCTGGGGAGCCAATGCCGGAGCGAGGCGGTCGCCGAGATTGGGCTCCTGGCGTTCGAACGGGGATTTGCGGGGCGGGCTTGCGACCAGCCAGCTATAGGCCAGGCCCAGCAGCCACCCGGCCCGCGCCTTCGCGCTCATCACGGCATGGAACACCCATCCGAGCGAGACTGAACCGCCATCGTCTTCTTGTTCCACGAACGGCGCGTCGTCGTCCTCGATCGGCGTCAATTCCTCTTCCTTGGGGCGCGAGCCAAGGCCGCTAGCGATCAGGAATGTCGCGGTCATCGCGGCGCACAGGGCGATCCCGAGCACGAGGCGGTAGGCCAGGCCAGGCGGCCCGAACACGACAGCGGGGGCACGCAGCAGCGCGTCGCCGACCACGCCGCCAAGGCCGGTCGGCAATGGCCACGCCCCGCCATGGGGCCAACAGCTTGCAAAGCCGGCCGAGATCACCGCACAAAGAATCCAGCACGCGATCCGCAGCGCTTCGCGGTCCAAGGCACGATGCCTCACCATGCGCCAGCCCCACACCGCCGCCGGCAGGATCAGCATGATGGCGCCGAGGCCGAGAATCTGCATCAACAGATCGGCGCAGATTGCGCCGGGATAGCCGACGATGTTGCGGATCGCCCGCGAGGTCGCGTGACTGAGGCTGGGATCTTGCACGGACCACGTCATCAGCGCTGCCGCCGCGAAGCCGGAAAGCGACAGCAATGCCAACCCTGCGAGTTCGCGCAGTCGCCGCGCCAGCGCATCCCGTATCGACGCCGGCAATTGGCCGACCAGGGGAATGACGCGTTCGATCGCTGGCATGCTCATGGGCCCCCGCGACTAATCCAGAATTTCGACCAGCCGGTGCAACGCCTCGGCTGTTGTTTCAGCGTCCTGCACCAGCGCCAAACGAATGTAGCCGGCACCGGGATTGCTGCCGTCGGGTTGCTGCCGCGCCAGGTAACTTCCAGGTACCACCCGCACGCCGGCGTCCCTGTAGAGTTTCACCGTCGCCGCTTCGTCGCCGCCGTGACCGGACACGTCGAGCCAGACGCAGAAGCCGCCGGCAGGACGGGCATAGCTATAACGACTGCCGAGAATCTGATCGGCGAGGTCGAACTTGATCCGATAAAGCGCCCGGTTTTCCTCGACATGCGTCTCGTCGCTATAGGCCGCGATCGCGACATGCTGCAGCGGCACCGGCACCTGGGGTGCGGCGACATTGCGCAGCTCGTGAAACATCGAAAGAAATTTTCGGTCGCCGGCGGCAAATCCGACCCGCAGGCCCGGCAGGTTCGAGCGTTTGGAAAGCGACTGGAACGCGACGACGTTGGCAAAGTCGGGCCCGGCGCATTCCAGCATGCTGCCGGGTGCCGTCCGGGTATAGATTTCCGAATAGCACTCGTCGCTCAGGATCATGAAGTTGAAACGGTTGGCGAGCTGTTTCAACCGGCTGAAATACTGCTTTGAGGCCACCGCGCCTTGCGGATTGGCCGGCGAGGCGATGAAGATCGCGACAGTTCTCGCCAGCGTGGCGTCGTCGAGCGCATCGAGATCGGGGAGGAAGCCGCCTGCGAGCGTGGTCGGGAGATAAACCTGCTCGCAACCTGCGGCGCGCGCGCCGGCGCCATAGGCCGGATAGAACGGATTGGGCATCAGGATCGCCGGCTTGCCCTTGCGTTCGCCGACATAGCGCGCGGCCGTAATCGCAGCAAAAAACAGGCCCTCCCGGCTGCCGTTTAGCGCCAGAACTTCGCTTTCGGGATCGATTGTCCGCGGCAGCTCGAATCGGCCGGAAAGCCAGTTCGCGGCCGCGCGCCGGAACGGCTCGAGACCCTTGGCGATGGGATAGCGGCCGAAATCGGCGATATGCTTTGCCAGCACCGGTCCGACAAAGCCGGGCACCGGATGCTGCGGTTCGCCCAACGACAGTGCAATCAACGGCTTACCCGGCGGATACGGCGCCAACAGCTCGGTCAGCCGCGCGAATGGCGAGCGTTCGCTTTCCTGACTATCAGCGCCCTGCGGCGCGCGGGATGAAGCGGTCATTGCCATACTTGAAAGCGCCAGCACTCTATGGGCAGCCGATCACGTTTTGAGACGGCCTAAAAGCAATCAGACCACCATAGATACGGCGAGGTTAAGACGCGATTAACCATCGACGGAACCGGACAATTTGCGTGTCACAAATCCGGGCTCAATCGCCGCCCCGCCTCAGTGCTTGGCCGCGTCCCTGGCCGCGGCGTTGTTGAGAACGATCAGGGCGTCAGCGGCAACGCCGTGTTTGGTGTTGATCAGGAACGGATTGACATCGATCGAAGCGATGCGGTTACCGGCATCGGCGATCAGGTTGGATAGCCCGACGATGGCCTTGACCACCGCGGCCTCGTGCAGCGCCGGCCTGCCGCGATAGCCTTTTAATTTCACGCCGGCCTTCGTCTTGTCGATCAATTCTTTGGCTTCCGCCGCATCCAGCGGCGCGCCGGCGAGGGCCACGTCCTTCATCAGCTCGATATCGACGCCACCGGTTCCGAACAGCACCACCGGTCCCATCTCGGCATCGAGAGCAGCACCGACCACAAGCTCGAGCTCGGCCTTGACCTGTTGCGCAATCAGGACGCCCTCGAGTTTTGGCTTGTTCCTGAGTTTCCTGACCCGGGCGGTGATGTCGTTGAAGGCCTTCCTGACCCCGGCGGCGCTGTTGATGTTCAGCACCACGCCGCCGATGTCGGATTTGTGCAGAATATCGGCGCTGACTACCTTGGCCACGACGGGAAAGCCGATTCGTTTGGCGATCCTGACCGCGGCCGCGGCATCTATCGCGATCCCCTCCTTCGAAACCGGTATGCCGTATGCCCGCAGCAGCTTCTTGGACGTGACTTCGTCGAGGGCTGCACCGTGAGCGTGCTTCAGGGTCTTCTCCAGCGTCGCGCGTGCCTGACCCGTCGAACCGGAGACGATCTCCGGCACTTCCTTGCGCAACGAGGCATAGTCGATCAATGATTTGATCGCGCCCACCGCGCGATCGAGGCCCTGCATGACGGCGATATCAGGCAGCGACTTGCGCAAGCTTTTGGTGAATTCGGTAAATCCGATCGACATCGTGGAGATGTAAACCACGGGCTTCTCGGCAGCGCCGGCCATCTCGTTGACGATGCGCAAATTCTTCTCGCGCAACTCATGCGGCGCCTTGGGCAATTCTGAGTCGATGATGACGATGTCGGTGTCGGGATCGTCGATCATGATCTTTATCGACTGCATATAGACCGAAGGATCGACCACCGCGGCGAAGCCGGCGTCGAGCGGATTGCCGACGATGCTGCCGGGGCCGAGCATTTTGCCGAGTTTTTCAGTCGCGCTGGCGCTGGGCGAAGCGAAATTCAACCCGGCCGAATGGAAGGCATCGATCAAGAGGCCGCGCTTGCCGCCGGATAGCGTCACCGCGGCGAGGCGGTTGCCTTTCGGCGGATCGGCATGAACGAAGCATTCAGTGGTTTCGATCAATTCATCGAGGCCCCGCACCCGTATCACGCCTTCGCGTCCCGAGATGGCGTCGAAGGTTTCGATTGAGCCGGCGAGCGCTCCGGTGTGCGCCATCGCAGCCGCCCGCCCACCCTCGGAGGCACCGAGTTTCAAGGCAATAACCGGTTTGCCGGCGGCCCGCGCGGCCTTGCACGCCTCGCGAAAGACCTTGGTGTTCCGCACGCCCTCGAGATAGACCACGATGACGCGGATGGTTGGGTCGGCGGCGAAATAGGCCATCAGGTCAGGGGTTTCGAGACCGGTCTCGTTGCCGGTCGTGACCATGTAGCCGACCCCGACACCGCGATCCTCCAGCGCCTGGCGGATGGCCATGACGATCGCGCCCGATTGACCGGCGATCGCTACGGGACCTGCTTCCATCGTGACGATCCGGTCATCGATGTTGGTGAACAGGTTTTCGCCGGCGGAGAGATTGCCGAGACAGTTCGGACCGGTGACCGCCAGACCGGTCTCTCGCACCGCCTGTTGCAGCTCGGCGGCAAGCTTCTGGCTCTCATCGTCCTGCAATTCGCTGAAGCCGGAGGTGACGATGGTGGCGGAGCGGGCGCCGGCCGCCGCCGCGTCGCGGATGACTTGCACGGCGAAACGTGCCGGCACCAATACCAGCACATGGTCGGGTTTGTCGGGCAGGCTGGCAAAATCCTTGTAGCAGGGGACGCCCCAGATCGCTTCGCGCCTGGCGTTGAGCGGATAAAGCCCGCCCGCATATCGATATTTGATCAAGTTGTTCCAGATGCGCTCGGCATAATTTCCCGGCTTGTCGGTTGCCCCGACCAGGACAATGTTGCGCGGATGCAGCATGGCGTGAATGCTTTTCACGATGGCGCTCGCACCCGGTGCAGGTGACCATTTGCCGGTTGAGGCGGACGCGTTGCTGGCGTGGGCTTCCATGGGCGTACCTCTATCTTTTTTTCATTCTTGTTTTGCGGAACAGGCGCCGGACGGAGAATCCCGGCCGTTGTGCCGGTGTGGCGCCTGCTTCTTGCATCGGACCGGAAACAAACAGGTCATTTCTTCCCGCGTCAACACGGTCCGGGCGGCGCAAAAAGAAAGGGGCTCCAACTTGCGCTGGAGCCCCTCGACGGTCGGGCATTGCCGGGTATGTGCCCAAACCGTAGTTCTGGGCGCGATCCCCAAAGAGATCGCGCCCCGGGAGAACTCACATGTTGTAGGCGCGCTCGGTGTGCTCGGTGATGTCGAGCCCTTCGCGCTCGGTCTCGACGTTGGCGCGCAGGCCGACAATGACATCGACGACCTTGTAAAGGATCGCCGAGCCGATGCCCGACCATACCAGCGTGGTGCAAACGCCGGTGGCTTGCGAGACCATCTGCGCGGCGAAGTCATAATCGGCGATCTTGCCGGCGGTGTAGTCCATGATGCCGGTGCCGCCGAGCGCCGGATTTACCAGGATGCCGGTGCCGAGCGCGCCGACGATGCCGCCGACACAGTGGACGCCGAACACGTCAAGCGAGTCGTCGTAGCCGAGCGCGTTCTTGACCACGGTGCAGAAGAACAGGCAGACCACGCCGACCACCAGACCGAGCACGATCGCTCCCATCGGACCGGAGTAGCCGGCCGCGGGCGTGACCGCCACAAGTCCCGCCACCGCGCCCGACAACGCACCGAGCAGCGAGGGATGGCCCTTGATCGTCCATTCGGCGAACATCCAGGACATCGCCGCCGCGGCGGTCGCCACGAACGAGTTGGTCATGGCGAGCGCGGCGCCGCCATTGGCTTCGAGGTTGGATCCGGCGTTGAAGCCGAACCAGCCGACCCAGAGCAGCGAAGCGCCGATCATGGTCATGGTCAGCGAATGCGGCGCCATCAGGTCCTTGCCGTAACCGGTGCGCTTGCCGATCAAGAGCGCGCCGACCAGACCGGCGATGCCGGCATTGATATGCACCACTGTGCCGCCGGCGAAATCGATCGCACCCTTCTTGAAGACCCAACCGGCGTCGGCGTTGACTTCATCGAGCTTGGCCTGAGCCGCGGCTTTCGCTGCGGCGTCTCCGGCCGCGGCAAGCGCCTTCACCGCATCCGAAATCGCGTCCGGTCCGGCCCAGTACCAGACCATATGCGCGATCGGGAAATAGATCACCGTCACCCACAGCGGGATGAACAGGGCAATCGCTGAGAACTTCATGCGTTCGGCGAACGCGCCGACGATGAGGGCTGGGGTGATCGCCGCGAAGGTCATCTGGAAGCAGAAATATACCAGTTCCGAGATGTTGGCATCGACGCTGAAGGTCGCCGCCTTGGAATCCGTCGTTACGCCCATCAGGAAGGCCTTTGAGAAGCCGCCGATGAAGTCGGATCCGCCGGTGAAGGCGAGGCTGTAGCCGTACAGCGCCCACAGCAGGACGACCATGCAAACCGTGTAGAACACCTGCGCCAGCACCGAGAGCATGTTCTTGGAGCGGACGAGGCCGCCATAGAACAGCGCAAGGCCGGGGATTGTCATCAGCAGCACCAGCACCGTCGACGTCAGCATCCAGGCGTTGTCGCCCTTGTTGACGGTCGGCTCCGCATAGGCAGCGGTCGTAGCGAACAGGCCGGCTGCGAAGGCCACCAATCCCGCGCTGAAGGGACGTTTGAACGTCATTTGTTGTACTCCTGATTGGATTGAGTTGAGCGCGAAATCAGAGTGCCGCGGCATCTGCCTCTCCCGTGCGGATGCGAACCGCATGGTCGAGGTTGATGACGAAGATCTTGCCGTCGCCGATCTGGCCGGTTTTTGCCGCTGACGTGATGGCTTCGATGGTCTTGTCGACCTGGTCCGAGGCGACAGCGACCTCGATCTTGATTTTGGGCAGGAAGCTCACCGCATATTCAGCGCCGCGATAGATTTCCGTATGGCCCTTCTGCCTGCCATATCCCTTGACTTCCGTCACCGTGAGACCGTGAACGCCAATGGCGGTCAGGGCGTCACGAACTTCCTCGAGCTTGAATGGCTTGATGATCGCCATAACAATTTTCATGGGTCTTGTCCCCGCTTGGGTCCAGTCCAGATACGACCGGACGTTCTCGACTGAGGTCCACCACGCGGAGAAATTCGCTACGCGGGCACAGCCGGCACCCGTAGAATCAAATGCCGTGCCAGATCGGCCGCATTCCCTAACGGACTATGAACGCGGACCTTTTCGGGCTTTATCGGAATCGGTTCAGCCTGCGCCATTCGGTCGCGCCCAATGCCTAATCAGGCCCGCCTAAATATAAGGCAAGACAGACTCCCGACATAATCCTGCCCACAGGTAGGGCAGAAAAAGGTATCTGGATGGGGGAAATTACTGCAGGAGCCCGGTGGCGAGCTTGAGCAATACGTAAGATTACGCCCCCGGACCACACCAAGGCGACCGCAACACCGCAGGACGGGATAGCAGGCTGTTCCCCAAGCCAGTTTCTTATGGATTGCCATCCCGGCGTCGTTACCGGACGCGGCTGGAGTGCGAGGATCCTACAGCGCGTCGCTGTCGGTTTCGCCGGTCCGGATCCGCAGCGCGTGATCGATCGGCGACACGAAAATCTTGCCGTCGCCGATCTGGCCGGTGCGGGCGCTCGCGGTAATGACCTCGACCGCCTTGTCGGCGAGATCGGAGGCGACCGCGATTTCGATCCGCAGCTTGGGCAGGAAGTTCACGACATATTCGGCGCCGCGATAGATTTCGGTGTGGCCCTTCTGGCGGCCGTAACCCTTGACCTCGGTCACGGTCATGCCGCTGACCCCGATCGCGGTGAGTGCCTGGCGGACCTCGTCGAGTTTGAAGGGTTTGATAATCGCGACAACGAGCTTCATGGTCGGGCCTTCATTTCCAAAATTCGAAAAGTCGGTTGCGCCTTGAATTGGCGCCCCCCCGCGCAAGTCTGGCATCTTTCCGCGCCGATGGCGCAAAAAGTCGCCGGTCCGGCCCGAAAAAAGTCGCCGTATCCTGCCCCCGCTCGGCAGCCTCCTGTACATGCAACCGAATAATCCGTCAAAGTCACGACAGGGGCGACATGCCGGACCGATCCCGGTTTTATGCACCCGGGGGCAGCAGCAGGGTCCTTCGCCTGTTATGCTCGCTGGAACGTGTCCCGGTTCGGGCATTTCCAAAAAGCCGCCTCACAGGGCTTGCTTGTGACAGCGATTACCTGCGTTCGCGCACCGAGCCTTCCTGGGCGACGGAAGCCACCAGCGTGCCGTCAGGCTTGAAGATGAGGCCGCGCGTAAGACCGCGGCCGCCCTGCGCGCTCGGTGAGTCCTGGGCGTAAAGCAGCCATTCGTCGGCGCGGAACGGCCGGTGAAACCACATCGCGTGATCGAGGCTCGCGGGCATCATCCGCTTGTCGAACAAGGTGCGGCCGTAGCGCGCCATCGCCGCATCGAGCAGCGAGAAGTCCGACGCATAGGCCAGCGCGCACATATGCAATGCCGGATCGTCGGGCAGTTTCGAGGCGGTGCGGATCCAGACATGGATGCGCCCGTCCTCGATCTTCTGGCCGAAATAGCGGCCGAGCTCGACCGGGCGCAATTCGATCGGACGATCGGATTCATAGTAGCGGCGGATGAAGTCGGGCATCTCCCGGAACATCGGCTGTTTTGCCACTTCTTCGGCCGTGAGTTTTTCCGGCGGCGGCACATCCGGCATTTTGTCCTGGTGATCGAACGCGCCCTGCTCCTCGGCATGAAACGAGACCATGATCGAGAAGATCGCGTTGCCGTGCTGGATCGCGGTGACCCGGCGGGTTGAATAGCTCTTGCCGTCGCGCAGCCGCTCGACCTCGTAAATGATCGGAATCTGCGGATCGCCCGGCAAGATGAAATAGCAATGCAGCGAATGCGGCAGGCGGCCCTCGACGGTGCGGCACGCCGCCACCATCGCCTGTCCGATCACCTGGCCGCCGAACACCCGCTGCCAGCCCGTCTTCGGGCTGTTGCCGCGAAACAGGTTTACCTCGATCGGCTCCAGATCGAGAATGGAAATCAGGTCAATCAGGCCTTTGGACATGGCTGCGCTTTCGGTTGAGTCGCTTGTCACAATCCAGTCGTCATTCCGGGCCTGCGCGCGGGAGCCGCATACCGGAATGACGAGCGTTTGGTGAACCTGTTTCGCCCAGCTATAGTCAGGTGGCAAGCATAGTCTGATGACATCAGCAGTTAAGGTTCTGGCATGGCACAGCGAAGCATTGTCATCGGTGGCGGCGCGTTTGCTGGGCTGGCGCTGGCGGTGGCGCTGCGTCAGGGGCTTGGCGCCGATATTGCCGTTATCGTTGCCGATCCGGCGCTGACGGGGGGGCCGAGCCGAGATCCGCGCGCGACCGCGATCGTCGCCGCCTGCCGCCGTTTGTTCGATGCCATCGGGGTGTGGGACGAGGTCGCCGCCAAAGCGCAGCCCATCCTCGACATGGTCGTCACCGATTCCAGGCTGGAAGACGCCATTCGTCCGGCGTTCCTGACCTTCGCGGGAGACGTCGAGCCGGGCGAACCGTTCGCGCATATGATCGAAAACCGGTATTTGATCGATGCGCTGGCGGCGCGCGCGCAAGCCGAGGGCATCGACCTGCGCGCTACCGCGGTGACATCCTTCGCTTCGCGCAGCGATGGCGTCGAGGTGACGCTGGCCGACGGCGCCATCGTCGAGGCGAGCCTCCTGGTCGCGGCCGATGGCGCGCGTTCAAATTTGCGCGAATGCGCTGGCATCGCCACCCATGGCTGGGATTACGATCAATCCGGCATCGTGATCACCGTCGGCCATGAGCGCGATCATCATGGCCGCGCCGAAGAACATTTTCTTCCCGCCGGACCGTTCGCGGTGCTGCCCCTGACCGGGCAACGCTCGTCGCTGGTATGGACCGAGAGCCGCGCCGAGGCGGCGCGCATCACAGCCCTCGGCCAGGATGAATTTCACCGCGAGCTCGAGCAGCGCTTCGGACTGCATCTCGGCGAGATCAAGGCGCTCGACCGGCCGCGCGCGTTTCCGCTTGGCTATTTCGTCGCGCGTTCCTTCGTCGGCGAACGGCTGGCCCTGGTCGGCGACGCCGCGCATGTGATTCACCCCATCGCCGGGCAGGGACTCAATATGGGCCTGAAGGATGTCGCGGCGCTTGCCGAGGTGATCGTCGATGCCGCAAGGCTCGGCATGGATCTCGGGCAGGCCGACGTGCTCGACCGCTATCAGCGCTGGCGGCGGTTCGACACCATGGCGATGGGGCTCGCCACCAACTCGCTCAATCTGTTGTTCTCGAACCGTTCGACGCTGTTGCGCACGGTGCGCGATATCGGGCTCGGACTGGTCGACCGCGCTCCGCCGCTCAAAACCATTTTGATCCGGCAGGCCGCGGGATTGTCGGGCGAGGTGCCGCGGCTGTTGAAGGGCGAGGCGCTGTAGGAGTTACGGCATCGACTGATAATGGGGAGTCGAATGCCTGCGGATGGGCCGCCCAATTTCCATCATTGGGGGGTGAAGCGGAAATGATCCGGGCCGACGGCGATTTTCGGGTTCTTCGCCGCAGGCCCCTCAACGCAGATGTTCGGCGGATTTTCCGATTCGCCCCAAACAGCCTACGGTTATGTTGGTGGGCTCTACTCCTTCAACCAAAACCTTTGGCAGGACGGCTGGGTGGTTCGTATCGCCGGCGGTGACGGCGAGTACAGCTATAATAGTGTCCCAGGACTGAAGCGAACAGTTGGTTTTCAGAACGGAGATATGTCGCTCGGCTATCGGACGTATCTCGGAAGCGTGCAAATAACGGGTTATCTAGGCGGTTACGTTGAGAATGACGCCAACGGGGACCCGTTCGCCGCCATAAAGGGAACTAACGCCGGCATCAAAGGCCAAGGCGAAATATATGCGCCGCTTGGAGCCTCGGCCTATTTCTATGCACTCGGAACCATGACATCGGTTTTGTCAAATTACTTGTTGTTGGGTAAATTCGGCTACAGGACAGCAGACACGGTCTCTTTTGGACCTGAGATCATGGCGGTCGGCAACGAAGTGTTTAGCGGGGTTCGCGCCGGGCCTTTTCTTTCGTTTGCACTTACTCGGCAGACCGAATTGGTTGTCTCTGGTGGTTATAACTGGGACACACGCCGCAACGGCGTCAATGACAATAGCGGCGGTTACGCTACCATATTTGTTCTTTCAAGTTTTTGAGAGTAGCTCAGCCGGGAGCGGAAGTGCGCAATTTCCGCTAATGGCACTACACCAAGCGGACATGTCGAGCGCGCCATGCGATGTCTGTTTTCGACGGTAGCAGAAGTGACCCGGGTCGCCGGCTACTTCCGTTTTCGACCCATCCCATCCCGGAAGTCGCTCGCCCGACGCGCTCCTTCCGAGCCGCAGGTTCGGCTGTTTGAGTATCCAGCGAGGCTACGCCGCCCGGACTGTCGCGAGAAAACTCTCGACCTCCAGCTTCAGGCGCTCGGACTGCTTTGCGAGTTCGCCGGCCGAACCGAGAACCAGTTCGGCGGCAGTTCCCACCTGGCCCGATGCCTGCGTCACCCCGGCAATGTTTTGCATTACCCCCTGCGTGCCCTGCGCGGCCTGCTGTACGCTGCGGGCGATTTCCTTGGTCGATCCGCCCTGCTCCTCCACCGCGGCGGCGATCGTTGTGGCGATCTCGTCGATCTGCGCGATGGTGGCGCCGATCTCGCGAATCGCCCCGGCCGTTGACCCGGTAGCGTCGCGGATCGCCTGGATCTGGTCAGCGATCTCCTCCGTCGCTTTCGCGGTCTGGGTCGACAGCGCCTTCACTTCGCTTGCCACCACGGCAAAGCCCTTGCCTGCGTCGCCGGCCCGCGCCGCTTCGATCGTCGCGTTCAAGGCCAGGAGGTTGGTCTGTGCGGCGATGTTTTGAATGAGTCCCATCACTTCGCCGATCTTCTGGGTAGCCTCCAGCAACCCCTCTACCATCGTATTGGTGCGGCCGGCCTGAGCAACGGCGCTTTGCGCCATCGATGCCGAGTGCACAATCTGACGCGAGATTTCCTGCCCCGATGCCGAAAGTTCCTCCGCCGCGGCAGCCACGGTCTGCACATTCGCCGAGGTCTGTTGCGCGGCGGCGGCGACGGTGGTGCTCTGCCGCGTGGTCTCCTTCGCGATTGCGGACAGCGATTGTGCCGAGCGCTGCATTTCGGTGGCCGCCGAAGCGGCCCCGGCGACAATTCCCCCGACACTCTTCTCGAACTCGCGCGCGATCCGGTTCATGGCCGATTTCCGTTCCGCTACGGCGCGAGCCGTCGCCTCTTCCCGTTCCGCGCGGAGACGTTCGGCGTCGATCAACCGATCCTTGAAAACGGCCAGGCTGCGTGAGATATGGCCGATCTCGCTGCGATGCTCAACGAACGGGACCTCAACGCCCAGGTCACCCTTCGCCAGACCGTCCATGACGCCGCATATCGCAGCGAGCGGACGAACCAGGCCGCGACCGAGAGCGAATGCAGCCAACCCCGCGACCAGCAACCCCGCCAGACCGCCCGCGGCGATCCAGATGGCGCGCTCGAACACCACCGCATCGATATCGTCGGTATAGACGCCGGCCTGGATTGCGAGCAGCCTGTCGCCCTCACCATACCCGCCGGCATAGGTGAGCTTCGGCAGTTCGGGACCACCCGTCGCTTTCGGTACCTGGTATTCGAGGTAACCACCGCCGGCGCGGGCTTTGCCAACGATATTCTGAATCACGAACTGGCCCTGATTGTCTTTGTAATCCCAGCGATTGACATTGATGTATTTCGGGTTGGCGTGCACATAGGTAACGCCGGCATTGGCGCCGCCCGCGCCGTAAATTCCGAGATAGTCGGCGGATTTACCCCAGCGCATTGCGCCGATCGCATCGAAAGCAAGCTGCCGTGCTTGCTCGGTCGAGATCTTGCCGGCTTTGGCTTTTTCCTCGTAATTCGACAGGATCTTCTTCGCAGCCTCGACCATATCGAACACCTTGGTCCGGCGTTCCTCTATGACGGTATTGCGAAGAACCATCACTTGAGCGGCCAGCGCGGCGACGAAGACAACGGTCAAAACTGCGATGATCATCGCAAAACGATTGTAGACGGTAAGATGCCGCATGATGGGTGCCTTCGTGACAAAAGCGATCGGCGACAGTATCTCTTTACCCGGTTAAGCTTTTATTAGTTTTATTGGAAAGATGTGACCTGTGGCCAGCGATGCGGTCGATCTCCAACGTTGAGTTTCGGACCGTTGCGGGCAAGCCGATAGATCACAAAAAAATCGGACCGCCTCCGTCAGTTTTTGACATGAAACGGTGACCTGGCCGCACTACGCTTGATAGTCGCCCTTCCCTCGATGAGACAGCCTTGTCAAACGGTTGTCGCCCCGCCCCGCATCCAGCCGTCGATATGAGAAAGACAAATGCCCTGCCCAAGACTCGTCCTGAGACTTGTCGCGTTCGTTAGCCTTGGCTTAAGTCTCTGTGCCATGACGCCAGAGGCGCGGGCTTTGCCGAACTGCAGCGAATTTTTCTATAATATGGACGGTACGTGGAGCCCGACACATCCGATCATCATGGCCGGGCCGACATCGCAAACGACAATTGGACCCAGCGACAAGCTCGGTCCGGGAATGTTGGGATTGGCTGGACGCCTGGGTGCGTATCTCAATGCGAAATGCGCCCCTATGCGTCCGTCGGCGGCGCGGAGCATCCCACGCGTGCCGTAGAGCGTCCGAGATGACTGCTCTCCCTCGGCAGTCGCTCCGAAGCAAGCGACTTCCGGATGTGGCACCAAGCGGACGTCGGCCCAAGAAAAGCTTGCGATCATGCGCGATGACGGCTGACCCGGAGCCGCTGCTGACAATCATCGCCATTGCCATCCCGGCTGGCTTGGCGGAAGACCGCGTCGATTTGCCAAGCTGCTCTCGTTGCGTTCTAGTGGGGTCAATCCGTCCGCGACCAGGGACGTGATGGATAACGAAGTTGGGGGAGAAAATGTCGGGAATTGCCCGCTTGGTGACGTTGGCCTTGACCTTTACAGTGTTGGCCTTTGCAGTAACGGCCGCAGCATTTGCCCAGGAGCCAAATTTTTCGGCCCTTGAATCATCGCAGAATGCCGCCAACGCGGTCCCCGGCCCGCGCGCTTTGCCGGCCAGGATAGTGCCGGTGCCGCAGGACATCGGCGCGGCGGCCCAGGCACTGGTTGCTGCGCCATACCGTCTGCCCGCATGGAACGCCGACCCCGCCTCGGCAGACGAATGGCGCGCGCTGGTCAAGAAGCTTGCCGATGCTTCGCTTCCTGCCCTGGCGAAAGCACGAGCGATGCTCGGTGTGACAATGGAGCCGGCGGTGATCGGCGGCGTCAAGGGGTTCGTCTTCACGCCTGAAACAATGCCGGACGCCCACCGCAACCAGCTCATCATCAACGTTCACGGCGGTGGCTATGTCTACGGCCCCGGCGAGTCGGGCACCGCCGAGGCCATGCTGATGGCGGCTTACGGTGGCTATAAAGTGATTGAATTCGACTACCGCATGCCGCCGGATGCGCCTTATCCGGCAGCGATGGATGACGCGATGGCGGTCTGGAAGGCGGCACTGTCCATGCAGGACCCGCGCCGCATGGCGATCGTCGGGACATCGACTGGCGGGGGCATGACGCTGGCGATGATCTTGCGGGCAAAGCAGGAAGGCCTGGCTCTGCCGGCGGCGATCGCACCCGGTACCCCCTGGGCCGATCTGACCGAGACCGGAGACAGCTACAAAACAAACGAATGGATGGACAATGTTCTCGTCAGCTACCGTGGCTACCTGAGCCACGCTGCGGCGCTTTATGCGAACGGCCACGACATGAAGGATCCACAGTTGTCGCCAATCTACGGCGACTTCCATGGATTTCCACCCACGATACTGACCACCGGAACGCGGGACCTGTTTCTGTCAAACACCGTCCGAACCCACCGAAAGTTGCGGGAAGCCGGTGTGGTGGCCGATCTGCAAGTGTTCGAGGGTTTTTCCCATGCCCAATATCTCTTCGATCCGGCGGCTCCCGAGACCAGGGAGGCGTTCGAGGAGATCGCCGCATTTTTCGATCGATACCTCGCCAAATGACTTGATGACAAGTGGTCCAACCGGCCGCACAGAATAAGCAGGTCTGCGGTTGTGAGTGCCCGTCGCTCATTGCGATGTTTTCAGCGGCCGGCAACGGACCCGCATCGCCGATACGGTCCGACTCAGAAGATGTCCGTTCATCAGGATGCGCCATCAAGGCGTTGGCGATCCAACCGGGCGGTGGCCTGATCGTCCCGCCCGACCCGTCAACATAGATTACATCAATGAGATCGCGGAGTTCGCCGGAGAAAGCCGGGTGCCCGCGATCTCGGTATATCGGCCATTTGCGATCCGGGGCGGGCTCATTTCATATGGTCCGTATACGCCGGATATATTTCGTCGATCCGCCGAATACGTCGACCGCATTCTCAGGGGTGCCAATCCGGCCGACCTCCCGGTGCAACAGCCGACCAGCTTCAAGTTGGTGGTCAATCTCAAGGCCGCACTGTCCTTGGGCTTGACGATGCCGCCCGCACTGCTCGCCACCGCCGACGAGGTGATCGAATGATTGCATGATGCCGCTTATTGTGGCCCAAAGCGGACCAGGATCGCCACCCCGACGCATCAAGGGAAAAGCGCGAGACTGAACGTGAGGCTTTTCGCGCGTTCGCCGTCTTTGGTTCGGTATTTGATACGAAGCGTCATCATGGAATAGCTCTGATCTTCGATCTTGTCGGCGCTCAACCTCAATTTTGCTCCCTTCACCGGTTTGGCGCATTGCTGAAAACGCGGCAAGACCATTGCCTCGGTTACCGAGGCGGAGACCCCCGGCGGGCCGTCCAAAACGGTGACTTCAGGAGTGCCCATAAGCTGCGATTGGCAGTTTACTACCCAATAGAGATCCCCAACCTCGACGCTTTCGCTGCTCTTTAACGCATAGGACTGCGAGTTCATTTGCCAAGACTGAGCCTGCACGCGGCTCGTGGAAACCAAACTCAGACCGATTATCAAAGTGCAGGCAATCAGTTTAAGATTCATCTTCAAGTCCCGTCCACAATAACCGTGCAACATTGCGTGTTCTCCTCAAGGGACGAGGGTCAAATCGATATCATGCCCCTTCTGACGCTCACCATCTGCAGTCGGATATTTCACCCGCAATATAAGCTTTGCTTGCGTCCGCTCCTTAATTTCCGTGGGAGCAGTCAGCAAGAGGACGCCTCCTTCAACAGGTTTTGCGCAATTTTGGGTGTGCGGCACAATTTTTTGTTCCCTGATCGATGCCGTAACGCCCGGCGGCCCCTCAAGGATTTCGACCGTCATTGGACCTTTTAGAAGCGACCGACAGTTCGCCACCCACCACAAATTCACGATTTCTGCTGTTTCGCCGCTCTTCAGCGCGAAGACTTCGGCCGCTTGTGCGGAAACGCCCATGAAAACCATAGCGACCGCGACGCTTATGGCTGACAAGACCGCAGACTTGAATTGCATTCCGATCTCCAAAATTGACAGAAATTTTGTTGAGAACCCAAATTCGCTGCGAGGTTGCCGTTCGTTGAGCCTGGATCAGGACTTCATAGACAGGCGCAATAACGACGGGCGCTTTGGCGTAAATCCGCGCACAGGCCCTGTAAATCCATCAATCGAAAGTAACCCGGCTCCACAAAACGACGCATTCCCAGTCCCTCAGCGCGACCAAAAAGCCCAAAAGGCTTCTGGCACAAAATATCGGCATGCGACAGATTGACGTACCTCAAGGTTGTATTTTTTGGCGATGTGTTGCGGATATGCCGCTAAGAGAACGCCGCACCCATGGCCCGGAAAATCTCTGCTCGGTAGTGCAAAAGAGTTTTGCAACAATATCGGCACAAAGCGGGCGTCCCGGATGCAGCGACCGACGTCTGCCTTTGGGATGCGGGGTTAAGCGGACATGGCCGACCCCGCGGCTCACCAATCTCGATTTATGAGTCCGCGCCCTGACTCAGCGCGCATCATTCTGCGAAATGAACGCCGCGAGGGTCTCGATCAAGTCGGGGTCCAGCGCTCGCTCGCCCTGCTTGTAGGCGGCCAAATCGTCGGTCTCGTCGGTAACATCGACCAGAACGTGATTCATGTCCGGAAGCCAGAGCGTTTTCGCCGCCGACGAGGCTGTGGCAAGGGCGGCGAAATCCAGCCGCGCCACCTGGCGGTCGCGGCCGCCTGCGATAATCAGCGTCGGCAGGTCGAGCAGTTTCAAGGGGATGATCGGGTCTTCCAGGAAGCCCGAGGCGATGCCGGGCTGCATCGACGGCGGGATCGACAGCCCCGGGGGCAGCGGATCGACGATCTGCCCGGACATCATCGCGTCGATGGCCTTCGCCATCGGCTGCAAGGCGTCGGGAGCAAGCGTCTTTTCAAGCTGGGCCTTGAGCAGGTCGCCCTGCCGCCGGGCGGCGGTGGCCAGCAAAACAAGGCGGTTGACCGGTACGCGCCGCGCAGTGAGGATCGCGACCAGGCCGCCCTCGCTATGTCCGACCAGAACCACGGCCGAGAATTTTCCGCTGCTGCGAAGATATTCGACCAGCGCCGCCGCGTCGTCGACATAGTCCTTGAAGCGGAAATCTTCCGGCCGGCCGAATTCCGGCTTCCATCCGCCGGCGCCGCGCTTGTCATAGCGAAGCGTCGCGATTTTACGCGCGACCAGTTGCTCGGAGAGCTTCTTCAGCGTCGCCGGCTTGATCTGCGGTCCATTGCCGTCATGGTCGGTCGAGCCGGAGCCTGCGATCAAAAGCGCGACCGGCGGCCGCGCAACGTCGGGCGGGGTCGTCAGCCATGCGTCGATGGCGCCGACCCGGATTTTGGTTTCTTCAGCGGATGCGCTCGCGGTGATGCCGAAGGCCAAGGTCATGCCCAAGGTCAGGGCCAACGGTCCAATCGCGCGGAACAACCTGATCACGCGTTCACTCAATCTTCCTTGCCTCTTCCGGCAGCATGATCGGGATGCCGTCGCGGATCGGGTAGGCAAGTTTTGCGGAACGCGAGATCAGCTCCTGCCTTGTCGCGTCGAGTTCGAGCGGTCCCCTGGTCAGCGGACAGACCAGGATTTCCAGCAATTTGGGATCGACGGTGCCTTCCAGGCGTTCGGGCGGGGCTGTCATGCGCGGTCTCCGGCGGGGATTTTGAACCTCTAGCATATCCGGGGAATATCAAGCCACGGCGAACGCCTCTTTCCGGCTCGCTCGCAAGGAGTTCACGCCCTCAGGTGCGCAATTGCGTACCGGGGAAGGACGGTCACTGCAATCCCGGCTCGCCGCTGGTGCGCTTCTTGGCGAGATCCATTTCGGTGACGGCGATCAGAATCTCGGCGCGGGTTTTCAGATCGGGTGCTTCCAGCATCGCCTGCTTTTCCGGCGGGCCGTAGGGCGACATCATCGCCAGCGCATTGACCAGCGCCTCGTTGGGCGCGCTCTCGACGCCTTCCCAGTCGACTTTGAGATTGTTGGCTTTGAGGAAATCCGTCAGCACCTCGAGCAGCGCCTCGCGGTTGACGGCTTCCTCGCCCTTGCGCGCGGTGAAATCGTCGATGTAGGGGAAGTAATCCACCTTGCACTGCCGATACGCGGTCAGCACGGTCATTTCCTCGATCACCTTGAACCGCGCGATGCCGGTCAGCTCGAGGATGTAGCGGCCGTCGCCGGCCTCGGCGAACTGGGTGATGCGGCCGACGCAGCCGACCTGAAACAGCACGGGCCTCGCCTCGTCGTGCGAATGGGCAGCGTCCGGCTGGATCATCCCGATCAGCCGATGGCGGTCGCGCAACGCATCGTCGACCATCGCCAGATAGCGCGGCTCGAAGATGTTGAGCGGCATCTGGCCGCGCGGCAGCAGCAGCGCGCCCGGCAGCGGAAACACCGGAATCAGCTCGGGAAGGTCGCCGGGCCCGCGATATTCGGCATTGATCGGCATTTGCGATCCCGGTGCTGGCTTGGTGGGCTACGAGAACAGTATCGTCGACAGCCGCTTTCGCCCCTCAACGGTGGCCTCATCGGCCGGCCCCCACGCCTCGAAGAACTGCACCAGTTGCTTGCGCGCGCCGTCCTCGTTCCATTTGCGGTCACGTTTGACGATCTCGAGCAGCTGTTGGGTGGCCTCGGAGCGCTTGCCGCTGGCATTGAGTGCGGTCGCAAGGTCGCATCGCGCCTGATGATCGAGCGGGTTTGCGGCGACTTTCTGTTCCAGTTCGTTCACCGGGCCGAGCGCCTTGGCCTGCTCGGCGAGATCGATCGAGGCCTGCACGGCCTTGACGGCGGCGTCGTTGCGCTTCGATTCCGGCACCATGGCAAGGGTCTGCCTGGCCTGCTCGACCGCGCCGGTCGCCACATAGCATTTTGCGAGGCCCGCCAGGGCGGCGATATTGGTGGCGTCGGCCGCCAGTACCTCGGCATAGATCGACGCCGCGGTGGTGGGATCGCCCTCGGCCAGCACCGCTTCGGCCTCTTTGAGGATTTCCGCGATATCGGGCTCGCCGGTCCCCGGCATGGCAGCCGTCAGCTTGTTGATGAAGGCGGTGACCTGGCTTTCCGGAACCGCGCCCATGAAACCGTCGGCGGGCTGGCCATTGACGAAGGCGATCACGGCCGGAATCGACTGGATTCCCATCTGGCCGGGAATTGCCGGATGTTCGTCGATATTCATCTTGACCAGCTTGACCTTGCCCTTGGCGGCGCGGACCGCCTTCTCGATGATCGGCGTGAGCTGCCGGCAGGGGCCGCACCACGGCGCCCAGAAGTCGATCAGCACCGGCTGGCGCTTCGATTCCTCGATGACGTCCTTGACGAAGGTCTGGGTGGTGGTCTCCTTGATCAGATCCGCCGCCTGCGGCGCCGGTCCTGGGCCCTGCTCTGTGATGGTCACGTGATCCTCGTCCTGATGTTCTTGCCTGATCGGGCCTGTTCTAGCATGGCCCGCCGGGCGGGTTCGGAAGTTCCGTCCGCTTAAGTGGCAGTTTGGCCGGAAATTTCAATCGGCTCCAGGGACGGCCGGCGGCCCGCGATATGGATGGCCGCAACCGGCGGGACAGAAGTTGGCGGCCGTTACCGTCGCGTTTTGGGCAGATTCAACCCATTCGCGCCGGAAGGCGGCGATCCCGCCGATTCCGGACCATATGCGGGCTGTTGCATTCGGGGGCCGCATTTGGCATAGCTCTGCCCGTTGCTGGCGCGCGATCGCCGCCAGTTGCTCGGATGCGGGTGTAGCTCAGTGGTAGAGCACGACCTTGCCAAGGTCGGGGTCGAGGGTTCGAATCCCTTCGCCCGCTCCAGATTTTCAAAGGATGGCAAAGCTTGACGAAGGCCCGCTGACAAGCGGGCTTTTTTTCTTGGAGAATTCGCGCGGGCGTCACATCGCTGCGATAGGGTGACCCGGTGGCCTTGCGTCTGCTTTCTTCCGGACCTCCGACAAGATCAGGAAAACCAGCCATGTTTTTGCCGCCGCAATACGCCTGGTTCGAGCCCGTGCTCATAGCCAGCATCGTCGTGTTCGTCATCGATTTGATCGGGGCCTCGATTGCTTTCGGCAGCCGGTTCCTGAGCGCGCTGGCCAGCGCGGTGTTGTTTGCCGTGGTGTTCGGTGCCCTGGTCTATTTTGGCTATGGCAGCGTATCGATGTCGGTGACGACAACACCGAGTGCAACCGCCCCCGCGCAGGCGAAATAAACCCGGCGCAAAAGGACCGATAAGCTAAATCATGTGTTTCGCGGCTCGTGCTGTGCGACGTGATGGACGTACAGAGTTTCGGCTGCTTCAGGCGGGATAGTGGGCGGTCGTGTGGGTGAATGACGCAGTGCAGCGCGACGGTCCTGAAATAGAATCATCTCGCTTGAACCCCCAAGTGAAGAAATTCCTTCTCAATTTATTTTTTATTTTGTGAAACCGCGCCGCGC
>Ga0116129_1000364_pt1 | contig 29816 bp, 23 predicted proteins | sample June2015DPH_17_2_FD_89732 | JGI IMG/M metagenome (GOLD analysis project Ga0116129, IMG submission 89732) | Peatland microbial communities from SPRUCE experiment site at the Marcell Experimental Forest, Minnesota, USA - June2015DPH_17_10 | ecosystem: Environmental > Terrestrial > Soil > Wetlands...
ACCAGCTCGGCAGTGCCCATAATCTCACGCGGAGTAATGGTCAGCCGCTCACCGGCCTTGAGCAACACAGGCTTGCGGTCCACCAGCTTGGCAGTGCGAATCTTCGGCCCCTGCAGGTCGCCCAGTATGCACAAGGGCTTCTCTTCCTCGTGGCTCACCTTGCGAATCATCGCAATCAGCGCAAGCTTTTCCTCGTGTGTTCCATGCGAGAAATTCAGGCGAACAACGTCGACCCCGGCGCGCACCAGCTCACGGAAAACGGTTTCAGTGTTGGACGCAGGCCCAAGGGTGGCTACGATCTTTGCGCGGCGATTGGCGGCAGGACTAAAAACGGCAGAAGACATCGAAAAGGCTCCGGTAGAATTGCGGCAAAAGCGAATCGGTTTATAAAACAAAAAGCGGATCGGAGTGGACTGGATGACCGGATTTATTGTACATTGCGGCGCGGGGTGCGTGGTCAGACCAGTTTATCTCCTGCAAATTCAAAAACTTGTGAGCGCCGTGTTTGCTGTCTGTTCGGCCGCGGCAGCTTCTTGCTCCTGCCTGTCGTGGAACAGAACGCCATTGAGCTCCGCGCCAACCAGCGCGCTGAACGAGGTCAGATACAGCCACACCAGCGTGGCAATTCCCGCGGCAAATGAGCCGTAAAATCGCGTGTAGTTCGCAATGCGCGTTACATACCAGCCAAAGGCCAGAGTCACCGGAAACCACACGGCCGTAGAAGCAATGGCACCGGGAAGAACTCGTGACCAGTGCTCTGTTCGGCGCGTGCCAAAGTGGTAGAGCGCCGAGAGCACCGTTACCGTGGTGGTCATCGCGACCCCCCAGCGCACCAGGCGCCAGAAGAAGATCACCAAAAGCCGCAATTCGTGGTCGGCGTTGGCAACCATCCACACTTCAATCTGGTGGCCAAAGACCAGCAGCAGGCTGGCCAGCCACAGCGGAAGCAGCGCAATGGGCACCAGCAGCAGGCCCCGCGCCCTCTTAGCCCAGAAGCCCCAGTTATCGCGCGGCAGCTCATAAGCCCGCCGAAAACCCTCCATGAGAGAAAGCATCACGCCCAGGCCGGCAAACACCGTCAGAATCGTAGCTGAAAAAATAACCTGCGTGGAACGAATGGGCCCCGTAGCGAGCGAGTTCTCCAGCAGTGACAGGGATTCAGGCGGCAGCATCTGGTCAAAGGTTCCGCGCATCACGCCGATGATCGATGGCCCTTCATCCACACTGGCCAGCACCGTGGTAAGCACCAGCACAGCCGGAAAAAAACACAGCATTCCGGAGTAGGCGGTAGCCTTGGCCGTGTTGAACACGTCATGGTCGATCGCCTTTGCCAGAGTCAGCCGTAAATGTGAAAGGACGTTCCGCATTTTGTACTGAAGCAAGAGTAGAGCAATTTAACTTGTTCGTGTGGGTGTCTTTTTGTGGCTATCTATTGCCCACGCCGGACGCAGCTTCCTGTATGGTGTAGACGGTACTCAGGCAGCGCAGGTTGCGGCGCGTTACGTCGTAACGGCCTGAATATCTGTATGGATAAAGTCTTTGCCTTTGAACAAAAGCGGCTCGTCGCCAGTCTTCGCGAGTGCGTAGGAAAAGCAATCGCCAAAATTAAGGCCGGCAGCGTGGCCGCGACCCTTTCCATACCGGCCAAACGCATCCAGAGCCGTTCGAGCCTGTTCTTCAGTGACTGGAACGATGGAGAGATGAAATCGGAGGATCAGTCTCTCGAAGAGTGCATGCTTTGCGGGTGCAGCGCGGCTTCGAAGTACCATGCCTGTTTCCAGAAATCCCGCGGCTGAGATCTTGCGAGACGGAGCGTTTCTGATAGCGCGCACAAATCGCCTCGCCTCTGGTTCGTTCATCAGAATGGCGAGCAGTGCCGAGGAGTCAATGACCATTTGCGGACATGCTACCTTGGCAGGCCATGTTCGTCATATAACTCGTCGACGAGTTCTTTGCTGTTCGGGCCATTCCATGGACCGGTGCTGTGAATCCAGGCGAGCACCTCTTCGACGGTTGGGTCATCCTCTATGGATGCCGCAGGATGCAACTGCTGCTCCCGCTCCAACTCCGCGCGCAATGCCTCGGCCACAACCTCATCGGGCGTCAGTCCGCGCAGGGATGCCAGCGTATGAGCAAGGGCGTCGGTGGTGGCGCTGGTAGCTAGCGGCATAGAATACCTCTCTCCTATGATTCCTCGAATAGAAAAGGATTGCAAGCCTCAAATGCGTTCGATCGCCGGAAGCTTGCAGCGGAACTCCGTGGCGGGAGCGTGCATATTTTGTCGGAGCAAGGCGGGGATCGCGCGTACACTGTTCGCACCCGGGCGTACCCGAAATCGAAGGAGATAAGCGCAATGCAGGCACGGATTCAGGGAACCACCATGCCGGTGCTGGAGATCCAGCTCGACCCGAACGAAAGCGTCTTTTCCGAGAGCGGCGAGCTCTCCTGGATGACGCAAACCATCCAGATGACCACGCATACGCAGATGGGCGGCGGCGGCGGCTTCTTCGGCGCGCTCAAGCGCGTGGCCGCGGGCGGCAGCCTCTTCATGACCGAGTATCGCGCCTACCAGTATCCCGGCGAGGTGGCCTTTGCCACCCACGTTCCCGGCCATATTGTCCCGGTGCAGGTCGGCAACGGGTACGAATACATGGTGCACCGTCACGGCTTTCTCTGCGCCACGCCGCAGGTTACGCTCAACATCGGCTTCCAGCAGTCTCTCGGCGCAGGCATCTTCGGCGGCAGCGGCTTCATCCTGCAACGCGTGGGCGGCGTGGGAACCGCATGGCTGGAACTCTCCGGCGAGCTGATCAAGAAGGAACTGGCTCCGAACGAAACGCTCTTTGTGCATCCCGGCCACGTCGGCGCTTTTATGACCTCTGTCTCCTTCCAGATCACCACCGTGCGCGGCATCAAGAACGTGATCTTCGGCGGTGACGGCATCTTTCTCGCGCAGCTCACCGGCCCCGGCACGATATGGCTGCAGACGCTGCCCCTTTCGCGGCTCGCCCATGCCATTGACCAGTATCTGCCGCACAACTCGCACGACGTTCCGCGGACGGCTGCCGGAGGCGTCATCGGTGGCATTGTCGGTTCCATTTTGAGCGGCGAGTAGCCAGGATGTTTATAGCGGTACACCCTGCACTGCGATAGGATGGGCGGCATGGGTGAGACTGGCGGCACGGGCCGCTCGCCGCAAAGCGGCATACTCTTCGCATTTGGCCTCGCGCTCGCCTGTTATCTGGCGTGGCTGCTGCGGGCAGAGCTGCTTCTGCTCTACGTCAGCGCGCTCTTTGCCATCGTGCTGCGCCCGCTGGTGGAGTTCATCGCGGGCTTCAGCATCCGCGGCTGGCGGCCCTTTCGCACGTCCGCCATTGTTGTCCTGATCTTCGCAGTCATCGCGGGGCTGGTACTTTTCGTGTATCTCGCCTTGCCGCCGGTCCTCCGCGATCTGCGTGCCTTCGCACAGGAAATGCCCTCGCGCCTGCCGGAGATTCAGGCTAAATTGCAGAAGATTCCCTTTGCCGATCAGGTTGACGCAGCCGGCCTTGTCTCCCAGGCGCAGGGCGCGCTGACACAAAGCGCCACCTTCCTGCTGCTTTCCATCAAAAACTGGGCCAACACTCTCTTTACCCTGGCTATGGGCCTTATCCTCACCGTTTACTTCACTCTGGAAGGCGATGTGGCCTATCGCTGGGCGCTTTCCTTCTTACCGCCGCTCAGCCGCATGCGTCTGGATGCCGCCTTACGCCGCGCCCAGATTCGCATGGGCCGCTGGCTGCTCGGCCAGTGTTCGCTGATGCTCATCTTCGGCGTGCTCAGCGTGATCGTGTATCTGCTTCTTGGCGTGCGCTACGCCTACGCGCTCGGCGTGCTCAACGGTCTGCTGAACCTCATCCCGGTCCTGGGAGGAGCTGTTTCAATCGCCCTCGCGCTGCTGGCTGCGGCGGTAGATTCGTGGGGTCGCGTACTCGGCGTGGCCATCTTCTACATCGTCTATCTGCAGATAGAAAATTCCATCCTCACGCCGCGCATCATGCGATCAAGCGTTGGACTGCCGGGGTTGGCAATCCTCGTCGCCCTGTTGATCGGCTCAGCGCTCGCGGGCATCGTCGGCGCGCTCGTCTCTGTGCCCACTGCGGCACTCGTCGCCGTGCTGGTGGATGAGTATCTTGTCTCGAAAGACAATTAGCGCGTACCGGCTCCCGCTGCCGCCGTATCGAGCAGCGGTGTGTCGGTCTGAACAGTTACGCAAAAGGTCATCCCCGGCTTGACCACTGCCTCATCGCCATGCGCCAGCAGAGTGGCCGGGCCAACCACCGGAATCGTCACGCCGTGGGCTGCCAGCGCTTTCACCTCAAACACAGTGTCGCCCGGCAAGCCCGTGCTTCCCGGCTGGTCTGCATGAGTCACCAGCGCATCTACAGTCGTTCCTTTGGCAAGGATCACCTTGTCGCCGGCCGTAATGTCCTGATCGAGCTGCAACGGCAGCTTGTCGCCCGCCTGCACCGCCTTTGAGTCAACCTGTATCGCAGTCACCAGGCGCAGCTTGGTGCCGGCGCGGAGCACGCCGTCTGTGCTGAGCGTTGCAGGGAGTAAAGGACTGCTGCCGGGAACCGTGTACTCCGCGCGCGCGATCGGGCTGTGCGTCATGCTGGGCGCAATCGCCATCGCCTGCAGAACCGTATCCTGGTCGATCTGGATCTGCCCGGTGTACTTCTTCGACTCCGTTGTCGGCGACCAGCCGTCGGTCGTGTAGTAAATCGTTGCGGAGTGCGTGGGACTGGTGATGCGCACCCGCGTGCCTGCCTTGAGCGTGCCGGAATCGGCGGAGAACTTCGGAGCGCGTGTCACGCCATCCGTCGAGGCCTGGTTCTGCCCGGCATTCTGCGCGTTCTGCATCTTCTGCTGGTTGGCCTGCGCGGCCTGCTGATTCGCCTGCTGGGCGGTCTGCATGGTTTGCTGCCCGCCCATTGCGCTGACAGTCTGCGCATGGGCAACGGAGAGAGCTGAGGAAAGAACCAGAGTAGAGAAAACTGGACAGCTCAGCAAAATGGCTTTCATATTTTCTTTCCCCCGCTCCTAAGGACGCTGCTCCGAGAACAAAAGTTGGGATAAACAGAACGAAAGTCCTACTGAGCCATCTGCGCCGCGTTCCTTGCCGCTTGCACGGCTGCCTTCATCGCGCCGCTCTCCGCAAACAAATGCACCAGCCCGCCGGAGAGTGTTGAACCGCCAACAGGCTGGCCCGCCTGCGCGCCATCAGACGCGCCATCCAGCACGCCCGCCGGACGCGCGCCCTGAGCCATGCGCATCTCGCCCGTGCCCTGCATATCCAGAATCATCGCAGTCAGCTTGCGCGCCACGGGCAGCTCAAAGCTCTCGGCCACAAAGACCAGCTTGCCCCGCGTCGTAATCACCACAGGCCCTTCGTTGGTGCTGTAAACCAGCTCTTCGGTGCCCCCAGGCAGATCTGCAGGCGTGGCGGAAACATCCTTCTTCAGCCCGGAGTATTTTCTGCCCAGCGCGTTCGCATACAGTTGCGTAAAGGCCTCCGCCGACTCCTCGTTCTTCCACGCGGAAAGATAAAACAGCGCAATCGATTTCGTGCTCGCCATTTGCTCCGGCGTCTTTGCGCTCTTCAACTGCCCGGCCCAGTAAATGCCGCCATCCCACGCAGGCGTCAGGTTCTTCGCTGCCTCGTCGCCACCAAAAAGCTGCGTAAGAATGTGCAGGTCCAGTTGTCCCACCTGCCCAATGTCGTACGGCGTATACGTCCCGTCCAGCAGCGGATGAATATCCGGCAAGAGCGGCACCGCCGGCACATGCGACTTCTCAAACTCCAGCGGATTGATGATCTCCCAGCTTGAAGAGGGCGGTTTGTCCAGCGCGCCGGCAAACGCCGCCTCGCGGCCGCGGTCCATCCAGATGTCCTGCTCAAAGCTCAACCCTTCGCGATACGGGAACATCAGCGACTCCGACAGGAGCAGCGGCGCGCGCGCCATCACCGGCGAGTTGTCCGGGTCCGCCATCTGCTGCTTCAGAAACTCCACCACCTCCGGGTCCTTCAGCAAGCTCCTGCCGTGCGGCTTCAACTCGTCGTCCACCATCACAGCCGTCGCCTGGCCCTCCGCCACTGCCTCGCGCGCCGTGTCGATCTCATCCTTCGCCAGGTGATCCGTATCCTCGTGCGCGTTCAGTGACACGTCGTTCGGCGTCTGATCGTTCCATTTCTCCAGATTCACGCGCTGGTCCTGCAGCGCATGCGTCAGCTCATGCGCCAGCACCGACTCCTGATCCTCCGGCTTCATCCAGTCCAGCAGATACACCGTCTTGGTCTTCGAGTCGTAATAGGCCTCAATCTGTTCCGTCAACAGCGCCAGCAGAAACGGCTTCATGTCGAAGTCGTGATCCAGCAGCCCGAACTTCTTCAGCACAATCTCGCCGCGCTGCAGCCGCTTTGCGCCATCGTCCTCGTTGAACTTTTCCTTCAGATAACTCTCCACCTCGGCGCGGCTGGTCAGCTTGCGCCCCACGGTCGATTTCACCTGTAGCCCGGTCTCATCCGACGAGAACTTCAGCAACTGATCCACCATGGCAAAGAGCTTCTTCGCCTCTTCCGGCGTTATGCGCGTCTCAGTCTGCCCGGTTTTGGGCTTTTGCGTGCTCTTGCCAGACGGGTTCTGGTCCGAAGAACTCTGACCGGATGGCGCCTGGCTTGAAGGAGTCTGATTCTGCCCCGCCGGCGCCTGCTGGCCCGCGCACAACACTGCGCTCAACATAAGAACCGCCGCCGCCATCCAGCCGCGGCCCTTGAAACGCGCTCCAAACCCTCTCGTCATCCCGTTCTCCCTGCGTCCTGTTCGCCAACCGCGCATCTGTATCAAAGCTATAATCAACTGTTGCGGTTTCGCAGCGAGGGCCGTGAAAAAAATCCGCTCTTCGCCGCAAAATCCACCCAAAGTATGACGGAAACCACACTTACCGCTACGCTTAACGAAACTCCGCTTACCCGGCAGCTCACATCCGGCAGCGCGTCCGGTCTGCTTGCGCCCTTCCACGGTGTTCTCTCCATTGCCCAATTGGACGCGCCCCAGGCCGAAACCGCTGCAATTGCCTTCGGAGCCGCCGTCCACGACCTCGGCTGGCTGCGCCGCATCGCGGTGCGCGGAGAAGACCGATTTCGCTGGCTCAGCGGCATGGTCACCAACACCGTCAACGATCTGGCCGCCCGCGGCGGAGCATGGAATCTCGTCCTCAACGCACAGGGCCGCATCCAGGGCGACCTGATGATCTGGCGCAATGACGATGAATTAGAGCTCGAAATCGCCGCCGATCAACACAACAAGCTCCTCGCCCATCTCGACCGCTTCATCATCATGGATGACGTCGAGCTTGCGCCCGTCGAAGGCGAAACCGCCATCGGCCTCACCGGACCCAAAGCCGCGGAAATCCTCGCAAAAATCGGCGTTACCTCACTCGCCGAGCCGCTAACCCAGACTCGATTCGAAGCCGGCAGCCTCAACCTCACAATCCGCCGCAACTACGGAGCGCTCGCAGACCACTACACGCTCTGGGTCGCGGAAGACTCCGCCTCGCAGCTCTGGCGCCAACTCATCACCGCTGGAGCGCAACCCACCGGCACCGCCTCGCTTGAAGCCTTTCGCATCGCGGAAGGCATCCCCGTCTACGGCATCGACATCGCCGAGCGCGACCTGCCGCAGGAGGCTGTCTCCCAACAGACGGGCCAGCTCCACGCCCTGCACTTCAGCAAGGGCTGTTATCTTGGCCAGGAGATCGTCGAGCGCATCCGCTCCCGCGGCAACGTCCACCGCCACCTGCGCCAAATCGAGATCGACGGCCCCTTACCCGCTCCCGGCACGGAATTAACGCTGGAGAATACCGCCGCAGGTACAATCACCTCTGCCGCTGAACTGCCATTGCCAATGGGCCCACGCCGCTTCGCTTTAGCCATGATTCGTGCTGAGGCGGAAGCCCGCAACCTGCCCTTGGCCTATACCGCATCACAAGACTCAGGCACAGTCCGCATCCTCACTGCGCCGCCAACCTTATAAATTGTTTGAGAACGGAAATAAAAACCATGAGCGATACCCCCAAGTTTGAAGTCATTGACCGCCGCAAGCGCAAGCTGGAAGAAGAAGCCGGCGAGGCCTCAGCCGCCGCGCCTGCACCAGCCGCCATTGCCGAACCGGAATCCAGGCCCGAAGTGTCCTCCGGCCCGCGCCTCGTCGTGAACGAGCCTGTGCGGGAGCCAATCGAGGCAGATCCGCAGCCCGACGGCGACCCGCTGCCGGAAGCTCCCACCGCCGAGGAGAGCCGTCAGCAACAGTCCGCCTATGAAGCCTCCGCCGAGCGCCTTGAAGACCTCGTTCGCGCGCAAAACCCCGGCGCGGGCCCCCAGCCGCCGATAGCATTTGACAGCCTGGTGCAACAGCTTTATCTCTCCTCCATGATCCAGATGGGTGCAGGCACGCAGGAAGGCCAGCGTCCACGCGTTGACATCCTCGGTGCGCGCCAGACCATCGATCTGCTCGGCATTCTCGCCGAAAAGACGAAGGGCAACCTCACCGCGCAGGAAGACCGCATGCTCCAGACCGTGCTCTTTGAAACCCGCATGGCCTTTCTTGAGCTGACCAACATGATCACCCTGCAGCCGCCGCCTCCGCCGCCGGTTAAGAAGTAAAGGCGGATGCAGGCTCGCCTAACATTCCTGGGCAGCGGCACCTCCATGGGCGTTCCCACGCTCGGGTGCCGCTGTGCGGTTTGCGCCAGCACGGACACGCATGACAAGCGGCTGCGGCCGTCGGTGGTCGTTGACTGGATAGGCGAAGAAGGTCAACCCCGCACCGTCCTCATCGACACCGGCCCAGACTTCCGCCAGCAGGCCCTGCGCCACGGAATCACCCGCGTAGACGCCGTCTTCTACACGCATGACCACGCCGACCACATCCTTGGCATGGACGATCTGCGCCCCTATAGCTTCGCCGCCTTCCGCTCCGGTGGTCCCATCCCTCTCTACGCTGATGCCGGCACCGCAAGCACACTTGAGCGCATCTATCACTACACCCTCGCGCCCGGCGCCACCTACCCCAACCGCGCCCGCGTGGAGCTGCATCCGCTCACGGATCGCATACACATCCATGAGCTGGAAATCATTCGTATCCCCGTCGTGCATGGCCCGCAGCAAATCTCAGGCTTCCGTTTTGGTGACGTGGCCTATCTCACAGACGTCAGCTTCATCCCGGAATCAAGTTTCGAGCTGCTAACCGGTCTCGAACATCTCGTTCTGCCCTCGCTGCGCCACGCGCCTCACCCCAGCCACGCCAATGTGGAGCAGGCCGTTGCCTGGGCAAAACGCATCGGCGCGCGCCACACCTGGCTCACGCATATCGCACACGATCTGGGCCACGAAGAGACCAACAAAATGCTCCCTCCCGGTGTAGCCCTCGCTTACGACGGGCTGCACTTCGCCGTGAACTTCAGCGAAGCGGGCCAGGAATGAGCCAGGGCATGATCCCCATCTACCGCTCCCTCGCGGAAATCCCCGCCACACTCGGCCCCACCGTCGCCTCCATCGGCAACTTCGACGGCATGCACCTCGGCCATCGCCAGCTTCTCGGCGCGGCCGTTGCCGAAGCCCGCCAGCGAGGCTTCCGCGCCGTCGCCGTCACCTTTGAGCCGCATCCCGAGCACTTTCTCCGCCCCGACAAAGCGCCCAAAAGAATCACGCCAAACGACGAACGCCTGCTCCTGCTCGCCGAAACCGGCATCGACGCCATCGTCGTCCTGCCCTTTGACGCTTCATTCGCCCGCCTCACCGCACGCGAGTTCGTCGAGCAGGTTTTAGTCCAAGCTTTGCAGGTACGCGGCCTGCATGAAGGCGGCAGCTTCCGCTTCGGCCATCGCGCCCAGGCCGGAGTGAAGGATCTCGCGGAATTCGGCACAGAATTCGACTTCGGCCTCACCATCCATGATCCGGTTCACGTCCGCGGTCTCGAAGTCTCAAGCTCCGCCATCCGCGCACTCGTAACCGCAGGCGATATGAAGCGCGCCCGCTGGATGCTGGGCAGCCCCTTTGTCATCCGCTCCACGCAGGCGCAGGGCAGGGGAGTCGGCACACGCCTTCTCGTCCCCACCGTCAATCTCGCCGCATACGATGGCCTGCTTCCAGCCTGCGGCGTCTACGTTACACGCCTGAAAATTGGCGACCGCTGCTTTCAGTCCGTCACCAACGCCGGCAATCGCCCCACCTTTGAAGGCGCAGGCTTTAGCATCGAGACCCACATCCTCAACTTCGAGCCAGTCGACCTGACCCAAGAAACTCCGCTCGAACTCGAATTTCTCTTCTACCTGCGCGAAGAGATCCGTTTCCCCTCGGTCGATGCCCTCAAAGCGCAAATCGGCAAAGACGTAGCCCGCGCCAAACGCTACTTCCAGCTCGCAAAGTAGCTGCGCTCAGCACGGATTCCGTTGACAAACCGCCCCATCGCGGAACAATCTGGAATCGTGGCGTAGGACGCATCGGCGCAGGTCGAAAGGGCAAGGCCCTCCTACAGAACATGAACACCATTTGCGCCGATGTCGAATCTCGAAAACCTCAAAAAGCAAGCCAAGCAATATCTGCGATGGCACCGCGACCGCTATTATCCGGTAGCAGCCATGATCCGGGAACACCTGCCCCGGTTTCGCCAGCTTTCCGATCCGGAAATTCTGGCCTCAGCATTCCGGCTTGCTGACGCGCAGGAACTCGTCGCGCGCAAAGAGGGATTTTCAGGATGGCAGGCGCTGAAAACAGGAGCCTCGATCGCCATGACCCAGATACCCACCCACTCTCGGCCGATCCTCACCTCGGTCGCCGCGCACCTCTACGTTCGCGACCTCAAAGCATCCACCGATTTCTTCATAAAACTCGGCTTCGCCATCGATTTCGTCTACGGCGATCCGCCGTTCTATGGCCAGGTAAGCCGCGACAACGCCCATCTCGCGCTGCGTCACATGGATGAGCCTTTCTTTGCGGAAGACCTGCGCGAGCGGGAACAACTGCTATCCGCCTCCATCACGCTGGCAAGCGCAGAAGAGATCAAAACTCTCTTCCTGACCTACCAGGCAGCTGACGTGTCTTTTGCCCAGTCCCTGAGGAACGAACCCTGGCATGCCAAAACTTTCATCGTGAAAGATCCCGACGGCAACCTGATTCTCTTCGCCGGACCAGCCAATTAGCACTGACTTGCCATCCTGCGCGAAAAGCAGTCGAAGAACCTGCGGTTGCTTTTTCCGCTAACTTGCTAACTCGCCACGCGCGCAGCGCGCTAACCTGCTGTCTTTTCAATTCAAAATCGAATCCAGCTTATTCGCCTGCGCCGGGCTCACCACCGGCGGCGGCTTCTTCATCGCAGGTTTCGCAGTCGCATTCGCACCCAAATTCGCACCCGCACCAGCCGCAGCACCCTGCGCCGTCCCACCCTTAGCCACATCCATCATCGCCTTCGGATCATCCGACAAAAACTTCTCATCGTCCTTGCCCACAATCGCCTGCTTCATCACCGTCATCCAGATCGGCAGCGCCGCCTGCGCGCCGGTTTCTTTCTCACCCAGCGACTCGCGGCTGTCAAACCCCACCCACACACCGCAGGTCACTGAAGGCGTAAAGCCCAAAAACCACGCATCGGTATAAGAACTGGTCGTCCCCGTCTTGCCCGCCACCGGATGATTCAGCTTTGATGCCGCCGCGCCCGTGCCATACGCCGTCACCGCCTGCAGCATCTTCACCATCGTCCGCGCCGTCTTCGCGCTAATCACTTCCTGAATCGCCGCAGGCTGCTCCCACAGCGTAATTCCATCCGCATTGGAGACCTTGCGAACCACCCGCGGAGCCACCCTCACGCCATCGTTCGGAAACACCGAGTACGAAGCCACCTGCTCCTCAAGCGTAATCTCCGCCGCACCCAGCGCAATCGGCAGATACGCCGGAATATTCGACGTCACGCCAAAGCGGTGCGTCATATCGATGACTTTATGAATCCCCACCTGCGCCGCCAGCTTCACCGCCGGAACATTCCTTGAGTGCGCCAGCGCCGTCGTCAGCGTAATCGCGCCCATGTAGTCGTTCTCGTAGTTATGCGGAGTCCATCCGCCAAAGCTCACCGGCGTATCCAGAATCAAATCGTCCGGCCGCGACCCATTCTCAATCGCCGTCGTGTAAACATAAGGCTTAAAGCTCGAACCCGTCTGCCGCTCGGCCTGCGTCGCGCGATTGAACTGCGAAAGCGCATAATCGCGCCCGCCCACCATCGCCAGCACGTCGCCGTTCGCGTTATCGACCGCCATTAGCGCGCCCTGCGCGCCAGAATCCTGTTCCAGCGTCCCGCGCAGCGCCTGGGCCTCCGCGCCATCCGTCAGATGCACGTAGATCACATCGCCCGGCTTCACCAGCGCATCCGCATACCGCTGCCCCGTCCACTGCCAGTCCGGTCCTTCCAGCAGAACTTCCTTCGCCCCCATCCGCGCATGAATCTCCAGCGGCAGCACGCGCGTCACCACCACGTGTACATAATCGCCGGCATGCGCCTGCGTCACCCAGTCCGGATGCTTGTACTCCTCAATCGTGGCTCCACTCGCCAGCACATTAGGCTGCTTGTTCTTCCAGCCATGCCGCCGCTCGTACGCAGCCAGCCCATCTTCCACAGCCTTGTTCGCCGTCTCCTGCAGGTCCAGGTCCAGCGTCGTATCCACGCGCAGCCCCGCCTCATGCACCTGCTCGGCGCCAAACTGCTTTTCAAGCTCCCGCCGCACTTCCTCCTGGAACCACGGCGCCACAGCACCCTCCGGCTGCGCAATATTCAGCCCCAGCGGAGCCTGCCGCGCCGCCTCGGCCTGCCCATGCGTAATCTTTCCATCGCCTTCCATCTCGCTCAGCACCAGATTCCGCCGCGTCAGCGCCTTCTCCGGGTTCAAAGTCGGCGAATATCCCACAGGGCTCTTCGGCAACCCCGCCAGCAGCGCCGCCTCGGTCAGCGTCAAATCCTTCGCCTTCTTCGAGAAGTAGTATTCGCTCGCCGCTTCAAACCCGTACTGCCCGCTGCCCAGGTAAATCTGGTTCCCATACAGCGTAAAAATCTGCTCCTTGGTAAACGAGCGCTCAATCTGGATCGCCAGGTACGCTTCTTGAAACTTGCGCCCCACTGTCCGCTCCGAGCTGAGGAACAGGTTCTTCGCCAGCTGCATCGTCAGCGTAGAGGCTCCCTGCGCCCTGCCATGCGAGCGCAGATCATGCCACAGCGCCCCGCCAATGCGAAAGACGTTAATCCCCCCATGCGACTCGAAGTTCTTATCCTCAATCGAGATCACAGCCTGCCGCAGCACCGGCGGAAAATCCGGATAATTCACCACCACGCGGTGCTCCAGCGCAAACGATCCCACCACGCGCTCCTTGCGGTCATACAGCTCCGTTGTGGTGGAAGGCCGGTAGCGCTCAAGATCGTGAATCTGTGGCAGGTCCGACGAATACACCAGCGTCAACCCGGCCAGCGTGCCCGCTACCGCCGACAGCGCCAGCAGCAGAATCAGCGCCGGCCGTCCAGCCAGCTTGCGCCTGTTGTTTCGGAATGGCTTTTCAGGTGGCTCAGGCGGCAGCAGATGGCTGCGCCCCAGCGTGCGTTCACGGGGAGGTTCTGAAAGCGGATTGGGGGATACGGCCAAGCGGGTTAAGCCTCATATACGTCCGGCAAAAAGGCAGTCAATAAGAGACAAAGATTGCTCTAACACTCAGAGCCTAGCACGGGGTTAGATGCGCTGGCCGGGCGAATCGACCCTCGCGAACCAGCGTGTACAAGAATGGGACAGCACGGCTGCACCGCGAGGATTCAGGGATGGGGTAATCGAACCCTTCGTCCGAGGTGAGGAGTCATCGAAATCAGTGAGCCATAAGGCACTCACGCTTCCAATCAACCACCCAGCACGGAAGCAAGCGGCAGTGTCTCAATTTGGATTGCTTTGTAACAGGGCACGACTTGAGTCGTGCCGAAACGGCCATAAAAATGAAATTTAGCCCCTGAGACAGTTTCTTCAAACCGAGACACTACCAAGCAAGCCATTGCGGAACAGGCTCTTGTAGCCGAACACGTTGCCCGTTCTCGTAGACGGCAACAAGCCGGAAGGGGTGACGCAGGTCGTCATTGTCGAATACCCAGACGTGGGGCAGTTCGCGAAATGCGCCTTTGAGGTTTACCAATATCCGCGGGTATCTAGTCGCCAGCTTTTCCGTTGGCACATCGTGGCCGCCCTGTGAGACCCGCATCGCTACCCGCTGCTCGGAGGTCTCCGGGCCGGAGATACCAATGAAACAAAGGATGACCGTATACCCTGCAAGCGCCGCATCCTTCAGGAAGGACAGCTTGTCGCCGGTCGGATCGGAAAAGACCGTCTCGAAAATGAAACTTTCCCGTTGCTCTACAAGCTCCCGCCGGATCGAATCTGCTATCTTTGCTGCCTCGTAGGGACCCATTCGCAATTCTCGGGAGAGCACATCCGCATTTACAAAGCGCAGGCCGGCTGCCTCCAGATGAGCATGATAGAAGGTCGATTTGCCGGCGCCATTAGGTCCGGCAAGAGCCAGAATGAGCGGGCGTCGATCCAGTGGAAGTTCCACTAATTGCCAGCCGGCCTCTTTACCGGTTCGACCGCCTGAAACCGCCGATTGACGAAACGGCCGGTTGTTCGACCGCCATCCGCATCGATACGGATCAACATGCCGGAAATCTCCGGATGCGCCTCGTAGTGGGGAAACGGCTGGCTTTCCAGATAGGCTTCCAGCCGCCTGCGCCCCTTCGTGCTATCTACGGAATCGAGACATTCCGACAGAGGTCGGGCGGATGCGTTGCGGCATAATGCCAGAGCCTGATCGCCCTGAATAAGAGGTTCGATGGAGCGGCCAAGCCGAGCCCAGTATTCCACTTGACCGGCGATAGATCGTTCTACGATCTCGCCCGTGATGCGGGCGTCGAGAACAAGTGCATCCGAGAGCTTGACGGGCTGACTCATGTCCGGATGGTAGCATATTGCTACTCGGCGTCAACGCGAGTCTGTTGCCTGTGCCGCCGTTCCTATCCCTTCGCTTTCAGCAGCTCCAACCCCTTGTCCAGCATCGGGTCGCCCTTGCTGGGACTATCCTCGTCGTCGTTGTCGTCGGCAGCAGCTACCCGCACATTCGGCGTCACCGCCTCATCCTGAATCTTCTTGCCCGCCGGACCCTCGTACTTGGCCACGGTCAGCAGCAGCGCCGCGCCATCCGGCAGCTCAATCGTCTTCTGCATGGAGCCCTCGCCAAACGTCCGCTCGCCCACCACATCGCCGCGCTTCGCGTCCTCAATCGCCGATGCCACCAGCTCCGCCGCGCCATACGTGCCGCGATTCACCAGAACCACCACCGGAGCCTGCGTCAAAAACTTTCCCGCGTCCGCCGCAAAGGTTTGCTTGGGAAACTTCTGACCCTCCAGTTGCGCCAGCGTGCCGCTCTGGATAAAGAAATTCGCCAGCCGGACTCCGTCCTCTTCCTCGCCGCCCGAAACATCCCGCAGGTCCAGCAGAATCTTCTTCGCCTTCGACCCCTTGATCTTCGCGCCCAGCTCATCCACGCGCGCCTTCGAAATCACTCCCGGCTTCAGGTATAGAATCGTCGAGTTCTCATACTGCGTCTCGCTCAATTGCGGAACCTGCGCCAGCGCCCGCGTCACCGTCACCTTGTCCGGATCGGCCTTCCGCGGCTTCACCACCGTCAGCGTCACGCTCGTCCCCGGCTTGCCCTCCAGCATCATCCGCGTCACAGCCAGAGACGCCTCAAAGGTCGAAGTATCTCCAATCGACTCGATCACGTCTCCGCTTTGCAGGTGTTCGTGGTCCGCCGGCGAGCCCGGCGTCACATCCACAATCGCCAGATAGCCGCCGCGCTTGGAGACCGTAACGCCAATCTGCCCCACGCCCGTCGTCGGCCGGTCCTTGTAAATCTTGTATTCGGCCGGCGTCAGGTAGCTCGAATCCGCATCCAGGCTCTCCAGCAGCCCATGCAGCGCGCCCGTCGTCACATCCGTAATGTTCGGCTCCGTCACATAGTCGGACTGGATGCGCTTCAGCACCTGCGCATACACGCTCATCTGCCGGTAAGCGCCATCCTGGTCGCCGCCCGCGTGAACGCCAAAGAAGCCAAACTGCCCAAACAGAAAGCCCAGGCCAAGAGCGCCAAAAACCGCCGTGCCGAGCACAAAAACAAGCCGCTGAAAGAATCGAGACACGCGCACCACCATCGCAGATGTGCCCAGAGCACACCGCCGTTCCTATATAGACGCAATGATAGTCGAAACCGGCGTCATTTTGCTTGTCAGGCCCAGAATTTCGGGTATTGTCAGTCCGCGAGCCGCGAATCTCGTGCCCCATTCATGGCGCAGCTTCACCGCGCCATGAATGGGATAGTACTCCCGCTTGCTCTCCCACAGCCAACCTAATAGCTAATCGCTAACAGATAAAAGCTTCTAAGCCCGTCTCTTCGGCTCAATATCCGGCAAAAAGCCCGTAAGCAGCCCAATCGCCGGCAGATAAGCGCAAAGATGGTAAACGCTAATAATCCCCGTCGTATCAGCCATCTTGCCCAGCACCGCCGCGCCAATCCCACCCATCCCAAAGGCTAATCCGAAGAAAAGCCCTGAAATCATGCCCACGCGCCCCGGCAAAAGCTCCTGCGCATAAACCAGAATCGCCGAAAATGCCGAAGCAATCACAAACCCGATAATGACGGACAACACACCCGTCCAGAACAGCGAAGCATACGGCAGAATCAGCGTAAAAGGCAGCACGCCAAGAATCGAGATCCAGATCACCAGCTTGCGTCCCCAGCGGTCGCCCGCCGAGCCGCCAATCAGCGTCCCCGCAGCCGCAGCTCCGAGAAATGCAAACAGCATAAGTTGTGACATTCGCACAGAAACACCGAACCGCTGAATCAGGTAAAAGGTGTAGTAGCTCGACAAGCTGGCCAGATAGAAGTACTTCGAAAAGACCAGCGCGATAAGGATCGCGAGCGCAAAAGCAACGCGCCCCTTGGAAAGAGAAACCGTGGCATGTTTCTCCACCTGTTTCTTTGCCACGCCCTCACGATTCCGCTCCCTGTACCAGCGCCCCACGCGATACAGCACCGTAATCCCCGCCAGAGCCGGAATCGCAAACCAAGCCATGCCTCTCTGCCCCTGCGGCAGCACAATAAACGCCGCAAGCAGCGGCCCAATCGCCGAGCCCGTATTCCCACCCACCTGAAAGAACGACTGAGCAAACCCGTGCTTGCCGCCGGAAGCCAACCGCGCAATCCGCGAGCTCTCCGGATGAAAGATCGCCGAGCCCATGCCCACCAGGCAGGCGGCCACAATGAGCCAACCAAAGGTCGGCGCTGTAGCCAGCAGCAGCAGGCCGCCCAGCGTAAACGTCATGCCCACAGGCAGCGCAAACGGCATGGGCCGCTTATCCGTGTACTGGCCCACCAGCGGCTGCAGGAGCGAAGCTACCACCTGGTACGTAAAGGTCAGCATGCCCAGGTGAGCAAAATCCAAGTGAAACTGGCTCTTGAGAATCGGGTAGATCGAAGGCAGCAGCGACTGCACCATGTCATTGAGCAGATGGCAGAAGCTGATCGCCGCCAGCACCTTCAGCAGCGTGCCAGAAGGCTGGCCCGGAGTTTGTGAAGATGCCCGATCGCGTCCCTCAACTGCGGATTCGGGAATATCGGCGGAGGGAAGAGTGGCAGATGAGGAAGATGTATTCATGGAATCACGAACTTATAGAAACGGCCAATCTGGCGCGGCTGGCGGAAGACGCTATCTCAGGATGAACCCGCTCATCTGGATCTCCCACTCCGTCGAGATGGGCGCAACGGGTAGAAGCCTTGTCATAATGACTATAAAACATATCCTTGCAGCGCAAGTTTTTGACCCAGCGGTTTGGACCGAATTCAGGACAGATAGGTCTTCAAGCGAAGCGTCCTCGGCGCACACACGTGGAAAAGCCCCGCTTCATCGAAGCGGGGCTCTTCCGTGACCTTACATACTTGAGGCGACCGTAACCTGCAGCATCACGACCGCATTGTGCGTCGTCACCCCATTGGTTGCGGTGATCACGGCCTGGTAGGTCCCAGCCGGAACCCCGGTTGGTGCTGGGGCGATGGTCTGCTGTGAGCCCGAGCATCCCATGATGGCACTCGCAAAGGCAATCGCCGCCACGATGCCGAGTAGCGCAGCCGGTCTGCGTCGCCTCGAAGGGAGGAAGAAGAACAACAGGCAAGCCGCCGCTGTAACTTCACCTCCGCGCAGCCACCAGCCGGCACGCTCCGGCCTCGCCATGCCCATGGAACCGGACAGCGTCGTAGTGAACTTCACGGAGACAGCGACCTGCCCTGTGGGAGAAAGCGCCATAGACGCCGGGACCGTGCATTGGGGAAGCGAGTTGCCCGGTCCTGTCACCGCGCAGCTCAACTTGACGTTGCCGCTGAACTGATTGCCCGCGGATAGCGTCAGGGCCGCCGTTCCCGACGCGCCCGATGCAACCGTCACCGTCGGGTTATTCGCCAGGATTGCAAAGTCGCCCTGGTTGTTATTGAACATCAGCACCGGGCTGCTTGACGAGTTATAGTTCTGATCGCCAAAGTACAGCACATACACTTGGTTCGTCCCTCCGTAAGCGTTGCCCGCGGCAAAGCTGATGCTCGCGGTAGAGGTGCCGCCCGTTCCCGAAACCACCGGAATCTCGTCATTGTTATTGGAAGAGAAGACCTGTCCATCGGTTACAAACAGCACATCGCCAGTCGGCGCCGTACCGGAACCGTGCAGCGTGGCCGTAAGGGTAATCAGCGTTCCCGGCGTAAGATTCGACAGGTTGGCGGGATTGCTGGTCACTGAGATTGTGGGCGTAAGCAAGGTGGACGCGGCCACCGTCAGCGGATTCCCCGTCACGCTTGTGCCGCTCCAGTTGGCGTTGCCGCTATAGGTGACACTCACCGGATAGTTGCCCGCCGGAAGATTCGTAAACGTCGCCGTGGCAATGCTCTCCGAAGTGAACGTCGGCGCCAGTGTAACCGTCTTCGTCAGGCTGCCAAGCGTCACCGTGACCGTCCCCGTTGGCGAAAGGCCGCTGTCGCTTCCCGACACCGCGATCTGCAAAACGAATGTGCCCCCGATGGGAAGAGAGCTGGAATTCGCAATTAGGGAGATAGAAGCTGTGCCCTGGCCCACCATGAACGTAACAGGACTCTGCGGTTTCATGGTCGTGGTTGCGTTGTAACTGGGGTCGCCCGAATAACTGAAGGTGATGCTGTGAGACCCGAGCGCCCACGTCCCCGACGAGTAGACCGTCGCTCCCGTAGCATTCAGCGGAAGCGTCGCGATTGCGCTCCCATTGTCCATCACCGTCACCGTGCCCGTGGCAATCCCGTCCACCGTCCCTGCCGCATTGGCCACCTGCACATCGATTCCAACGATGGTCCCATACGTTACCGGGCTGATCAGCGGAAAGGTAGTGTATGGCGAGGTCTGGAAATAGAACGCGCTCGTCAGAAGAGAACTTGCCTCCGGATTTACCGTAACGGTCACGGGCGCGGATTGGCTGCTCGAAAAATTGACGTCGCCGCTGTAGTTGCCCTGCAGCGTGTAGGTGCCGCCGGGAAGAGTGTTCACGCTGGCTTCGCCGGATCCGGTGGGGTCCAGCGGAATTTCGATCTGTCCTTTGTTGGCGGGCAGCGTCGTATCGGCCGTCACTGCCACCGCTCCCGTGGGGATCGTGCTGCCGGAGCTTGCCACCACGGTCGTCGCGAGATTCACCGTCGCGCCGTGCGTGATGGTCGTTGGAGATACGCTGAACGCTACGCTGCTTCCGGTGAATTTAACGCTGGACCAGTCGCTCAACAGTACACTTGCGTCGATCGAGCCCAGTCCCGAAGCGAGGTCGTACCCCACCGTCGCCGGCCAATCTTGCAGCGAGTAGCCGCCGCCGCTCGCATCCTTCTTGCACCCCACGCTGCCCGAGCCGCACGGCACGTTGTTGGAGCCGACCGTCACATCGTGGAAGGCGGCCGGAAACTGCGCGGCCAGGGGGTACAGTGTGGTGTTCGCCTGCCCTTGAGGTCCATACCTTTCGTTCACCAGCGCCATGATGCCGGCGAACGCGGGAGCTGCCGCCGACGTGCCGCCGATGCCCGTGTAGTACAACGTTCCGGAGCTGGGATCGGAATCCACACAGTCCCCTGCCTCGGCGCAGATGGCAAAGAAGCTGTTGTTCAGTCCGTTCGCCGCAAAGAGCGAAAGATCCGGAAGATCGCGAACCCCATCCGCCGGCACGCCTGGGCCGCTCTGCCATGCGGGCTTCGGGACGCCGCCTAAACCGATGCAAAGTCCCTCTGACGTGATCGGGTTCTGTCCTTCGAGAGGCCCATTCACAACGGCACAGGTGCTCTGTCCGCCGCCTCCGCTCGCAATCGACGTTCCCTCCGCGACAAACACGTCCAATCCATAGTTGCTGTCGTTCCACGGCTGTTCGGGAAGCGGCTTCAACAGGGAGCCCAGGCTCGCGCTGTTGGTCGCGCTCCAGTCCTGTGTCATGCTTGCGCCGCCCGTTGCATAATCGCTGTAGTAGAAGTCGGTGCCTCCGACCGCGATATTCCACGGAGTCGAAGCGAGCCCGTTCACCTGCAGCCCCAGGGACGCGGGAAACGGGTTGTTCTCGTTGTCACAGCCCGCCGAGCCGCTGTCGCCCGTCGACACCATCACCGTTTGACCTTGCGCTGCTGCCTGCTCCCACACCGAGCTGATGTAGGCCAGGTATCCAGCGCCGGCCGCGGGCTCGCAGGTTCCAAAGCTCAGGCTCAGAACAGGTGCCGTGTCGTCCTCGACGGCGCGAAGAATCGCCAGGTCCAGCCCGTCGTCGTAGTCCGTATCGGCGGCGATATACAGGTTCACCGTAGCCAGCCGGGCCACCGCGCCGGACATCTCCACGTCCAGGTAGGCTTCGGTCGAATCGGACGTCACTCCGGGGTCGTTCCCGTCGATGATGATGTGCGGAAGGTTCGGCTGGCTCGGATTCGCATCCAGGCCGAACAATGCGCGGTAGTTTTGAACAATGCCGAGGTCGATGTTCGAATCGTTTATGATGCCGAGGGTCTGGCCGGTGCCGTTGAGTCCCTCCCCGTACAACGGAGTCACGTCATATTGAGTTGCGAAGTCGGCAGGTCCCATCGCGTAGGCCGCTCCGGAGCCGCTGCCGATTGTCCACTCCGGCTTCACCGTCCGCGAGGCCGCATCGTACTTGGCGCGCCCCAGGAGATGCGCTTGCGATTTGGGATGAAAATCGTTCAGCCGGGTTACGCCGGCGATCACCGATGCCAGAGCGCTGGGAATCCGCGGATTCGTTGCATTCGCATGATGCGTTTCACCGTTTATCGCGTAGGTATGCAGTGACGTGTGAAACGCCGTGGAAACCTGGCCTGTGGTTCCTGAGAACTCGATCGCTGTCCGGCCCGCGCCAACCTTATCCACTGTGAAGCCCTGTGACTGCAGCCATGTTTGAACCTGCGCCAGGTCGGAATCGGACACGCCGAACTGCTGCCCGAACTGCGCTGGCGTCAGCCACTTGTGGTACGAAGGATTGCCCTTGGTCTGGACATCGGAGAGAAACTGGCGCAGCGCGGTTTCCTGGGCGGCGGAACGCTTGAGGGTCAGAATCAGCCGCCCTGTCGCCGTGTTCGCCGGAACAGCGCCCGTGTCATAGGCCGCCTGTGCCAGCGGATGAACGTTCCCTGTCAGCGTAGACAGCTCTGTATCGTTGACAGGGCTTGTGATCTGGGGAACAGCCTGTGCCTGAGCTGCAAACCCTGCAAGCGCCAGCACTGCGCCCGGCAAAGCAACCCTGAAGGTAGACAATACGTGGAAGGTCGACTTCATCGAATCTCCTGAAAAACTGAAACTTTGGCTGAAACCATCTCCGGGCGCGGGTCGAATAAGTGCGCCCGGAGATGGCTATCGTAGGTCGGGTGCTCTACTGGATCACGAGCGCCAGGCTGATCGTCGCAGTCTGGCTTCCTGCACTGGCGGTTACGGTCACGTTGCTCGCTCCTGTCGGTGTTCCCGGAGTGCTTGTGCCGCCGGAACATGCCGTCAGGACGGTCGCTAGCGGCAGCAGAAGAATAAGCATCAACAGGCCGGCGATCCGCTTTCTTTTGCCTATCAGCCCGGCCAGCACAAAGATACCGGGCAGCATCAGCGCATACGCCGTGTGCGAACGGCTCGGCCGGAACGGCGCCATCGCCGCGGTTGAGCCGCTCGTGCTGATGACCAGCGAAACAGTCGACGCGCTGCTGACCGTGCCGAAGGCGCAATTCGCCCCGGCCGGCAGTCCCGCGCAGTTGAACATAACCGCCGACCCTGCCGGGAAGTTCAAAAGCGTCAAAGTCGTCGAACCGGTCGCGCCAGGTCCTCGAATCGAGATCATGTCTGGATCTGCGGCCAACGCCGCTGTTGCCGATGCGGTGACCGTCAGCGTCGTCGTCGCGACGTTGCCTGCCGTGTAGTTGCTGTCTCCCGAGTAGGTCGCCGAGAACCCGTACGTCCCCGTGCTCGTCGGAGCGTCAGGCGCTGACGCCGCTCCGTTTACCAGGGCAACAGGAGCGCCCATGTCGGTGCCATTGAGCGCGAACTGCACCGTTCCCGTCGGCACCGAAACCCCGCTGACGCCGCTGACGGTGGCCGTCAGAGTTGTGCTGCTGCCGAAGACCAGCGTGGGCGGCATAAGCGTCAGCACGGTTGTCGGCGTCACCAGCGGCGCATGCACAACAGTGATGCTCAAGTTCGCGCTCGCGCTCAAAGGCTTGCTCTCGGAGTCCGTGATGGTCACCGTGAATGTAGAGGTGCCGGGAGTTGTCGGCGTACCGGCGATCGTTCCCGTCGCGGAGTTAAGCGTAAGTCCGTTCGGCAATGTCCCGCTGGAAACGCTCCACGCGAACGGAGCTACGCCGCCCAGTTCGCTCAATGTCTGCGAGTAAGACGACCGCGTAACGCCACCCGCCAGGGCGCCGGTCGTAATCTGCGGCGGAATAGTGCCAACCACAATCTGCGCGGTTGCGGTTTCCATCCCGCCGCAGGTAATCGCGTAGTTGACGATGGCATTCGTTGCCGACGGCGTCACCACTACGCTCCCCGTCGTCGCCAGCGGCCCGCTCCATGTGCCATCCGTGCTGTTCGCCATGCAGACTTTGGCATTCACTGAGAACGCATTGCTGACAGTCCACCCCAGTGTCACCGAGCCGCCGTTCTTGATAGAGTTCCCGCTCGGCGTCAGCGCGATAGCCGGCTGCAGCGTTGTCAGCAGTTGATAGAACACGCCGAGGCCGTTGGCCCCCCCAAAGGCCGTCGCTCCATATAGGTTGCCATCCGTGCCTTCAAACGGCGACGACGCAGGATAGTCTCCATTGCCCGTCGCGGAGTCGAAGTCGAAAACCGTCGCCTTTGTGCCGGAGGTGCTGATCTGCATTACCTGTCCAGAGAAGTAAAGCCCGCCTTCCGATCCCGCAATGTAGAGGTTTCCATCGCCACCCAGAAACGGATGCCCGTGCAGCGGGTTGTTCCCGTCGCCGCTCTGCAGCTCGTACACCGTCTTGAACGTCGAGCTCGCCCCACTGGGCACAATCTGGTAGACAACACCCGTCCCGTTGCCCTCGTTGCCACCCTCGAAGGTGAAGCCGTATAGGTTGCCGTCCGGCCCTTCTACAAGCGTGCTGATGGGCCAGTAGCCATCCTCGGGTCCCTGGGTGCCGTTCGAGAAGTTGTGAATGACCTGGAAGTTTGATCCGTCCGTCGCCATCACAAAGGCTGTGCCATACCCATTGCAGTTCGGAGGTCCGAACGTATATGGCCCATCGCACTCCGCCGTGCCGTATAGGTTGCCGTCGCTGGCCAGCACCACGCCCCCCAGCGGGCCGGTTCCCTGGCTCTGGGTGAACGTGTGCAGCGTCTTGAAGGTATTGGTCAGGTAGTTGAACGACCAGACCCCGCCCAGATTGTTTCCGCTGGGATCGTCGCGATTCGCCGTTCCGTAGAGCGTGCCATTGCCATCGTCGGCCAGGTCGCCGAACCCTGCGACGCCCCCGTTCACGAAGCTGTACACCGTCGTCAGCGTGGCTGTCTTCAAATTGTATTGGTAGATCGTGCCGCCGGTCTGGATTGTCCCATCCGCTCCGTAGTAGTTGGTCACGCCATACAGGTTGCCGTCGCTGGCTTCGACCGGCGTATTGTAAGGACCTGCCCCGTCATTTCCGCCCGTGAAGCTATAGACAATCTGGTACTTCCCGCCTGGGGTTATCTGGTAGAGAGCGCCGCTTCCGTAGGCGCCTCCACCGAAAGCGGTCCCATAGAAATTTCCGTCGCTCGCTTGCATGGGAGCGGCATCGGGCTGTGTGGCATCGGTCGACGTGGCTGCGAACTGATAGAGGATGTTTTCGCTCGCGGGCAGCGGTGCGGCTGCCTGGCTCGATGCCAGGAGCCGGCCTGCAAGTAACACGCACAGCACGAACAGGAGATGAACGGGCTTTTTAGGGTTCATGAGATGCAACTAAACTTGCCGATGCGGAGCCCGTCAAGTAAATTAGTTGCTAACAGTTTGCTAATCATTCACTCTCAATAACTTGACTTGCAAACAGGAAAGGGCGGCGCTCTATTCCCCTGGACCTCGAAGACACTTCCTCCGCTGGCATTACCGCTTATCAGTTCGGCGAGTTCGAGCTGAAGCCCCGGAGCGGTGTCCTGCTGCACAACGGCGAACGCGTCAAAATCCAGGATCAGCCTCTCCAGATGCTGGTAAGTCTCTTGCAGACGCCCAGTGAGCTGGTGTCGCGTGAGGCCCTGTGGAAGCAGCTCTGGCCTGAGAAAAATGCCGAGGACTCCGACCGCAGCCTGCGGGTCGCCGCCACCAAACTGCGCCAGGCTCTCGGCGATAGCTCCACGGCTCCTCGCCTGATCGAGACCGTCCCTCGGCGCGGATACCGGTTCATCGGCACGGTCACGCCTGTCTCCGTCCCAGCTCCCGCCAGCGTGCCGCAAATCCCGTTATACGCTCCGGTGCCGCCAGTCTCTTCCCATCGCAAAGGGTTTCCGCCACTCATCGCAGGGCTTCTCCTCCTGGTTCCTGTTCTGGTCCTTATTTCCGCCGGGCTAATCGTCTATAAGATGCGCCAGGCCGGCAGCGCCATCCCTCCGTCCGTCTCTTCCCTGATCGTCGTAGGCGGTGTCAAGAACTCTACCGGCCAGTCTGACCTCGATGGAGTCCTCGCGCCCGCGCTTCAGACCAAGATGGAAGAGTCTCCCTATCTCAATCTCGGCGCGGAAGAGAGCTTTCGCCGGCTTGCCCGCGACGCGGACGCGACATCCCTGCCCGCTGAGCTCAAGGCCTGCGCCGACATCCATGCCAGCGAAGTCGTCGGCGGCGAGATCCTCTCCACGAAATCGGGATACCAGTTCAAGCTGAGCGCCTGGCGCTGTCCGGACGGTCGCCTGATCGCCTCCCAGTCCCTTGCCGTCCGCGCCGAGCCCGAGATCCTCGCCGCGCTCGATTCCGCCGCGGAACAGATGCGGCTCACCCTCGGCGAACCACGCGCTTCGGTGCAGAAATTTAGTGTTCCGGTCAGTCAGGCGATGACCGGCTCCCTCGGCGCCCTCAAAGCCTTCACCCAGGGCGAACGCAAACACCTGGCCGGCATGGATTCCGCCTCGATTGAGGATTACAAGCTCGCCGTCGCCCTCGACCCCCACTTCGCGCTCGCCTACGCTCGCCTCGGCGCCGTTTATACCGATCTCGAAGAGTACACCGCATCGGAACAGTCCTATCGCAACGCCTTTGAACTCCGCGACCGCACCACCGAACGCCAGCGCTTCTACATCTCCTCGCATTACTTCACCACCACCGGCGAGATTGCCCTGGCCACCAATGCCCTGAAGTTGTGGCGAGAGATGTACCCGCGCGACCCCATCGCCGCCAACAACCTCGGCGACATGTACGACCGTCTAGGCGACTTCGCAAAGGCGCTCGAGCAAATACAGGCAGCCGTCCGGCTCAACCCCAACTGGGACTATGCCTACACCAATCTTGTGCGGGCAGAGCTTCGCACCGGCAACTACGCCGCCGTCGCCCGGCTTTGCAACAGCAGGATCCCCGGAAGAACTGACTCCCTCAGCTTCCGCGTAGCCTGTTTCCAGAATGACTTCGTACACAACGACGCCAACGCCATGCGCGCGGAGCTTGAGAAGGCGAAGGGCGATCCCGCCGAGAGCCAGATCCTGGCCAACGCCGCCTGGATCTCTCTCTATCGCGGACAGATGAAAGAGGCGAACCGGCTCTTCAACCTCGCTGAAGAGAGCGCAAGACGAAATAACCTCAATGAGTTTGCGACCGAGATCAGCCTCGACCAGGCCGGCCTCGAAGCCGATCTCGACCTCCCCGAAGTTGCCAGGCAGCGCGCCCGCGCCTCCCTCCAGGCATTTCCGAACAGCCCCCACGTCCAGGCCGCAGCGGCGCTGGCCCTCGCCCGCTCCGGCGATGAGTCGGAAACCCGCGCCCTCAGCGCCAAAGTTGCCGCCGAGGCTCCGGCCGATACCATTCTTAACGATGCCGTTCTGTCCTCCACTCGCGCCGCCGCGTGGATGCAACTGGGCAACGGCGCTGCCGCGGTCCGTGAACTCGAGCGCGCCCGCCCGTACGATTTCTGCAGCGATATGGAATATGCGCCTGCCTACTATCGAGGCTTGGCCTATCTACAGCAGAAGCGGTGGAGCGAGGCCATTGGCGAGTTCAAGCGAGTCCTTGCCCAACGCGTCAGCCTTCCCACCTCACCCTACTTGCCCCTGTCGGAACTCGCGATGGGGCGCGCATGGCAGCTCAGTGGCAACTCCGCCGAAGCAGCACGCGCGTATGAGATCGTAGCCGAGACCTGGAAGTCCGCCGACCCCGAATTCGGCCCCCTGCGGCGACTCAACGCCTACCGCCGCAACCTCGCCATCCACTAGAACTCGTTGTTTCCACCCGTGCTGCACACACGTCGGCTGATTTTTTGGGAATTACAGATCGAATTCCCCTCTTCGTTTTTCTCTCCGCCAACTTGCTAACTCGCTATCGCGCGAAGCGCGGCTAACCCGCTGAAAAACAAGACCCCATGCTCAAGGCATCTCCAGAAGCGCAGTTTTGCGCCCAAAGACATCCAGGGAGTGATGCATATAAATCCCTGATTGATACGGCCTGCCTGTCTCCACAAACTTCGATTGTTTGACGAGAGGGATTTATGGAATGGATGGGACCAGGGGAAACGCAGTCTTGGTGGCGGAGGACGGGATCGAACCGTCGACCTTGGGGTTATGAATCCCACGCTCTAACCATCTGAGCTACTCCGCCAGGCAGAACGGGCCTCAGAACAGAAGCCCAGGTATCGATTCTACGGGTGCATCGGTTCATGGTCAAACAGGCTGGAATATGAGCGCAACCTTCGCCTGAACTGCTTTGTAACAGGGCGCAACTTGAGTTGTGCCGCACAAGTCCAAGAAACTTTGGGCTTTAGCCCCTGCTCGCAGCCGCTTGCATCACCAATGCGGACGTTTCAGGGGCCTCCCTGCACAATGTTGCACTTCGAGACAACTTACCCAAACGGCCAGGCATCACAGTTTGTATAGCAAGCCCTCCCCCGATAAATTAAAAACATTCCCCTCCGGTTCGAAAGATGAGCCGGAGGGGAATTTAATTTTTAGACCCTCATTTCCACCTTATAAACTCAGACAGTCATGGCATCTCCACTTCGCATCGTTGGGGTCATTCCCGCGCGCCTCGGCTCCACGCGCCTCGCGCGCAAAGTTCTCCGTCCCATCGCTGGCAAACCAATGGTGGAGTGGGTCTGGCGCGCCGCACTCGAAAGCGGCCTCATGGACCCCGTTCTCGTCGCCACGGACTCCGAAGAAGTTGCCGCCGCCTGCCGCGAGCGCGGCATTCCCTTTGAAATGACCTCTCCAGCATGCGCCAGCGGATCGGACCGGGTGAGGGAAGTAGCCTCCCGTATTGACGCTGGCATCTACGTCAACATCCAGGGCGACGAACCCACCCTGACACCCGATTTCTTCGCCCCATTGATCGATCTCTTCAACCGGCCTGAAGTCCAGGTCGGCACCCTCGCCGTCCGCTGCCCAGCGGAAGACATCGCCAACTCCAACGCGGTCAAAGTCGTCACCGCCAGCAACGGCCGCGCACTCTATTTCTCGCGCGCCACCATCCCCTTTGACCGCGACGCCTACGGATTCGCCGGCTACCGCAAGCACCTCGGCATCTACGCCTATCGCAAGACCGCGCTGGAGCAATTCGCCGCCCTCCCACCCGGATGGCTTGAAACGGTAGAGCGCCTCGAACAACTTCGCCTCCTCGAAAACGGCATCGACATCTACGTAGCCCCCGCCCCAGCCGACACCATCGGCGTAGACACTGAAGAAGACCTCACCCGCGCCGAAGCCGTGCTCAAAGCGCGCATGCTGGAATAGAGACGCGGGTCCCACCTCAAACTTCTATAGCCAATCGTTCTCATATTGAGTACAATTGTTCTCGTTATGAGAACGAACTCGAAATCGCTGGGCGATTTACTGTTTGGGCAGACACGAGGCCGTGTCCTGGCGTTGCTTTATGGCATGCCCGATCAGACTTTCTTTGTTCGTCAGATAGCAAGGGAAATCGGAACAAGCGTCGGCAGCGTGCAGCGAGAACTGGAAACCTTGTCGAAAGTAGGATTGCTCAATCGGACAACGATAGGGCGACAGGTCTTCTATCAGGCAAATATCCACCACCCGGCATTTGCAGAACTTCGTTCGCTGATCGCTAAGACATCGGGTATCTTTCATCAGCTTCATTCCGCTCTTGCCCTCCTTGCTCCGCAAATCACGTTTGCATTCGTCTACGGGTCGATTGCGCGAGGAGACGAGGATGCGGGAAGCGATGTCGATTTGATGATTGTGGGGAATGTAACTCTGGATGACGTGCTCACTCCATTGGCTCCTGTAGAAAATGCCATTGCACGGCCCATTAACCCAACGGTCTACTCCCTGAAAGAATTCAAAGCCAGGGTGAAAGACGGAAATCACTTCTTGACCTCGGTATTGCGCGGCGAGAAGATGCTTTTGATCGGAGATGAAGATGAGCTTGGAAAAATGGGTTGAATACGGTTGGCTCAAGGCCGAAGAATCCAGTCCAGCCGAGATTAGAGACTTGGTGGGAATCGTCACTCGCGCTCTCAAAGACTCGAAGGTGGAAGCCATCTCCGAAGACCTCCGGTTTCAGGCAGCATTCAGCGCGGCACTCACGTCTGCGAATGTTGCTTTGCGGGCAAGCGGCTACCGGACCAGGGTACAAACAGGGCACCATCAAAAGATTATCGAGTCCCTGGAACTTACTCTCAAAAGCGATCCAAAACTGGTTCAGAAGCTGAAAGTCTTCTCGAAGAAACGAAATGCAACAACCTACGACACGGCTGGCAATATCTCAGAACAGGAGCTTGAGCAGGCCATCAAAGTTGCGGAGGAGTTACAGCAAAGCATTTCTACATGGCTGGGGCTAAATCATCCTGAATTGTTAAAACTCTCTTAGGGAAACTCTGATTAAGTGGCACGAACGGTAGGTCACGGCTTCAGCCGTGACATAAATGCAGCAAAATCAATGCGGCTTTAGCCGCTGAGGTATGCTTCACGGACTTAATCAGACCTTCC
>Ga0116129_1000366_pt1 | contig 29760 bp, 28 predicted proteins | sample June2015DPH_17_2_FD_89732 | JGI IMG/M metagenome (GOLD analysis project Ga0116129, IMG submission 89732) | Peatland microbial communities from SPRUCE experiment site at the Marcell Experimental Forest, Minnesota, USA - June2015DPH_17_10 | ecosystem: Environmental > Terrestrial > Soil > Wetlands...
TCGATAAGCTGCTCGCATCCACACAACCAGTTGTGTCCATCTCCGAAATACGTGGACACAACCGGTCACTCAGCACCCCATAACCATCCGACCCTGTCCAGACGGCCAATCTTCCACGCTTACACTGTACGCACGCGCCATCCCTACACTCTGCCCACAAACGCTACGTCAGCAAAGTATTAAACTATATACCTATGAGGAATAGGCTCTAGGAACGCCAGATCGCTTCGACGTTTATTACGGGATGGCGGACAGTCGGATTGGTGTGGCGCGCCTTGACTTGCCTGAACAATTGCTGACAGGGGCTCTTGCAGACGCTCCGGAGGCAACGGTGTAAGGCTAGCGTTGCCAAACAATTTGGCTTGCTTCGAGCGGCACGAGAGCATTGGGATGCTGGGGGACGATTCGCGCGGTGTAGTCGCTCGCGGGGCGCGTGGCGGAGACATGAGCTGAGTAAGAGTGTGAGCCCGGCGTATCGGGGCTCGATCCGGATAGGTCCATGACTTCGATAGAAGCTAGCTTCCCTGGAACGGAATCTGCGTAGAACTCGACTCTCACCTGATCCGGAGTGAGGGAACCAGCAGCAACATCGGCTTGAAAGAAGTGCTGCCCATCGTGGGTGTTGATCCCTACGCGGACAAAATGAACAGTGCTCCAATGCAGCTTAAGGTCCTGCTTCCATTGGAGCAGACTAGAGCCGACAGCGCCATTGTCCGCTGCTCGATCGCGATAACGCGACGCCGCAGGCAGATAGTGACTCTCAGTGTATTCGCGGATAGCACGCGTCGCAGAAAACTCGGGCGTTAGTTGCGCCATGCTCTCACGGATACGCTCGAGCCACTTGGCTGGCATGCCGGATTCATCGCGCTGGTAAAACTCGGGAATCACTTCACCCTCCAACAGGTCGTATAGAGCATCTGCTTCCTTGGCATCCCACCCAGGGTCTTCGCCATGTTCCTGGCCGTCCCCAATTGCCCAGCCAACTTCAGCGGAATAGGCTTCTGCCCACCAGCCGTCCAACTCCGAGAGATTCAGCCCGCCATTGACGAGGACCTTCATGCCACTGGTTCCGCAAGCCTCCCATGGGCGCCGAGGCGTGTTAATCCAGAGGTCGATCCCCTGGACCAGCTCTTGAGCCAGCATCATGTCGTAGTCGTTGAGGAAGACAACACGTCCTTTGACCTCGGGGCGCTTAATGAAATCCTTCCACTGCTTGATCAACTCTTGTCCGGGAAGATCCTGGGGATGTGCTTTTCCCGCAAGGATTAACTGAACCGGACATCGAGGATTGGAGAGCAGCCGCACCAGCCTCTCGGTATCATGCAATAGAAGATTGGGGCGCTTATAGGTGGCGAAACGGCGTGCAAACCCCAGGGTTAGCACCTTTTCATCGAAGATGCCAGCGGCATTCGACGGATCTGCGCCTTCCGCGGCGAGCTGGCCCTGATACCGCTTGCGCATCCGTTCGATCAGGCCTTTTCGTCCGGCTGTTCGCAATTGCCACAACCGCTGATTTTCAATTTGGCGGATGTCCTCTTCGGCGGGACGGTTCCCACGCCAGCGCTTCACGCCGCAAGCGGAGGTCCATAGTGCATCGGCCTCGGCTGAATCCCAGGTCGGCACATGAATTCCGTTGGTGACGGACCCTATCGGGACTTCCTCCCTAGGCCAGCGAGGGAACAAGGACTGGAAAATCTGCCTGCTCACTTTCCCATGGAGTTTGCTCACGCCATTGATTTGCCCGCTGCCGCGGGCCGCGAGAAAAGCCATGTTGAAGGGTTCCGAAGTGTCTTCCGAATTCTGTCTTCCCATGGCGAGCAGATCGTCCACTGAGATGGCGAGTTCATCGACTGCATAATGGTTCAGATAATTGCGAATGAGCGAGGGATCGAAGCGATCGAAGCCGGCACTCACGGCTGTATGTGTAGTGAAAACATTTCCGGCTCGCGTGATATTCATGGCAAGATCGAATGGCTTCTTGTGATCTTCCATGTAAGAGCGGGCGCGTTCGAGCACGGCAAATGCCGCATGTCCTTCGTTGAGGTGACAGACCTCAGGCGTGAGCCCCAAGGCTCTTAACAAGCGCCATCCCCCAATGCCAAGGACGATTTCCTGTTTGAGACGCATCTCTGCGTCGCCGCCATAAAGCTCACTGGTAATTCCGCGATGGGCCGCGGTATTGGCGAAGTCGTTGGCATCGAGAAGATACAACTTTGCCCTTCCCACTGACACCTCCCAGCAACGAAGCCAAATCCTTGATCCAGGAAGTTGAATTTGCAACCGCAACCATTCTCCACTTGACTGTCGCAAAGGCCGGATGGGTAACTGCCCCGGGTCGTTGACCGGATAGAGCGCCTGCTGCCGCCCTTCAGAATCGAAGTCCTGACGGAAATAACCCTGCCCGTAAAGTAGGCCGACTCCAACAACCGGAACTCCCAGATCGCTCGCCGCCTTTAGCTGGTCGCCTGCTACATTGCCAAGCCCGCCCGAGTAGATAGGCAGCGCTTCGGTCAGCATGAACTCCATGCTGAAGTAGGCGACAGTGGTCAGTGCGGCAGCGGGGTGCTTATGCTGGAACCAGGCGTCCGCCCGATAGGAGTCGCGGTTCTGCTGAAGCAGACTGTCGAGCTTCTTACGGAACTCTGGTGTGCCTAATGCAGCCTTGATTTTCTCGTGAGAGACCGTGCGCAAAATGACCCACGGGTTTTGCATGGCTGCCCAGAGGTCCCTGTCGAGCGCTTCCCACACCTCGTCCGCAGCATGGTTCCAGGACCAGTGAAGATTGAGCGCCAACTCAACCAGCGCATCAACTCCATCAACCTTGAACCAATCAGATGGTGCCTTCGGATCGTTCAATATTCTCTCCTGCGGACCGAGTCCAAGAAACGGAGACCGCGATCGCGCAATGCTTAAGCGATAGGGGTCTCCGACTTAATCTCAGCCGAGTGGGGCTTAGCTGTCTGTGAACATCGCCTTCTGCGGATGCCCCTTTGCAAGCGGAGCCGGGGTAGTGGCATCACTAAAGTCCTTCGTCCACTGCCAGTTTCTGATCTCGGGCATATCCTCGAGATGCTCGCGGATATAGTCGTGGTGGCGCTGCAATTCCTGGTTGAAGAAGTTGATGGCATTCTCGGCCTGCAACCGGAGGCGAGGGATATGCTTTAGTGCATCGAGCGCGAGGTGGAAGCGGCTCATCTCGTTAAGGACCACCATGTCGAAGGGGGTGGTGGTCGTTCCCTTATCCATGTAGCCGTGCACATGGAAACGGCCTTCATTGGAGCGCCCGTGAACCAGGGTATGAATGAGCCAGCGATTGTTGTGAAAGGCGAAGATCACCGGCGCCGTCTCAGTAAAGAGGGCGTTGAATGACATTTCGTCCATGCCGTGCGTGTGCTTATCGGGAAACATCAGGGTCATCAAGTCGACAACATTGACGACGCGTACCTTGATGCCCGGTATATGTTTCTGCAGCAGCCATGAGGCTGCGCAGGTCTCGATCGTTGGTACATCTCCGGCGCAGGCTAGCACTACATCCGGCTCCCCGCCTTCATCATTGGTTGCGAACTTCCATGTTGATGCGCCACGAGAACAATGTTCGAGAGCCTCATCCATGTTCAGCCACTGGAGCTGCGGTTGTTTGCCGCAAGTGACGACGTTCACGTAGTTGCGGCTGCGCAGGCAATGGTCGAAGACGCTAAGCAAGCAGTTGGAGTCGGGCGGATAGTACACGCGGATCACTTCACTCTGTCGCGCCAACGCATTGTCCACATACCCGGTTGCCTGGTGGCTGAAGCCATTGTGGTCGTTGCGCCATGCATGACTCGTGAGCAGAACATTGAGAGACGCGAGCGGTCTGCGCCAGGGATACTCGCGGCATTGTTCGAGCCACTTGGCATGTTGGGTGGTCATCGAATCGACCACCTGCGCGAAGGCTTCATACGACGACCACATCCCATGACGGCCGGTGAGCAAGTATCCCTCAAGCCATCCCTGGCAGAGGTGCTCGCTCAGCACTTCCATGACGCGGCCGTCTGGACCGAGTTTATCGTCGATCGAGACAATCTCGGCCATCGAGCAGCGATTCGTAGCTTCAAAAATCGAGTTCAAGCGATTGGAGTCCGACTCATCGGGGCAGAACATGCGGAAGTTAGTCAGGTTCGTCCGGAAAATATCGCGGAAAAAGTCTCCCAGCTTTCGCGGCGCCTCGGCCAGAACCTGCCCGGGGCCGGGGATTTCAAGCGCGTAGTCTGTGAAGTCCGGCAGAGCGAGGGTGATTAACTCGCGGCCGCCATTCACATGAGGATTTCCGCCCATGCGCCGGTTGCCGACAGGCGAGAGAGCCGCCAACTCTTCGATGAACTTCCCGTTTGCGTCAAACAGTTCTTCCGCTTTGTAGCTCTTCATCCAGGCTTCAAGGATCTTGAGATGCTCAGGGTTCTCACGGACTGTCGCCAGTGGGACCTGGTGCGCGCGGAAAGTCCCCTCAATCGGGATACCATCCACTTCCTTCGGGCAGGTCCATCCTTTGGGCGTGCGCAAGATGATCATGGGCCAGACAGGCTGCATTTTGAATCCGTTCGTGCGAGCCTCCTGCTGGATTCCACGAATCTCTGCATAGCAATCCTCAAGCGTTTGAGCGAGCAGTTGATGCACGACCTCCGGGTCATCGCCCTCTACAAAATAGGGCTTGTATCCGCGACCCACATAAAGGGCCTTCAAGTCGGCGTCGCTGGTGCGTCCCTGAGCAGTTGGCCCGGAGATTTTGTACCCATTGAGATGAAGAATCGGCAGCACTGCACCGTCTCGCACAGGATTGACGAAGTTGACCGACTTCCAGCTTCCTTCGAGGGGACAGGTCTCGGACTCGCCATCACCGACAACGCAGGCGACGATCAAGTCCGGATTATCGAAGGCCGCGCCGAATGCGTGGACCAGCGAATAGCCAAGCTCTCCGCCTTCATGCATTGAATTTGGGACGTGCGGTCCGCAATGGCTGGGTACGCCGCCCGGCGTCGAGAATTTGCGGAACATAAGACGCATGCCGTCTTCATCGTGTGTGATCTCGGGGTGAACCTCCGTGTAGGAGCCTTCGAGATAGGAACAGGCATTGAGCGAAGGGCCTCCATGTCCAGGACCAGAAATGTAGATGATGTCCGCATCGTGCTCTTTGATGAGCCGGTTCAGATGAATGTAGACGAAGTTCTGGCCTGGCGAGGTTCCCCAGTGACCGAGCAATCGCGGCTTGATCTGCTCCGCCTTGAGCGGCGAGCGGAGCAGCGGATTGTCAAAGAGGTATATCTGGCCGATGCAAAGATAGTTTGCTGCACGCCAGTAGCGATTCATTTTGTCCAGCATTTCAGGCGAGAGTGGTCCCTTGGGCTTGGGCGCCCTCTCTTCAGTCTTGCCGTTGGCCGCAACCGCAGTCGATAGGCTCACGTCGAAGATGAATCCGGACGAATTGCCAAACTGATCGAAGTTCTTACTGAAGGGCTGAGGCGCGTCGTCCTTCTCAGTTTTTATGGGGAGTTCAGTGGTGGCCATCGTAGTGTATCCTCTCTCGTACTCCGCAACTGCTCACATCCTTGCGGCGGCTTTCAGATTTCAGATTGTTTCGTTCCGACCGTGATCGGCCACGGATCAGCCATGTCCCGTGTTACTTAGCAAGCACTTTACGGATTGACTTCAATTCGGCTCGATGCTTCGGAGTGGTCGCAGGATAGGACGGCTTCAGTCCCCTCAGTGCATCAAGAACGATCTGTGAGGCGATCAAGCGGGCGTCGTCTTTATCGTCCGCAGGGACTACATACCAGGGAGCATGATGCGTGCTGGTCGCGCTCAAGCATTCTTCGTATGCTCTTACATAGTCCTTCCAGAACTTTCTTTCATGGATATCTGCCAGACTCAACTTCCAGTTCTTGTCGGGATCATCGATGCGCGCAAGAAACCGCTTTCGCTGTTCGTCCTTCGAGATGTGCAGGAACAACTTCACGATGCGCGAGCTGTTGCGATCAAGGTGCTTTTCGAATTCCACGATTGAGTGGTATCGGTCGACCCATTTCGACTTATCGTCCAAAAGCTGCTTTGAGAGCCCTTCGTAGCGAAGTTCTTCCGGATGGACGCGGACTACCAGTACTTCTTCGTAGTAAGAACGATTGAAGATGCCGATACGGCCGCGTTGGGGCAGACGGCACGCGGTGCGCCAGAGAAAATCATGTTCAAGTTCTTCGGCGCTGGGTTGCTTAAAACTGAAGACTTCGCATCCCTGTGGATTGACTCCGGACATGACGTGCCGTATGGCTCCATCTTTCCCGGCTCCGTCCATGCCCTGGAAGATAATTAGGAGCGCATGCCGGTTGGATGCGTAGTGAAGCTGCTGCAAAGCGCTGAGCGCGCTCACGTGCTCTTCGAGCAGTTTTTGATAGTGTTTCTTCGACTTGCTCAGTGGCGGTGCGGCGGTGGGCCATTCGTTCAGGTTCAGCTTCTTGCCTGGAGGGACGCGGTAGCTCTTTGAATCGATCGTCATGGTGGGCACTTACCCCTGCAAATCTCGTGGGTTGCAGACAATCCACCCCACCGTCTGGCGGCGGGGCGATGAGTCGCACCAGGGTCGGAGACTCTCCGAACCAGTATCGACTTGAAGTAAGCGGGAATCTGAGCAGTTGTGCTCAAGGTGGGTCTGAACGAATGCTCGTGACGGGATCGTTCTAGTGAGCGAGGTGCCAGCCTGAAAGCGCGAATCGAGCGGATTCAATCCGTATCGCCCCGCCATCAGCGCGGCCGGCGGAAAGCGGTCAGGGCCTCGTAGCCCGATATGACGTCAAAGAGCTCCTCGTCAATCGACTCCTGGCGTACGCGATGCAACCTGAGGTTCAGGTCTTCCAGAATCCCATCAATGTTCTTCTCTGCCCGTTGCATGGCGGCGAGGCGGCTGGCGTTTTCGCTGGCAAGCGATTCGGCGCATGCTTGAAACAGCAGGACAAATAGGTATTCGCGTATGAATGCTCGTAGCGGCGAAGTGGTCCCCTCGAGGACTTCAGGAGGCAGTTTGGTTGGCCACGGAGCGGCGGCAAGCTGTTTCTGCCACGAGAGATCCAGAGGCAGCAGTCGCTTGCTGACGGGTTCGTAGACCGATCCCGATTTAGGGCGGTTATGAAATAGATATACGTCCACTACATCGCCGCTCTCCCGAGTTGCTTCGACATCGATGAGAATCTGTCCGACGAGCCCGGCAATAGCATTGACCGAGGCTGGCACGGGCAAGATACCGGCCGTCGTCATCCCGGTATCGGCCAACAAGGAACGGATGCGCTCTCCGAGCGGCCATACTTTCGTGATCGTGCCTGGCAACGCTTGGAGCGTGTTAACCGCAAATTCCACGACCGTCTCATTGAACCTTCCAACTAGACCCTGGTCCGAGCCAAAGACAATCGCTCCGATGCCGCGCTTCTTCTGTGAGCCTGCTTCTGCCGTGTCGTAGCCAAGGCCTGCCTGGCGAAGACACGCGGTCAAGGCGAGTTCTACAGTGGTTGCGTATTGATCAAGCGAGTGGACTGCGTTTTGATATTGTCCAATGCTCGATGCAGCAAGAGCCTTCATGGAACGAACGACAGCTTCCAGATCGGCGGCTCCGGAGACCTTCCGCGTCAGGCTTTCGATGGTTCCACTCATGGTGCTTGTTTCGTGGAGGGTTTGGCCGCCGGAACAGGCTGGAGCGAAGTCAAAGCATGTTTGGCGATTTCGAGAATTGCCTTTCGATCTTCGTCGCTGAACTTGTCGGAGGAGGTGAGCCGCTCCGTCACGTCCGATGGAATCTCTGAAGAGGCCTTCTGAAGCGCCCGTTCGGCGTCATTCATTTTGTCGAGAGGCAGGGGATCGAGGAGTCCAGCGGTTAAAGCCAAGAGCACAATAATCTGTTCGATCATGGAAACGGGGTGAGACTCGGACTGCTTGAGGCAAGCTCGAATGCGCTGTCCATGGTCAATTGTTTTTTGCGTTGCCTCGTCGAGGCGGGTTCCGAATTTCGCGAAGGCTTCCAGTTCCTCGAACTGTGAATATGCAAGCTTGAGGCTGCCTGCCACTGCGCGATATGCGGCCCTTTGCGCCGCTCCGCCGACGCGCGATACGGACTTGCCAACGTCGACGGCTGGGAGGATTCCAAGTTGGAACAAAGTGGGAGAGAGGTAGACTTGGCCGTCAGTGATGGAGATGAGGTTTGTTGGGATGTAAGCGGATATGTCCTGCGCCTCGGTTTCGATGATGGGTAGCGCCGTGAGAGATCCGCCTCCGCGCTCCTTGCTGAGATGGGTCGAGCGTTCCAGCATCCGCGAATGAATATAGAAAATGTCGCCGGGGAAGGCTTCACGTCCCGGAGGACGCCGGAGCAGAAGCGAGAGTTCGCGATAGGCGCGGGCGTGGTGGGTAAGATCGTCATAGACAATCAGGACATCGCGTCCTTTTTCCATGAAGTATTCTGCAATGCTGGTCGCCGCGTAAGGCGTGATGTAGACGAGTCCAGGAGCATTGTTGTCTTCTACGACAACTACAACGGTGTAGTCCATTGCACCCTGGTTGTCGAGGTTAGCCACGACTTTTGCCACGGCGGCGGCGCGCTGCCCAATCGCACAGTAGACGCAGACCACATTCTGTCCGCGTTGGTTGAGGATGGTGTCGATGGCGATGGCGGTCTTGCCGGTCTGCCGATCGCCAAGAATCAATTCGCGCTGTCCACGACCGATCGGAACGAGTGCGTCGACCGCCTTCAGGCCGGTCTGTAAAGGCACAGTGACCGCCGCGCGATCCATGATGGGGGCAGCTGGGCGTTCAACGGGTAGGCGTTTCTCGGCTGCTACCGAACCCTTGCCATCCAGCGGATTGCCCAATGGGTCGATCACGCGTCCCAGTAGACCGTCGCCGACGGGCACGTCCATCACGCGGCCAGTCCGGCGCACCTCGTCACCTGCGTGCAGATTCTGATAGTCCCCAAGCAGGATGACACCGACCTCGTCTTCATCCAGGTTGAATGCAATGCCAAGCAAACCGCCGGGGAAGGTCACGATCTCCTCGTAACCGACGTTGGGAAGACCGGAGAATGTCGCAATCCCGGTGGAGACCTTTGTGACTAAGCCCACTTCATGGGGAGTCAGCTCTGCTGTGAACTCTTCGCGACCCTGGTGCAGCCGGGCAAAGGCCCGCTCGATCGCGGGTTGCAAAATTCCAGCCGCCGCAGTCACTTGGCCCCGACGAGAACGGCGGGTTCGGGCACGGGTGCTTTCGCAGTGTCCGGCTTTGGTGAGGCCACCATCTCTGGCTTATTCATGTTGTCGATGGCGGGAGGGGATTGTGTGTCTACGAGGTCACTGATCTTCGTGCTCAACCCGGCGAGATAGCTTGAAATGCTCCACGCAAGTTTCTGGCCATTGGCGGTTAATTCGATACCGCAGATTGCGTCCTGGGAATCCTCGAATTTGATCCGGATCTCCGCTGAGAATGTCTCGTTTAGGGCGTTTTGAATTGCAGCCTTCTGGGCGGCAGGCAGATCGAACGCACTACGAAGCGGAGCTGGTTCCGATGAGTTCTTGAGGGCAGCGCCTAGTAGTTCTTTTGCCTTCGGATCCAAGTCGCGCAACCGACGCGTGAAAACCTCCCCAACCCGCTCTTCAAGGCTCACGTTTGCGAGGTCAGTGAGTGCCTTTCGCGCAATTGCGAAGACCTCTTTCTCGGCCAGAAGGGTGATCTCATTACCCAGCCGGCTTTGGTCTCCGCGCAGCGCTTCCACTTGAGTTGCCCGCAAGCTTGCCTCATATTGTTTCGCTTGGTCGATAAGGCGCCCGCGTTCGGCTTTCGCTTCATCCGTGGCTTTAGCGAGCAAGGCGGTCCGCTGTTCATCGAATGCCTTATTCTTATCTTCGAAATCGATCCGCTCCTTTTGGGCCTCAGCCTTCTTCTCATCTGCGTCTGCAAGTTCCGCGGCTATGCGCTTTTCGCGCGCATCGATGGCATCGAGGATGGGTTTGTATAGAAAGTGCTGCAACAACCACACCAGGATGAGGAAGTTGACAATCTGAGCTCCGACAGTGAACCAGTCGATGAGCATGGCTCACTTCCCTCCGGCTTGCGACAAAAAGTGGTTCCAAAAGGGATTGGCGAAGATGAGAATCATGGAGACGACGAAGGTGTAAATGGCCGTGGACTCGATCATTGCGAGCCCTACAAACAGTGTGCGGGTGATGGTGGGGGCGGCGTCCGGTTGCTGCGCCAGAGAGGTCATGGCAGAGGCCACGGAACGGCCTTCTCCGAGCGCAGGGCCCATGCAGCCGAAACCTGTGGTGATGCCTGCTGTGGCGATGGAAACTACTGCGACGATGGTGGCGCTATCCATTTGAGTTCCTTCTTGTTGTTGGAGTCGCTATGCGGGACTTGGCTCCGGCTGCGCCTCTGCGTCAGGCTTGGGTTTGGTTGCACTTGTGGCGGCGGCAATGTAGACCGCCGCGAGAATGCTGAAGATATAGGCCTGTACTGAACCGGTCAGCAGGCCGAGCATCGTCATGACGATGGGAAAGATAAAGGGCGTGATGGTAAGAAGAATGCCCACGATCATGACTCCGCTCATCATGTTGCCGAAAAGACGGATTGCCAGCGCGAGCGTGCGCGAGAGCTCGCTGATGATATTGAACGGCAGCATGATCGGGGTTGGCTTGATGTAGGTCTTGAGATACCCCGCAATCCCTTGCTCACGGATGCCGAACAGCGGGACTGCAATGAATACGCACAGGGCGAGGGCTGCCGTCGTTGAGAGTGAACCTGTCGGCGGCGTGAAACCTGGAATGACGATGCACACGCTGCAGGTTCCAATGAACAGAAACAGCGTGCCCAGGAATGCGAGATACTTCCTTGGCTCGGCAAGGCCAACCTCTTTGATTTGTCCCTCAATGCCGGTCACAATCATCTCAAGCGCGCTCTGCCAGCGTGAGATGATTCGCTCGGTAGCGAGCTTTCGGGTGATCAGCATGGAACCCAATGTCATCGTGATCATCATGGCCCAGGTCGTCACGATGGTTCCGTTAAGCTTTACAAAGCCGTGTTGCCAGAAGATCTGCTGATCGGAAGTGATATGCACCGTGGGGATGATCATTGCGCACCTTCTTGCAGGGTACGGGAGTTTCTTCGGAGCGGGAGGTGAATGAGCCGCGTTACGACAATGCGCGCAAGTAAGAAGCCGGCTAAGGAAGCCACCAGCTTCCGCCAGTCGCCATGAGACAGGAGGTAGAATCCGGTGAGAGCAACAGACATTCGGACAAGAAGACTGCCGGCGAACAAAAGACCAGACCATTCCGATGGGGGGCGGATCTGAATGGTCCACCAGAGTCCGCCAAAAAAGAATGCTCCGAGCAGAACACCGGCGAACAGATCTCCAGCCAGAATCATCGATTCATTCATGCTTGTCCTCCTGCCCATCCAACATCGGCCCGTCTTGCATCGCTTTGTTCTCCTGGTCCACCCAATGCCATGCATTTGCGCAACCAACGCAGAGGCCGATGGTCAGTAACATGAGTGTCCATGAATGAGTTCTAGGATGATGGTTATCCCACCACAGGCCCGCCATGGCGCCGACAACGGTTGGAACTGCTACCGACCAACCGATCAGTCCTGACATGCCAAGGCCGAACCAGACAGTCTGTTCACCATTTCTCTGCGCGCGGAGCTTGCGGGCAGCCTTTGCGGTAACCTGGCGGACAAAGTCTCTATCTGCGAGTATGGTCTTATCCGCTCTTTCATCGGTCATATTCAAACTCCGCCAGACGTCCCATCAAGCCACTCTCCATCTTCGCGACCGCCGTGCGAACGTTGCGTTCCTGTTCATCCAGTTTCAGGAAGTCGCGCTCGACTGCGTCTTTGAGTTGTTCTAAATCCGTTCCGCCCACGGCGCGACGTACGGATACGGTCACCTGATCACCGGCCTTTACCAGCACACCTTGATCAATCCCGACATAGACCGGGCCACCATCTTTGGTTTCGTACGTGAGAACTCCGGGAACGAGGGCGGCAACGCAGTCGAGCCGGTGAGGCAGCAGACCGTAGGATCCATCGGTCGTATCTGCGACGACCCGCATTACATCGGATTTATCGGCGAAGACACCGAAGGGGAGCAGGATTCTAAGATTCATGCGTACTCGCAGTCGCGGCCTTTGGTGTTGACCCCGCCTTCGTTCCTCCCGGCTTGCTCTCGTCGGGCTGTTTCGCCTCGGGCTGTTTCGCTTCCGGCTTCTTGGCCTCGCCAATCGCGCCGATCATATAGAGTGCGCTCTCCGGGAAGTCCTTGAACTCGTCGCGGAGAATGCGTTCACAGCCATCCAGGGAGTCTTTCAGGCTCACAAGCTTGCCCTTCATTCCGCTGAACTGTTCCGTAGTGAAAAATGGTTGCGTCAGGAAGCGTTCCAGCCGCCGCGCCCGTGCAACCGCGTTCCGATCCTCCAGAGAAAGCTGCTCCATGCCGAGCATGGCGACAATGTCCTTGAGGGATTCGTACTGCGCCAGAGTTCTCCGGATTTCCTGCGCAAGGTTGTAGTGGCGGTCGCCAACGATGCCGGGTGTAGCCATTTTCGAACTGGACTGGAGCAGATCGATCGCGGGATAGAGACCTTCACTAGCCCGTTTGCGCGACAAGACAATGGATGCGGAAAGATGAGAGAAGACATGCACCGCAGCGGGGTCAGTCAGATCGTCTGCCGGTACATAGACAGCCTGGATCGAAGTGATGGCCCCGGCGTGAGTATTCGCGATACGCTCCTCGAGACCCGATAGATCGGTACCCATGGTTGACTGGTAGCCGAGTCTTGAAGGCATTTCCCCCAGAAGACCGGAGACTTCCATTCCGGCTTGAATAAAGCGGAAGATGTTATCGACCAGCAGAAGAACATCGCGATGCTCATCATCGCGGAAATACTCTGCCATGGTCAGGGCTGCGGCGCCGACACGAAACCGGCTTCCCGGCGGTTCGTTCATCTGGCCATAGACCATTACCATGTTGTTCAAAACTCCGGCGTCTTTCATTCCGCGATAGAGTTCTTCGCCTTCACGGCAACGCTCGCCGATCCCGCAAAAAATGCTCATACCGTGCTGATGGCCGATCATGTTGTGGATCATCTCGGTGAGAAGCACTGTCTTGCCCACACCGGCGCCACCGAACAATCCAGCCTTGCCGCCGCGCTCCAGTGGTACAAGCACGTCGATCGCCTTGATACCCGTCTCGAAGATCTCGGACTTTGTCGAACGCTCCGAAAGCGGCGGAGGAACTCGGTGGATGGTCCGCCATTCGACATTCTGGGGCGCCGGCATACGGTCGATGGCAGAGCCGAACACGTCGAACATCCGCGACATAATTCCCTGGCCTACAGGTACCTCGAGCGGCTTGCCGGAATCTTCAACCTGCATTCCTCTGGCGAGACCCTCAGTTGGCGTTAACGCAATGCCCCGAACTCGAGTGGCGTCGAGTTGGGCCATGACTTCGACAATGATCTTGCCCCCCTCTCCAGCGTGTAAAACGGAGAAGATTGGAGGCAGGCGTCGACTAAATCTCACATCGACAACGCCGCCGCGCACCGAGACGATCGATCCGAAATTCGGAGAATCCGCTTTTTTCTGAAGCCCGACTGCCACCGTAGCCTCAATTCACGGCTCCGACTCTAGAGAGGAAGCCTTTGATCGATGAGAAGGGTATCGGGCCTGGATACCTGCCGGAACATCAATTTCTCAACGCCGAATGAGATCGACGGCTCTTGATGTTGGGGTCGAGGCCTCTCGCTCAGACCCGTGGTTACGTTGAATATGAATGGTCCTTGGTCCGTTCTATTTGGAAATGATCTGGTGACCCTGGTCGTAATCATGCTCCGTACGCGAGGGCTTCTCCGCTGCCTTTTCAGCAACACGCTCAATCCGCTTCTGTGCTCCCGCATCCGAGGCTGTCTCGTCTTCGAGCTTTATAACTTCTGGATTCTCAAATTGTTCCGGCATGGTTGCTCTCCCTCTCACCACGATGGACCATGACCCTACCAACTTCTGGTCAGTTTTGCTCGCCCTTCGACGTAGTTGGGCAATTCGAGGCGTGATTCTGCAGAAGCGGTTTCTTTTGCACAGCTTTCTGTCGGCCGGCAAGAACAAACTGATATCGAAGCAGTGCGCAGTTCTGAGGGCAGCCGCGCCAGGCGCTGCCGCTTCACAGGCCACTCAGGCCGACGTCCGAGGCCGATAGGCAACAGGTTTTTGTCGGGCTGGATTCACCTGCATGACGTTCTTCCATGACTCGTGCACAGCCGGACGAAAGTTAGTATTGAGCGCCCATTGTTTCCCACTGGCTAAACAAAGCCTGCGCTCGCTACTGCAACTCTGGTGCAGAGCATCAAATGTCTCTCAGAATCTGCATCCTGAATGCCGGCGCGGAGATAACCGACCTTTCTCGTGAGCAATTGTGACCGACATTTCTGATGTGGGCCGTTCGATACTTACGACGCTAGGTCTGAGCATTTTCCTTGGTCTGAAGAGGCATCGCTTCGGAGGACGAATCCGCAAAAGACACTGCAAATGTCGCGCACCGGCGTATGGTTGTGCGTCTCATTGCGCGTGAAGAAAGAGGAGCCATGAGAGTCCTGTTGGCAGTTGACGATTCGGGGTTTGCTGAAGATCTGCTCCGCGCTGTGGTTGTCGAAATACGGCATGAGAATACTGAAGTTCTGGTTTTACACGTATTGCAACCGGTTGACACTGTTCCTCCGCCTGAGATGGCTCAGGGCTATGCTCCCGAGTTGGAAGAAGAGAAGCAGCCAGCTCGTGCATTGGTTGAGCGAATCGCGGCCGAATTGCGTGGCGCTGGATTCCCGGCACAAGCTAGCGTACGGATTGGAGACGCAGCAAAGACAATTCTCGGCCAATCAACCGAATGGGGTGCCGATCTGATAGCCGTCGGTTCGCATGGGCAAAGGAGCATTCATGACTTCTTGCTGGGGAGCGTGGCGGAGTCGGTAGCTCGTCGAGCCGAATGCTCTGTAGTCATCGTTCGTAATGCAGTCAAAAGCTAAGGAACAATGCAGAACAGTCACGCACCTTAAGTATGAAAAAGAGTCTATTCGACCGCGTTGCTCGAAATCAGATGCGAATCACGTTCTAAACAGCAGAGCCCTCAAAAGGTCGAGGGCATGTTCGGTTAAAAGGAGCAATTATGACCACCACGGAAAAATGTGAACATCCTGGCTGCAACTGTCAGCCCGCTATCGGCAAAAAGCATTGCAGCCCCCAATGTGCTGAAGAAAAGAAGAGTCCAGCGACACCGTGCAAGTGCAAGCACCCGGAATGCAGCGATGTAGGACTCAAGATGTAGCTTGGCTAATACCTGACTCATTAGTGAGTCGAGAGTCCACGAGTGATATTCACCCATTTCAGTAATGAAAGGCAAGACTCGCCATGGCACCTTCTGCAGCTCCAGCAACAATCGCTGCTCCGCCCACATTGGATGAGTTGTGCATCAACACGCTCCGTTTTCTTGCAGTGGACATGGTGCAGAAGGCAAACTCGGGCCATCCTGGACTGCCGATGGGATCAGCGGCCATGGCGTATGCCCTTTGGGACAGATCGCTCAAGTTCAACCCTCGCGATCCCCGCTGGCCCGACCGCGACCGGTTCATTTTGTCGGCCGGCCATGGGTGCGCTTTGCTCTATGCTCTTCTGCACGTCACCGGGTTCGATCTGCCCCTGGAAGAGCTGAAAATGTTTCGCCAATGGGGCAGTCGCACTCCGGGCCATCCAGAGTATGGAAAGACTCCAGGCGTCGAAGCGACCACAGGGCCATTGGGCCAGGGGCTCGCGAACGGAGTGGGGATGGCCATTGCCGAAGCTGCGCTGACGGCGCGATTCAATCGGCCTGGGCACCAGATCGTGGACCATTACACCTACGTGCTTGTCAGCGATGGCGATCTTGAGGAAGGCATCTCATCAGAGGCCGGATCGATAGCGGGCCACCAGCATCTTGGAAAACTCATCGTACTTTACGCAGATAACCACATCACCATTGAGGGAAGCACAGAGCTGACGTTCACCGAGGATCGCATGGCTCGGTTCGCCGCCTTCGGCTGGCATGTGCAACGAGTGGAACAAAGCAATGACGTGGAAACCATTGCGCTGGCGCTCGAGAACGCCCGAAGGGAAACAAGCCGTCCGTCCTTGATCGCTGTTCGCACGCACATCGGCTTTGGCAGCCCTCATAAGCAGGACACTGCCGCCGCCCACGGAGAAGCTCTTGGCGTCGAAGAGGTGCGGCTCACCAAAGAAGCAATGGACTGGCCCGTTTCGCCTACCTTCCATATCCCCGAGGAAGCACTGGAGCATTTTCGAAGAGCTATCTCCCGGGGTAACGATGCGCAGGTGGAATGGGAATCGCGGTTCAAAGCCTTCGAACAAGAACACGCGGCCCTTGCAGCTGAGTTCCACAGAGTGATTGACAGGGACCTACCTAACGATTGGGACATCGGACTGCCGGCGTTTACTCCAGCGGATGGACCGATGGCCACCCGCGTCGCTTCGGGCAAAGTGATCGAGATCCTCGGTGCTCGTTTGCCGGAAATGATGGGCGGCTCCGCAGACCTCGCTCCAAGTACCCATACGAACATTGATGGGACCGGCAACTTCGAGCCGGAGGACTGGGCAGGGCGCAATATGCATTTCGGCATTCGCGAAAATGCGATGGGGGCGATTCTCAACGGAATGGCCTTGCACAGCGGTTTGATTCCATATGGAGGCACATTCTTCGTCTTTTGCGATTACATGCGGCCTCCCATGCGCCTCGCTGCTATGAACTCCCTCCCGGTGATTTATATCTTCACGCACGACAGCATCGGCATGGGAGAGGACGGCCCTACTCATCAACCAGTGGAACAACTTGTTGGATTGCGATCAATTCCAGGGATGGTTGTCTTGCGGCCAGCGGATGCCAACGAGACAGTAGCCGCATGGCGAGTTGCGATTGGCAGGAAGCAGGGGCCCGTTGCCCTTGTCCTCACCCGACAAGGCCTTCCAGTACTAGACCTGAATCTCTATCCTGCGATCCCGGCTGGAGTTCCGATGGGCGGCTATGTCCTGGCGGATTCTCCGATAGGTGGACGACCAGACATTGTTCTCATCGCTACTGGATCGGAAGTTCATTTGGCGCTCGAAGGTCGCGAACGGCTTGCCGAAGCGGGCGTTCACGCGAGAGTCGTGAGTATGCCGAGCACAAGCCTCTTTGCAGCACAGTCGGACGATTACCGAGAGAAGACGCTGCCCACGGACGTTCCCATCCTCGTCATTGAGGCCGGCTCCCCGGTAGGATGGCAGTCCTTTGTCGGCCCTCGAATCGCCGTCATTGGGATAGACACCTTCGGCTCGTCGGCACCCGGAACAGAAGTAATGGAGCACTACGGCTTCACCGCAGAGAACGTCTGCAGGCAAGCCCATCGCGTACTGGACAACAACAAGGAGGGAGCACCATGCGCGTCGGAATCGCCTCAGACCATGGAGGGTTCGTTCTGAAAGAGCAGATCGCGAAGTTGCTGCGCGACGCTTCTTATGAGGTCGTCGACTTCGAGGCGTTTCAATCGAACCCAGGAGACGACTACCCCGACTACGTGATCCCGCTGGCCAGATCTGTAGCCGCCGGCAAAGTGGATCGCGGCATCGCGCTTTGCGGCAGTGGAGTGGGTGCATCGATCTGCGCCAACAAAAGTGCTGGCGTGCGCGCTGGGCTTATCCACGACGTCTTCTCCGCGCACCAAGGCGTTGAAGACGACGACATGAATGTCTTCTCGCTAGGTGGGCAGGTTATCGGGCCGGCATTGGCATGGGAATTAGTTCAAACGTTTTTGAAGGCTCGCTTCAGCGGTGCGATTCGGCATCAGCGCAGAGTCGAGAAAGTGAAGGCGCTGGAAATGCATGAGGCTGAGCGTTGACAGTGATTATTCAACTGACGGCGATCGGGCTCGAATCAGGCACAGTAGTCAATTGTGGATCGACGGGGTCGAAGTTCCCCAGCCGCAACGGTGAGGCCAGGTTGTTCCCAGCATCGGCGGGAAGTTGTTACTTAAGAAGGCACGTAACGGAGGATGTCTCATGATCGAGATCTTGAAGAACTTTCCCGACAATGTTGTAGCGATCTCCTGCGGGGGCCAGGTCACAAAAGGTGATTACGAGGGAGTTTTTGTTCCTGCAATTCTCAAAGCGCTCAAAGGGCACGATAAGGTCCGGCTCTTCTATGAGACCTCCGCGAACTTCACCGGCTACGACCCAGGCGCGATCTGGGAGGACATGAAGGTTGGTTTGGAACATCCTACGCGTTGGGAGCGAGCTGCGGTGGTCACCGACGTTGACTGGATTGTGCAAACGGTGAGGCTATTTAGCTTCCTTATTCCCTGCCCGACGAAGATATTTCCGCCGTCAGAGGGATCGCAGGCACGTTCATGGATCATCGCCACCAATTGAACGCGTAAGAGGTGCGAACAGCCGCGCTACTTAGAAGTATTGGAGAGGAATGAAATGAATCGAACGACCGAGAAACTGCATGAAATTGGTCAGAGCATTTGGCTCGATAACATCTCACATCGTCTGCTCGCCAGCGGCACACTGCTGGGTTATATTCAAGAGCTTTCAATCACCGGCCTCACTTCGAACCCAACCATCTTTGATCACGCCATCAAGAACAGCAACGACTACGACGATGTCATCCGCCGGAAATTGGATGAAGGGAAATCAGGCGAGGTTTTGTTTTTCGAGTTGGCCCACGAGGATCTGAGGCAGGCGGCCGATCTTTTCCGGCCTGTCTACGATCGAACCGACAGTGTCGATGGCTGGGTTTCGCTGGAGGTATCCCCGCTTCTGGCGCATAACACGACTGGAACTCTCGCCGCCGCAAAGGCTCTCCATAATCGCGCGGCTCGGCCCAACCTCTTCATCAAGATTCCCGGTACCGGCGCGGGGCTTCCAGCCATCGAGGAGGCAATCTTCGCTGGCATCCCCGTGAATGTAACCCTGCTGTTCTCGGGCAAGCAATACGTCGCCGCCGCCGAAGCTTATATGCGCGGCGTCGAGCGGCGTATAGCTGCCGGGCTCAATCCCGATGTTGCGTCTGTGGCGTCACTCTTTGTCAGCCGTTGGGACGTAGCTGTAGCAGAGAAGGTGCCGGAAATCCTGCGCAACCAGCTTGGCATCGCCATCGCCAAGGATGCTTATGAGATGTATCGCACACTGCTGGATTCGGCGCGGTGGCAACGCATCGAAAACGCTGGAGCCCGCCCTCAGCGCCTGCTTTGGGCGAGCACAGGAACCAAGGACCCTAACGCCTCGAACATCCTGTATGTCCAGGCTCTCGCCTTGCCATCCACCATCAACACGATGCCGGAGGCAACCTTGAATGCGCTTGCCGCTCATCCGGAATTCGGCGAGGCTACGCGCGAAACGAGCGACAAGATTCTGACTGAGTTTGCAATCGCTGGTATTGACACGGAGGCCGTTGCTATTCAGTTACTCGGGGAAGGCGTCGAATCGTTTGCCAAATCATGGAACGATCTTCTGGATTGCATCGCGTCGAAGAGCGTGGCGCTCAAGGCAGTAGCTGCCTGAGTGCACGGCGAGCGATCGCATAAAACTAAATCAAGTCAACCATGGAAAAGAGGATCGAAATGAACTCGAAAAACTCTGTAGCGGCAATCTATGAAACTCACGAGCAAGCCGAGCATGCTGTCAAGGAACTCCAGGAGGCAGGCGTCAATATGAAGAGCCTGTCAATCGTAGGACGGGACACACACACGGAGGAACACGTAGTTGGCTATTACACTGCCGGCGATCGCATGAAGTATTGGGGCGGGGTAGGAGCGTTTTGGGGTGGATTCTGGGGATTACTTTTTGGGTCGGGTCTGTTTTTCATACCCGGACTCGGACCGATTCTTGCCGCCGGCCCAATCGTGGCCTGGATTGTCGCTGGCCTCGAAGGTGCAGTTGTGGTTGGGGGCGTAAGCGCAATTGGCGCTGGCCTCGTGAGTATCGGTATCCCGAAGGACAGCGTCTTGAAGTACGATGTCGCGTTAAAGACCGACAAATACGTGCTTGTCGTTCACGGAACGCCTGATGAGGTAGAGAAGGCCAAGGACATCATTGCCGGCACGGAACAAAGCCATTACGCGGTTTATGGTCAGGCTGTTCTCGTCTAAGGAGTGGCCAGACTGAGGTGCGACTGTGGCAGGGCTCCAAACGTTTCGCGCGGAGCCCGCTCTCGCAGCGCGAATAGGCCGCAAGAGACTATTCATCGAAAGACTACATACAAAGGGAGACGCAATGTTAGTTAAAGCAAAGACGCTAAAGGGTTACTCACTCGCGAGCCTCGATGGAGACATAGGGTCGGCAAGCGAGTTCTACTTCGACGATCGGTATTGGACAATTCGTTACCTGGTCGCAAATACAGGAACCTGGCTCACCGGCAGGAAGGTCCTGATCTCGCCTTATTCGCTGGACGGTGTCAATACCGCGGAAGAGAAGGTGTTCGTTCTATTGAACAGGAAGCAGATCGAGGAGAGCCCGGCCCTAGACACGGACAAACCAGTGTCGTGCCAGTATGAGGGCTTATACAACGAATACTATGGCCTTCCAAATTATTGGGGCGGTCCATATATTTGGGGCGGCGATCCATATCTTGAGCACGATCGCAGCAGATGGGGCTTGGCCGCCTCCGAAGCAATGGGTTGGGATCGACATCTTCGCAGCGGCGACGAGGTAACGGGCTACCACCTCGCTGCACTTGACGGCGAGATCGGGCATGTTGATGACTTCATCGTCGATGACGAAACCTGGGCAATTCGTTACCTTGTTGTTGCGACAAAGAACTGGTGGGCTGGCAAGAAGGTGCTGATTTCGCCAATGTGGATCACGAATGTGAGTTGGGAAGAGAGAGAAGTTGCAATCGGCCTGTCTCGCGAGACGATAAAGGCGGCGCCGGAATATACCGACGAGTCTCTGCTCACACGGGATTACGAGACAGGTCTCTACGGGCATTACAACCGTGAAGGTTACTGGGTCAAGGAACTCACGACCGTCTGAATGCACTTCGGCGGGTCGCCAGAATAGTTTCGTGTTGAACGTGCGTTTGGGAGAAGAATAAGCCACAGACCGTGCTTCCGCACCGGTCTGTGGCTTATCTTGTTTTGCCTTGATCATCCACCATCCGAATTGGAGATCGAATTCGGGCGGATGGGTTGCAGCAGTTCTCTTCTCCTTAGATACCGCCTTTACCCAGCAGTATGCCGATGCCGTATGTCACCGCACCTTCAGCTGCGCCAACAAAGGTCATCTCAAGACCGGAGGACCACCAGGAACGGACTGTAATCAAAGATTTTGCGGCGCCGACCGCAAAGTGGGCGGCCAGTGAGATGATTGCCGCGACGATGACCGCTTCGATTCCATGCATAAAGAAGAAGGGGACGACCGGAATGCTGGCCCCGATGGCTGTGGAGAGAGCACCGGAGGTGGCCGAAACCAGCGGGTTGGAGAGTGCTCCCTCTGACGAGCCAAGGCGTTCGTTGGCCAAAGCACGCAGCAACTGATCGGGATCGCTGGCGATGTGGTTGACCATGTGTTGAGCATCATCCTCTGGCACGCCCTTGACCTGATAATAGAGGGAAAGCAGTTCGCGAGCTTCGGGGCCGTTCATCTGGATGGCTTCGCGTTCGCGGGCAACCTCGGCGTAATAGATCTCACGCTCGCTCTTGGCAGCAAGATAAGCGCCTGAGCCCATCGAGAGTGCGCTCGCGATCATGCCGGACAGGCCCGCGAGAAGAACATATTTGCTGTCGCCCGCGGTTGCGCCCGAGACACCGGAGACTATTCCGAAGATGGCGCCTAGACCATCATTGACGCCATAGATGGCATCGCCGATCCATGCTCCAGGCCGCTTGCGGCTCTGATCGCTCTTGGAAAGCAAATCTTTGAGAGCGGCTTTGACGTCGAGTTTGGGGGAACCCGCGGAGACTGGATAATGACCACGCAGCAGAGATCCGAGTTCCTGGTAGTGATCCTTTTCGTCCTCGATGACGTGATTGAGGATGGCGATAGACCCCGCGTCACCCAGAACCTTTAGTTGCTCGCCGTATTTCGCAATGTCGCGGCTTTCGTCGATCTCCAATCGACGCAGCGCCATCTGGATGCCGCCTGCGCGGTTGGCTAGCGAGTCTGCGTCGCCGTGGTTACTGCCTTGATAAAGCGGTTCTGGGCCATCCAGCTCGCGAATGCGGCCGGCCCACAGTGCCGCATGCTCCCACTCGGCGCCAGCAAGATGATGGAGTACCTGGGCGCGCACGGGGTCACTATCGCGGTCCGCCATGGTCTGATAGGTCCAGTGTCCCTCCATTTCAGCTTGCCAGTTGGCATCGAGTGCCGCGAGGACTTTCGCAAGCTTACCGTCGGTCAACACTTCATTGGGCATGTGGTCCCTCCTATCGTGCAGGTCGAAGTGCTCGGAGCAACACCAGGCCAGGTGTCGCTCCGATAGCTCTTATTGATGGGACCGTCTGGCCTCAATAGGAAACAGTAAGGAGATTTGAAACGCTGCCCACTCCAGGCGCGGAGAAAGCCGCGTGCTCGGCGTCGTCGTGTTCTCTCCATGAATGCACACGTCCGCGCAAGGTCACCAGGGTGCCGGAAGTTTCGACAGTAATATCCTTAGATTCAATCTGGGCATCGCGTTTGAGTGCGTCCTCGATCTTGATCTTGATGTCCGTCGTATTCAAGGTCGGCTTGAGTGCGACCTCGTTCGATACTGCTTTGACTCCGCGCAGGGACCGAACAGCTCTTGCAGCCTCTTCCTTTTGGAATTGCCACTCTGCAGTTCCTTGAAGCGTGATCCACCCGTTTGAAACGCTGACCTTGATGGTGTCAGGTACTTGGGAGTTCCAGTTCAAGTGATTCGCAGCCGCAGCCGCAATCTCTTCATCTGTGCGCTCGCTCTCGAAAGGCAGATCGACGATAATTTCACTTGCGACCGAGGTGACGTCAACAACTCGGAGAGCTGCACGCTCGGCTGCCCACTTCTCATACAAGCTACCGACATGCCCGTCAAGCTCAACAACCCCGTTGTTGACCGAGACGCCAATCTTGGTTGCGCAAACGCTTGGTTCCCAGCGCAATTCCTGCTCCACATTGTTTTTGATCGTTTCCGCTGTTTTCACTCGAACACCTTTTCTTCTGGTTAGGCTATCAATTGATCTTTGTGATCCTACACGGGATCGTGGCTAAATCATTGCAGGGTCGATGTTCTGGAACTGTGCCGGATTGCTCTGCGCGGTGTGTGCGAGATCGACGTTCACAGTCTTCCCTGCGGCAACGAATCCGAAACTTGGGCTAACCGACCTAGGAGCTTCGTTTGGCGCCTTCCATGTTGAAGGGCTGGATGCGATGAGCAAACGGGAACAGTATCTCTCCCTGGCAGGTGAAATCCTATTAGGATGAATGATCATATTCGCCATGACCATGAAGACCTTCTTGATAGTCTCGTCGGCGGCAAATTGCCGCGTAATCTGAGTTGGAACGCTGTAGTTGACCTCATTGGACAGATTGGCGAGGTCCAGCCGCACGGAAACGACGAGTTTGCATTTGTCGTGGGTTCCCAGAGGGGCTTCTTCAAGCGTCCCGGCACCCACAATCTTGAAGTTGAAGAGATATCCAGGCTTCGTGCCTTTCTAAAAGAAGCTGGTGCCCTTGGGAAACCCGCGCAAGCGCATCAGATCGGACGAATGGTTGTTGTTATCGATCATCATGCGGCCCATATTTACCACGATCTCGGCGGCAGCCGGCCTCAGGACGAGGTTACCGTCAAGCCGTATGATCCATTTGGATTTCAACATCATCTGATCCATCGGAAGGAAGCCCACTACAAGGGTGATCATGTTCCAGAGGAAGAATCGTACTACGAAGAGATTGCGACCGATCTCGTTCATGCGGAAGCGATCATCCTCATCGGTCATGCAACAGGCAAGAGCAGCGCTGTCAATTTCCTCAGCGAGTATTTGAAAAGCCATCATCCTGAGACGTTCCGGCGAATTATCGCCACCGAGACGGTGGATCTGTCCGCATTGACCGAACCGGAGATCGAGGAGATCGCAAAGAAGCACATTCGCGCAGTCGCTATACCGGCCTGAAGCGGCAGATTGGCACGTGTGCGCACGGAGCTTGAGTGGGGCGGCCGCATTCCTGGATGGTGTATCTTTCCACCCGCAATCTCTTGTTGCGTCGCCTTGATCCCTGTCTCCGTTGGAACTACTTTGCAAAGGGGCCGAAATTAGCTCGGCCCTTTCCTAGGCAAGAACGTGTCCGTTCGCTCATTGCCGCTAAATGAACGATGAAAAGGATTTCATGCCAGGACATAAGTCGATCGACAGAATTCGAACCGTCACCGCCAGTACATTTGACCGCTTAGTGTTGAAAGGTGAAGGGCCAATTGTGGTCGAATTCATGTCATACGGATGTGCACACTGCGGTGTGATCGAGCCGGATCTTCAGCAAGTTGCAGAGATGGTTAAGTCCACAGAGAAAATCTTCAGGGTCAACATTGCGCTCGACCGGGAACTCGCAGATGCTTATGAGATCCAAGGAACGCCCACGCTGATCATGTTTTTGAATGGAGCTGTCGTCGGACGCGAAGAGGGGCCCAGTCCAGAGGTATCGAACATCTTGGCGGTCGTGAGCCAACCATACGTTTCGTGAAATGAGTTTGGATGATGCCGATCAAAGCGCAACCCGGGCCAGTCCTGCTGTTCAACGACGAGTGTGGGGTCTGTCGAAGTATCGCCAGCTGGGTGAAGAAACAAGTGCAGGCTGGTTCGGGCACTAATTCAATTGTGGTGCGGCCGATTGGGCAGGATCCCGATGAGTTGCGGGCTCTCAATCAAGACCTGAACATCTGGGATGCCTACGCGACAATTCATCTGCTGATGCCGGATGCTTCAATGAAGCTTGGAGGGGAAGCCGTCGCCGAAGTTCTGCGAAATCTGCGGAGTACCAGATGGTTCGCCTGGACGTTTGGAATCAACGTCTTCGGGGTTCGTCCATTCCAGGCGATGCTCAATCTGTCCTATATCATCCTGGCAGACGTGCGGCCAGTGTTTGGCTGTGAGAGTTGCGGCACGCCAAGTCCCTGGGTGCGTCCAATCCGATGGATCGTCAAACGGACAGCTTCACTGCTTGGTGCAAGTCATCACGCGAGTCCAAGTCCGCACTTCACCTCCTTGCCGGCCAAGGGAAGTCCACCGCAAGCGCGTCACATCTGATTCCAGTTGTTCAACTGAACTCGACTGGCTGCTGATCCGGGTCTCCGAACCGATAAGCGCCTGTCAATCTCGCAGCAGGTATCGAGGCTTCGCGGGAGAGTTCAGTGTCGACTTGGGCTTCTTGCCCGCGGCGAATTCCTCGATGACGTGACATATGTAGTTCACCGTTCCGTTCAGCATGAGATCAGTTAGCCCTGCAATGTGGGGAGTGACCAGCACCTGAGGAAGTTGAAGCAAAGCGTCCTTGCGATCGGGCGGTTCATTCTTTAAAACGTCGAGCCCGGCGGCCGAAATTTGCCCATTCGTAACTGCATTAACAAGCGACGCCTCGTCGATGAGCATGCCGCGAGCGATGTTGACAAGGATGGCGCCGCGCTTCATGGCAGCAAGCGCATCCGCATTGATCAGGTTTTCATTTTCCTTGCTGGCCCGAACACAGATGACTACAAAATCGGCATGGGCGACCGCGATATTCAGTTGATCGGCAGGATAGGCGGCGACATCTTCAGGCGCATCTTCAGGATGTTCGTCTGTAGCAACCATCTTCACGCCGAAAGGGAGCAAACGAGCGACGAGCTGTTGTCCGATGGTCCCGAGGCCAACGATGCATACGGTCTTCCCGCTCAGCGATAAATTGAGCGTGGGCGGTCTGACGGGACCTCCCTGAAGGGATGTCAAGGTCTCCCCAAGATGTCGCGCGGCGCCGAGCAGAAGCAAAACCGCGAACTCCGCAACAGAAGTTGCATTTCCGGTAAGGTCGGCCGGGGCGTAAGAAACCCAGATGCCGAGTTCGCTAGCGGCGTCGATGTCGACATCTTCATATCCGTCGCTGGCAGTCTGAACGAGTGTGAGCTTTGGCTGGGCCAGAAGCAAGTCGCGCCCGACATTACTCATGGCGATAAGCATGTCGAAATCGAACGCGGGAGCGTCCTTGCCATCGATCCACTCAACCACTTCATGGCGCGCCAGCGCGATACGAAAGTGTCGCAGAAGCTCCGTTGTAAAGAAGTTCTTGGTATGGAGAAAAGCGATCTTCATGTTTATCCCTTCAGTTTTCTTTGTCGAATGCTGGTAGATGCCTGGTATACGTTGGTCGTTCAAGAAATTCGAAGACGGGCCAAGACTGGAATTTTTACCAGGTCCAGAATCGCACCGAAGGCAAGAGCAGCGCCAAACTCGGCGGCTATGACCGCGAGGGGTAATGGCGCCATTGCGATTCCAAAGGTTGCAAGAGTCGAAATGATAAGGACATCGGCTACTGAAGAGAGTAAAAGCCAGATGCTGGGGCGCAGACCCCAGAGATGCTGGCGTCCGCGAATGACATAGGTCGTAGCTTGGCTGCCGAACACAATACTAACCACGGTCAGCGTTTGAAGTGACTCAATGCCGAGGTGCAACTGAAATTTGCCTACCGCCAGGATTGCCGTCGAATACGCAAGGAAGCAGAGTCCGAGCATCACTCCGGCACTCGTGATTCGGCCGATCTGCCAGGAGTTGGGCATCTTCGATGGCCGGACTCGGTCAGTCGTGAGCGACATGGCAAGGAAGTCGCCGGTGATCATCACAATGACCATCAGCATCGGAGTCAGCACCGCGTGTCCCGTCATGACCAGGCCAACCGCCAGCAAGAGCGCCTGAAACACCTTCTTCTGAACCGAGTTGAGCGTGTATGTGAGAATGCGTTGAAAGGTGACTCTGCCTTCTTTTACGGCCGCCACAATGCCGCCGAGGCCTGCCTTGGTTAGAACCACACCGGCGGCCGATTTGGCTACGTCGGTTGCGGTTGAAACGGCAATACCTATCTGAGCTTGGCGCAGGGCGGGCGCGTCATTGGCCCCGTCGCCACACATCCCAACTGTATGCCCGCTCTTCTGAAATGCTTTAACGAGGTCAAACTTGCCCTCGGGAAGAACACCCGCAAAGACCGAGAAGTCTTCTGGCTTAATGCCATCTGGCAGTTTGCCGGCCGGGCAGATTGCCCCCCGCAGTCCAACTTCGCGAGCGACGATTGCAGCTGTTGCCGGAGCGTCGCCGGTCACCATCACTGTGCGCACGCCGAGACCGTTCAGCTCTGAGATAAGTGAGATTGAGTCCGCTCGTGGCGGATCGCTGAGGGCAATCAATCCGATGATCCGGCTGGATGCCGCCGGTCCCGCGGCGACTGCCAAAACTCTAAAACCCCTCTTCTCGAGTTCGTCAGCGAGAGCGGCCGCGGCGGGAGAGGGCGCGGTGAGGCCGACAACTTCAGTGAAAGCACCCTTGATGATTCGTTCGGAGCCACTTTTTGCATCTGTCGCGGTTGCTTCCGAAGTTTTCTTGACCGGATCGAACGGAACGAAAACGGTCAGCTTTGGCAAGTCGGTCGCTGTTTTCTGCGATGCGGCGAGTCGAATCGCCGCATCGACTGGGTCCTGGCCTCCATCAGAGCTCGCCAGCGCTGCCATCCCGAGAACATGTGCTTCGTCGAATCCAGGCAGTGGGCGAACGCTTGTGACTGTGAGTTCATTCTGGGTAAGAGTTCCGGTTTTGTCCGAGCACAACACGTCGATCGATGCGGCTTCGTCCACGGCGGAAAGCCGTGTTGGCAACACGCCCTGCTTCGCAAGAGCACTAGCTCCAATCGCGGCCGCGAGAGTGAATGTTGCCGGTAAGGCGACGGGGATGATGGCCAGGACCGAGGTCAGCAACAACGGAATCATCTCGCTCGATGGCATCGCATAGCGATAGGCGTAGACTCCCATCGCAACGATGATGAGGCAATTGAATACTGCCAGATTGCGAATAATCTTGAGGACGGCCTTTTGTTGTGTGCTCACCACGTGTGCGGTACGAATCAGTTCCGCCGTGCGGCCGAATTTGGTGCGGGTACCTGTGGCCGTTACGAGGGCCGTCGCCTCACCTCGCCGAACCAGGGCACCTGCAAATGTGTCTGTGCCGACACCGGCGTCAATCGGGAGGGATTCGCCTGTAAGCATCGACTGGTCAAGCTCAACCGACCCACCCGTTAGATGGACGTCCGCGGCCACGACGCCGCCAAGCGAAAGCTTTACCAGGTCGCCGCATACCAGTTCTGCTGCGGGCACAGTCTTCCATTCGCCATCTCGCTGGACCGACGCATTAAGTGCCAGACGGGATTTGAGAGCAGCGAGGGTGGCCTGAGCGCGAGTCTCCTGGAAGTAGGCAAGAGCCGCGTTGAAAAGGAGCAGAGCTGCGATGACAGCAGCTTCGTAATACTTGTGCAGGACGATCTCAAGCACAACCGACGCTTCAAGAAGCCACGGTACAGGCGCCCAGAATTTAGCCAATGCATTGCGCAGTGGATGAGCAGACGTGTCCGGCATCGCATTGGGGCCGTCTTTTGCGAGCCGAGTATTGGCTTCTTCGCTTGAAAGGCCCGCTGGGACGCCATCCAGAGCCGGTTTTGCGGCCGGACTCCTTGATGCCGGGGCGACAAGGTTAGTCGAGCTCACCATTGCTCACCTGTTGCGCCAATCTGGCTACCACCATTCCATTGAGCGGTTAGAGGTCGTTTTTGCGTCTGATTCCGGCTTGGCTGAATGAAGTAGTAGGAGAGGACACTGTGCGAGCTTGACGACCTTTTCGGCAATCGAGCCAAATACAAGCGGATGCCAGCCCGAGATACCGTGGGTCGAGATCACGATCATGTCAATATGCTCGCGATCGACCACTTCCATGATGTTACCGACTATGTCATTTCCAACTTCAACGCTGAAAGTTGACTTCACTCCTCTGGTTTGAAGTGCAGCCTTGCACTTGGCCAAATGGGCCTCTGCGTATTTTCTTGCATTCTCAAGAAAGGCAACCTCTGGAATGAAGTCTGGAATTGTCGTGGTTGGGAACTCCGGGATTACGTTCACGAGATGGAGTTCAGCTTGAAAGTGCTGGGCAAGATCCGCTGCCATATCCAGCGCGGCCTGGGATGACGAGCTGAAGTCTATAGGCAGAAGAATCTTTGTGGGGATAGAAGGAAAGCGATTGATTTCGGGCATGATGGCTCTCGCTGACTGATCAGATTGACTAGGCTCAAGTCTCCTTCGTTTTGAGAGCAAAGGCTGTGCTCTTTTGGACATCTGAGCGCAGAGTGTTTGCGCGATCCCCATTCGTCCGGCATCGATTCGCACAGACGCCTATAATGGTGTTGACCCCAGAAAGAGACCTAATCTGTTAAAGAAACCCTTGATTATCAGTTTCGTCGCCGCGTTGGCTTTCTCTTTCTTTCCCGCTGCAAGAGCGGCAGGAGCAACGACGCCTGCGGATTCCGCGCCTTATCGACTTCGCCTCTATCACCTTCATACCGGAGAACGTCTCGATGTTGTCTACCGGATAGGTGACCAATACCTTCCGGAAGGCGTTGCGGCACTCGACCATTTTCTGCGCGACCACCGTACCGGTGAAGCGAAGGACTATGACATCA
>Ga0116129_1000367_pt1 | contig 29708 bp, 23 predicted proteins | sample June2015DPH_17_2_FD_89732 | JGI IMG/M metagenome (GOLD analysis project Ga0116129, IMG submission 89732) | Peatland microbial communities from SPRUCE experiment site at the Marcell Experimental Forest, Minnesota, USA - June2015DPH_17_10 | ecosystem: Environmental > Terrestrial > Soil > Wetlands...
CACTCGAACTCGTAAATCGTTCGAATACCCCATTGCCAGCCTCCTCTGCCCGAGAAGGCCACAGAATCTTATTCGCGGCTCTTTGTGAATCCTTTCGATTCACAAAAAGTGGAAACCGCTCTAAACTGCCGCTTCGCCGTCCGGCGCGGCTTCGAGCCGGAACGCGGCTGCGAACAGTGCGCGGGTGTAGTCGGTCTTCGGATTCCTGAACAATTCCGAAGCCGCGCCCTCCTCCACGACCTTGCCGTGACGCATCACGATCAGGTGGCTGGCAAGCGAAGCGACCACGCGCAAATCGTGCGAGATGAACATGTAGGTCAGGTCGCGCTTGCGCTGCAGTTCGCGCAACAGATCGACCATCTGGGCCTGGAACAGCATATCGAGCGCGCTGGTCGGTTCGTCCAGAACGACGAAATTCGGCTCCAGCACGGTGGCGCGGGCAATGCTGATGCGCTGGCGCTGGCCGCCGGAGAATTCATGTGGATAGCGAAACCGCGTCGCCGGATCCATGCCGACTTCCCTTAGCGCCTTGATCACGCGTGTCTCGCGCTGCTCTCGCGAGAGCGAGCGCTGATGCACGCTGAGGCCCTCGGCAACGATGTCGCCGACCGACATGCGTGGGCTCAGCGCGCCGAACGGATCCTGAAACACGATCTGCATGTCGCGGCGGAACGGCCGCATCGCCTTGAAGCGCAGGCCCTGGATGTTGCTGCCCAGAAACACGATCGGTCCGTCGGAGGAAATCAGCCGCAACAGCGCAAGACCGAGCGTGGTCTTGCCGGAACCGGACTCGCCGACGACGCCGAGCGTCTCGCCCTTGCGCACCGAGAGGCTGACGCCATCGACCGCCTTGATATGTCCGACCGTGGAGCGCAGCACGCCGCGCTTGACCGGGAACCAGACTTTCAAATCCTGGGCCGATATCACTTCAGGGGATTCGGGCCGCGGGGGCGCCGGGTCAGGTTTTGGCTCCGCCGCCAGAAGTGCGCGGGTATAGGGATGTTGTGGCGCGGTGAACACCTGCTCCACCGCGCCCTGCTCGACGATCTTGCCGCCGTGCATCACGCAAACCACGTCGGCGATGCGGCGAACGATGCCGAGATCATGGGTGATGAACAACAGGCTCATGCCGAGCCGCGCCCGGATCTCCGCCAGCAGGGCCAGAATCTGCGCCTGCACGGTGACGTCGAGCGCCGTGGTCGGCTCATCCGCGATCAGGAGGTCGGGTTCGTTGGCGAGCGCCATCGCGATCATGACGCGCTGGCGCTGGCCTCCGGACAATTGATGCGGATAGCTCTGAAGCCGCGTTTCCGGTTCGGGAATTCCCACCTGGGTGAGCAGTTCCAGCGTCCGCGCCCGCGCCATCGGTCCACTGATTGCGCTGTGCAGGTGGAGGATCTCGCCGATCTGCGACTCAATCGTGTGCAGCGGATTGAGCGACGTCATCGGTTCCTGGAAGATGATCGAAATGTCGTTGCCGCGGATGCCGCGAATCTCGCGCTCGGTGAGATCGAGCAGTTCGCGGCCCTTGAAGTGAATGCTGCCGGAGGGATGCGATGCGGTCGGGTACGGCAGCAATTTGAGGATCGACAACGCACTGACGGATTTTCCGGAACCGGATTCCCCGACCAGCGCCACGCATTCGCCGCGCTTGATCGCAAAGGAAATGCGATCCACCGCGATCGAAGTCCCGCTGGGCTGGTGAAACGCCACCGACAAATCGCGGACATCGAGCAGCGGCTGGTTGATGGCATCCATGGGGGCGGCCTATCTGAACGTCTTGCGCGGATCGAACGCGTCGCGCACGGCTTCGCCGATGAAAATCAACAGCGACAGCATGATGGCGACCGCGAAAAAGCCGGTAAAGCCGAGCCACGGCGCCTGCACGTTGGCCTTGGCCTGCGACAGCAGTTCGCCAAGCGAGGGCGAGCCCGGCGGCAACCCGAAACCGAGGAAATCCAGCGCGGTCAGCGTCATCACCGACGAGGACACGATGAAAGGGAGGAACGTCATGGTCGCTACCATGGCGTTCGGCAACAGATGCCGGAACATGATCACGGCGTCGGACACGCCGAGCGCCCGCGCCGCCGTGATGTATTCGAAATTGCGCCCGCGCAGGAATTCGGCGCGCACCAGACCGACCAGCGACACCCACGAGAACAGCAGCAGAATGCCGAGCAGCACGAAGAAGCCGGGCACCAGCACCGACGACAGGATCAGCAGCAGATACAGCGAGGGTATCGCGTTCCAGACCTCGATCAGGCGCTGGAAGGCGAGGTCGATCCAGCCGCCGAAATAGCCCTGCACGCCGCCGGCGGCGACGCCGATGATCGACGAGATGATGGTCAGACTGAGGCCGAACAGCACCGAGATACGAAAGCCGTAGATCAGGCGCGCGAGCACGTCGCGGCCCTCGTCATCGGTGCCGAGCCAGTTATATTCGAGATCGCGGCAGCTCTTGAGGCCCTTTTTCTGCACCACCTCCCTGCATTGATCCTCGGTCAGCAGCCAGGTCGGCTTCGAGGGCGCCGGCGTCGGCAGGTCGAGATTGTGGGTGTCGTAGGAATAGCGGATCGGCGGCCAGATGATGGTGCCGCCCTTGTCGGCGATCAGCTTCTGCAAATAAGGATCGCGATAGTCCGCGGCGGTCTCGAAATCGCCGCCGAAGGTGGTTTCGGAATAGCTGATAAACGCCGGCCAGTATAAATGGCCGTCGAACTTGATGAGGAGCGGACGATCGTTGGCGATCAGCTCGGCAAACAACGAAACCACGAACAGGATCGTGAAAATCCAGAACGACCAGTAGCCGCGGCGGTTGGCCCTGAAATTCTGCCAGCGGCGGCGGTTGAGCGGCGACGGACTGAACCGATGGCTCGTCATCGGCGCGGCTTCGCCAAGCGGCGTTTGCATGGTGGTTTCGACCGGCGGCGGCGCGATGATCGTCATCAGACTTCCCGCGCCTCGAAATCGATCCGCGGATCGATCCACATATAAGTGAGATCGGAGATCAGATTGACCACGAGGCCGACCAGCGAGAAGATGAACAGCGTGCCGAACACCACCGGATAGTCGCGGTTCAGCACACTCTCGAAGCCGAGCAGGCCCAACCCATCGAGCGAGAAAATGGTTTCGATCAGGAGCGAACCCGAAAAGAAGGCGTGAATGAAAGCGCCGGGGAAACCGGCGATCACGATCAGCATGGCGTTGCGGAAGATGTGATTGTAAAGCACCTGCCGTTCGCCACAGCCCTTGGCGCGCGCGGTCATCACATATTGCTTGCGGATTTCGTCGAGGAACGAATTCTTGGTCAGCAGCGTCATGGTGGCAAATGCGCTGAGCGCCATCGAGACCAGCGGCAGCGTGATGTGCCAGAAATAGTCGAGGATTTTCCAGTACCAGGGAAATTGCGACCAGCCGTCCGAGGTCAATCCGCGCAGCGGAAAGATGTTGAAGAACGATCCGCCGGCGAACAGGATGATCAGCAATATTGCGAACAGGAATCCCGGTATCGCAAATCCGACGATGATCACCGCCGAGGTCCAGGTATCGAATTTGGAGCCGTCCATCACCGCCTTGCGGATGCCGAGCGGTATGGAGATCAGGTAGGTCAGCAGCGTCATCCAGATCCCGAGCGACATCGAGACTGGCAGCTTTTCCTTGATCAGTTGCAGCACGCTGACATCGCGAAAATAGCTCTTGCCGAAATCGAAGCGGGCGTAGTTCCACAGCATCAGCGCGAAACGTTCCGGCGCCGGCTTGTCGAAGCCGAACTGTTTTTCGAGGCTCTTGACGAATTCCGGATCGAGCCCCTGCGCGCCGCGGTACTTCGATCCGCCCGCGTCCGAAACTCTGCCGACCTGGCCGCGCGCGCCAAAATCGCCGCCGCCGCCGGAAATCCGCGAGGTGCCGCCGGTATCGGCGCCCGAGAGCTGCGCGATCACGCGCTCGACCGGTCCGCCCGGCGCAAATTGCACCACCACAAACGAGACGAACAGGATACCCAGCAGCGTCGGGACCATCAGCAGGATGCGGCGGGCGAGATAAGCGGTCATCGATATCTGCCCATGGCTATTTTGCCGGCCCGCCGGCGGTGGATGCCATCGACCACCACAAATCGGGGGCGCCGGCGGCGCCCAGATATTTCGGCAGGCCGGGAGGATGGCCGAACACGTTCCAATAGGCCAGCCGGTGCGTGTTGGCATACCATTGCGGGACCCAGTAACGCCCGGCGCGAATGAGGCGGTCAAGGGCACGCGCAGCGAACACAAGTTTCGGTCTCGTATCCGCGGCAATCAACTGTTCCACGACGGCATCGACAACGGGGTCCGAAATGCCCGCAAGATTATTGGAGCCCTTGGTCGCCGCCGCCTGCGACGAGAAAAAGGGCCGTAGCGAATCGCCGGGGACCGTCGAAAAACCAAAGCGCTCGATCACAATATCGAAATCGAAATCATCGCGTCGCGCACGGAATTGCACCGGATCGACCAGGCGCAGCGCCGCATCGATGCCGAGCGTGCCCAGATTCTTGATGAAGGGGCTGTGATGGGCCTCAAACGCGGGCTCGTCGAGCAAAAACTCGATCCGGAACGGTTCGCCTCGCGGTGTCATCCGCTTGCCTTCCTTCATCACGCAGCCGGCATCCTGGAGCAGTTGAACGGCCTTGCGCAGCAGGGCACGGTCCTGCCCGGAACCGTCGGAGACCGGCGGCACGAATGGCATGCCGAACACCTCTTCCGGCACCTTGCCGCGGAACGGCTCAAGCAAAGCGAGTTCTTCTGGCGAGGGGGGGCCGACCGCCATCAGATCGGAATTCTGAAACGGCGATTGGGTACGGACATAGGCGCCGTACATGATGGTCTTGTTGGTCCATTCGAAGTCGAACGCATCGCCGAGCGCCTCGCGGACGCGCGGATCCTTGAATTTATCGCGGCGGGTGTTGATGAACCAGCCCTGCGCGCCCGATGGGGTATCGTCCGGAAGCAATTCGCGCTTGACGCGACCGTCCGCCATCGCCGGAAAATCATAACGCGTGTTCCATGTCCGCGAGGTGAATTCCTCGCGAAACAGGTAATTTCGGCCGGTAAAGCCTTCGAAAGCCACATCGCGATCGCGGTAAAATTCAAAACGCACATTATCGAAATTGTAGCTACCGCGGTTGACAGCAAGCTCGGCGCCCCACCAGTCCTTGACGCGTTCGAACTCGATAAAGCGGTTGACCTCGAATTTCGAAACCTTGTAGGGCCCGCTGCCGAGTGGAATATCGAGCGTCGATTCGTCGAACCGGCGCGTCGCGTAATAGGCTTGCGAAAAGATCGGCAGGCCCGCGACGAACAGCGGCACGTCGCGACCGCGCTTTGCGGCAAAAGTGACTACCAGCGTCGCGTCGTCGACGGCTTCCGCCTTCAACATGTCGCGAACCTGCTGGGCGACGATCGGATGACCGCTGCTCTTGAGGATATTCAGTGAGAAAACGGCATCGCCGGCGGTGAGCCTGGTACCATCGTGAAACCTGGCTTCCGGCCGCAAGGTGAACCGATAGGTCAGGCCATCGGGCGAAATCGTCACGGACCTCGCTGCAAATCCGTACATGGCGTCGGGCTCGTCACCGGCGCGGGCCATCAAGGTCGCGAACGTCATGCCCATTCCCTGCGCGCCGTCCCCCTTCAGAACATAGGCGTTCAGCGAGTTGAAGGTCTGGAACGACTGGTTGTAAGCGCGATTCGAGGGAATGGTCGAAAACAGCCCGCCCTTGGGAGCATCCACATTGACATAGTCGAAATGATGAAACTCGGCCGGGTATTTCAGGTCGCCAAAGGCCGACATGCCATGGACGTCAACGCCCGCGTCGGCCGCGCCGGCCGAGCCGAACCGGCTCGCGCTCAACGCTCCGACGCCGAGACCGAGCACATCCCGGCGGGACAGGAACGCCATGCGCGAAAATTCGCTCAAGATCGCTTGATCCTGTCGGCCTTGGCGGCATCGAACCACCACAATGACGGCAACCCGGAGCTGCCGTATTTCGGCAGCGGCTCGGCGTGGCTGAACCGGTCCCATATTGCGTAGCGCGAAAACGGATAGGTGTATTGCGGGACGACGTAAAAATTCCAGAGCAGTACCCGGTCGAGCGCTTTGGTCGCGGCCACCAGATTGGCCCGATCGGTTGCGAAGATGACTTTGTCGATCAGGGCATCCACCGCGGGATTCTTGATGCCGACGACATTTCTCGACCCAGGCTGATCGGCAGACTGCGATCCCCAGTATTCGCGCTGTTCGTTGCCGGGAGACAATGATTCCCCCCACGTATCGAAAATGATGTCGAAATCGAAGCTGCGCAGCCGATTCTCATATTGCGCCTCATCCACGATGCGGATCGAGGTGGCGACACCGATGCGCTCCAGCGACGGCTTGTAAAACAGCGCGATGCGCTCAAAAGCCGGATCCTGAACAAGGATCTCAACAACGATCGGCTTGCCCGTGGGATCAACAAGCTTGCCGTCCTTGATCGTGTAATTCGCCTCCTTCAAGAGCCGGACGGCCTCGCGCAAATTCGCACGCACCGCGTCCGGATTGCCGCCGACCGGATTGGCATAGGGCGTGGTGAAGACTTCCGGCGGCACCTTGTCGCGCACGGTGTCCAGAATTTGCAACTCCGCGCCTTCCGGAAGTTCCGAGCAGGCAAGCTCGGTACCGAAGAAATAGCTGTTGATGCGCTTATACTGTCCATAGAACAGCTGCTTGTTCATTTCCTCGAAATCGTAGGCGTAGTTGAAGGCGCGACGCAGCCGTGCGTCCTTGAACTGGTCGCGGCGCAGGTTAAACGCGAAACCCTGCATCCGTCCGGAATTGTTGATCGGAAACTCTTGCCTCACCACGCGCTTTTCGGCGACGGCTGGAAAATCATAGGCTGTCGCCCATTGCTTGGCTGAATTCTCCGCGATCCAATCGGCTTGATCAGCCTTGAACGCCTCGAGCGCGACCGTGTTGTCGCGGAAAAACTCGAAGCGCAGTTCATCGAAATTGTTCTGGCCGATCTGGGTCGGCGAATTCGCCCCCCAATAGTCCTTGACCCGCTCCAGTCTGACCGAGCGGCCAGCCACGAATTCCTTGATGCGGTAGGGGCCTGATCCTAGCGGCGGCTCGAGTGTGGTCGCCGAAATATCACGTTTATTGCCACTGGCGTCGACGCCCTCCCAATAGTGCTTGGGTAATATCGGCAGTTCGCCGACGATAGTCGGCAGTTCGCGGTTGCCGGGCGCGTCGAAGATAAATTTGACCGCACGGTCGCCGGACTTTTCGGCCTTGACGACGTGGCGATAATACGAAGAGTAGAATGGACTGTTTTTCTTGAGCGCATCGAGCGAGAAAATCACGTCATCCGGCGTCACCGGCTTGCCGTCATGCCAGCGAGCCTCCGGGCGAAGACGGTAGGTGACCCAGCTAAAGTCGTCGGGATGGGCGGCGGCCTCCGCCAGCAAACCATATTCGGTGGTGATCTCGTCCTGCGACGGCGTCATCAACGTTTCATTGATCAACGTGGCGGCCGGCGCGATGGAGCCCTTCACACCCATTACCGCGGTGTTGAAATTGTCAAACGTTCCGATCGAAATCATCCGCGTGATGCCGCCTTTGGGCGCATCTGGATTGACGTAGTCGAAGCGCTTGAAGCCGGCGGGGTATTTGATGTCGCCGAACAGCGACAATGCATGCCGCCATACCGGCTCCCCTGTCGCGGATTGCGCATGGGCCTGTTCGACCGCAGGAATGCCTGCGGTGAGGCCCAGCGCGGGAGTGATGGCGGCGATAGCGCCGCTTTGCAGAAGATGTCGGCGGGTGATTGCCAAAGGCGGAATTCCTTGTTGATACGGCGTCTACTGGGAACGCAATATAAGGCAAGGTTTCGGCGGATTACGTTGCTTTTTCCTCATGTTGGCGCCCCATAACGGGATTCTCTGCGGCGAAACGCCCCGATAACAAAGCCGCGAGCCGCCAAAATCCAAACGGCCGGGCAAGGCCCGGCCGCTGGTCGCGTGAAAGTCCATGTGAAGTCGCCCGGACGTCAGAGCGTGACGACTTTTCCTCGAATCGTCATCTCGCCCTATCTTTTTGATTGAGCATGATCTTTTCGGAAAACCGGTATCCACTTTCGCGGATCATGCTCTAGTTCGCCGCGGTCGGCAGCGGAAGCGGGCTATCCGCAAGCGTGTGCAGATAATCGATCACGTCGGCGCGCTCGCTGTCCTTGGTGATGCCGGCAAAACCCATCGCGGTGCCCGGGACGAAGCCCTTGGGACTGGCAATGAACTGGTTGAGGTCGTCAAAGGTCCAATCGCCGCCCTTGGCTTTCATGGCGGCGGAGAAATTAAACCCGCGTCCCTCGCCCTTTTTATCGCCAACGATACCATAGAGGTTCGGGCCGACGCGGTTGGGTCCGCCCTTCTCGAAAGTATGGCAGGCGGCGCATTTCTTGGCCGACGCGGCGCCCTTCTCGACCGAGGCGGTCTGCAACAGCTTCTCGATCGGCTCGGACGGCGCCGGTGCGGCTTCCTTACCGCCCTCGGGTGCGGCTTCCTTCACGGCAATCTCATAGCCGGGCTTTTCCGGCATGACCGGCGAAAAAATCGCGCCGGCGGCGAAGCTGGTGACCAGGAGAACGATGCAGGTGCCGAAAACGGCGCCGAGAATTTTATTGATTTCGAAGGAGTCCATTTTTCGATCAGGCTCCAGGCCGGAAGGTCGACTTTAGGCCGACGAGACGCGGCCGCGGAAAACATCAGGAATCAGGCTTTCGCACTGCACCCCGTGCCACGACCAGATATCGGTTTGCCCGTGCTCTGGCAACCCGTATAAACGCGCCGACTTTCGACCAATCCGCATCGTTTCCGGCCTGCCAGCAGCCGGTCCAGACCCAGTCAAATGACCGAAAACCTCACTCTGGTACTGATTCCCGCCCGCATGGCCTCGACGCGCCTGCCGGGAAAACCGCTTTTGGACATCGCCGGTCTGCCGATGATCGTCCACGTGCTGCGCCGGGCCGAGGCCGCGCAAATCGGCCGGGTGGCGGTAGCCACCGATACGCCGGAGATCGCCGCGGTGGTGAAATCCCATGGCTTCGAGGCGGTGATGACGCGCCCGGACCATCCTTCCGGGTCGGACCGGATTTACGAGGCGCTCGGCAAGCTCGATCCCGAAGGCAAGGCCGAAATCATCGTCAATCTGCAGGGCGACTTTCCGACCATCCGCCCCGACAACATCCGCAGCGTGCTCGAGCCCTTGGCCGATCCCGCGGTCGATATCGCGACCCTCGCCGCCGAGATCCGTGACGCGGAGGAGGACACCAACCCGAACGTGGTGAAGATGGTCGGCTCGGCCGTGAGCGGGCGGCGGCGGCGCGCGCTCTACTTCACGCGCGCCACGGCCCCCTGGGGCGACGGGCCGCGCTACCATCACATCGGCCTCTATGCCTATCGCCGCAAGGCGCTGCGGCGTTTCGTGGCGCTTCCACCTTCCGCGCTGGAGTTGCAGGAAAGGCTCGAGCAACTCCGGGCGATCGAGGCCGGGTTGAGGATCGACGTCATGATCGTGGACACGGTGCCGCGCGGCGTCGATACCCCGGACGATCTGGAGACCGCGCGGCACATTCTGGCAAAAGCTGGCGAAAATCTCGGCGGCTGATACAAGGCGGCATGAAGAAAATCATGACCAAACCCATGAAAAACCCCATGAAAATCGCATTCCAGGGCGAGCAAGGCGCGAATTCGCATCTCGCCATCGTCGCAGCCTATCCCGACGCCGAGCCGCTGGCCTGCCCGACCTTCGAAGACGCGCTGGCCGCGATTGCCTCCGGGGAAGCAGACCTCGGCATGATTCCGATCGAGAACTCGGTCGCCGGCCGCGTCGCCGACATCCATCATCTCCTGCCGCAATCCGGCCTGTTCATCGTCGGCGAATGGTTCGAGCCGATCCACCACCAGTTGATGGCGCCGCGCGGCGCCAAACTCGCCGATATCAGGACCGTGGAGAGCCACATTCACGCGCTCGGGCAATGCCGCCGCATCATCCGCAAGCTCGGCATCAAGCCGGTGGTGGCGGGCGACACGGCGGGGAGCGCGCGCATCGTCGCCGAACGCGGCGATAAATCCTGCGCCTCGATTGCCTCAAGGCTGGCGGCGGAAATTTACGGCCTCGATATTCTGGCCGAAGATGTCGAGGACGAGACCCACAACACCACGCGCTTTGTGGTGCTGGCGCGCGAGGCGAACTGGGCCAAACAGGGATCGGGGCCGCTGGTCACCACTTTTGTTTTTCGGGTGCGCAACCTGCCCGCCGCGCTCTACAAGGCGTTGGGCGGCTTTGCCACCAACGGCGTCAACATGACCAAGCTCGAGAGCTACATGATCGACGGCAATTTCTTCGCCACGCAATTCTACGCCGACGTCGACGGCCATCCCGACGACAAAAGCCTCGCCTTCGCGCTGGAGGAACTGAAATTCTTCTCGCGCGAGTTTCGCATTGTCGGCGTCTACCCCGGCCACCCCTTTCGGGCGACCTTCAGCGAGAAGCAGGAGTAGTAGTCGCGAAACCCCTCACCGAGTCGTCCCTGTATTCCGCCGGGACGACAGCTACGCCGCAGCCCTGTTGCCGAGATCGAACGCATCCGCCAGCAGGCTATACGACTTCTTGCGCGCGTCGTGATCGTATACGGCGGTGATGACCATCAGTTCGTCGGCCTGGCTCGCCGCGATCATCGGCTGCAACTTTGCCATCACGGTTGCCGGGCTGCCAACGAACAGCCGCGAGCGGTTGCGCGCGATCAAGGCGCGCTCGCCCTCGGTATAGGGATAGGCCAGCGCTTCCGGCACGCTGGGCAGCGGCGAATACTGGCCACGATCCCGGAGCAACCGGTTGAGATCCATCGACGACGCCAGTTGCTCGGCTTCCGCGTCGGTTTCGGCCGCGACCACCGCGACCGCGAGAATGCCATACGGCGTGGCGCGCCAGCCCGACGGCTTGAAGTGCGCGCGATAATGGACCAGCGCATCGACCGCGTCATGCGCCGCAAAATGATGCGCAAACGCAAACCCCATGCCGACCTGGGCGGCGAGTTCCGAACTGTAGCCGCTGGAGCCGAGTAGCCAGATCGGCGGCAGCGGCGTGTCGTCGGGCATCGCGACAACTTTGTTGAAGGGGTGACCGGCCGGAAAGTCGCGGGTCTCCCACAACGTCAATTCATGCAGCCGCTCGAGAAAATCGTCGCCCTCGCGGCGATCGAGCCGGCTGCGCAACGCATAGGCCGTGGCGCCGTCGGTGCCGGGGGCGCGGCCAAGTCCGAGATCGATCCGGCCGGGAAACAGCGCTTCCAGCATCTTGAAGCGCTCGGCCACGACAAGCGGCGCATGGTTCGGCAGCATCACGCCGCCGGAGCCGACCCGGATGCGGCTGGTCACCGCAGCGATCTGTCCGATCATGACGTCGGGCGCCGGGCTCGCCACCGAGGCGAGATTGTGATGTTCGGCGAGCCAGTAGCGGACATAGCCCAGCCGGTCCGCGTGGCGCGCCAGATCGATGCTGTTGCGCAGCGCCGCGGCGGGTTTGGTTCCCGTGGTGACGACGGAGAGGTCGAGGATCGAGAGCGGAATCATGACGTCAAACTAGTGCGCCATCGCAAGCCCTCAAAGGGTCTTGGCGCGCAGATCAGGCGCGCGTCGGCTGGCGCGGAACGGCATGATTAGTGGGCCAAAAAACATATATTTTGATGAGTAACATTCTGCCCACCAATGAATCTCGACCCGTTCGAAAACGCGAGTCTGTTATGCTCGCATGAATATTCCTGTGCTACAGTATCTTCTCAAGACAATGGGGGCGAATATTGCTTTCGGCGGCCACTGCCCATCTTCCGCTGATATGGAAGAAATACCATATATTATCTACAATAATTGGGCAAAATCCCACTACCGATGGGCTACTTAAACGACCACGTTTGGCCTATTTTAGGATCGAGCAGCCAAACCTGACACCGGCGAAGGCCCCTTACGTGGAGTTTGGGAAGATATGACCGAGGTTACGGCACCTGAGGGACATCGCGCGGTCAAATCGCCGGCGATCTCCTTCGAGTTCTTCCCGCCGAAGACTGGGGAGATGGAGCGCGGCCTTTGGGAAACCATCACCCGGCTCGCACCGCTCGCTCCCAATTTCGTGTCCGTGACCTATGGCGCCGGCGGATCGACCCGCGAACGCACCCATTCCACCATCGCCCGCATCCTGAAAGAGACCGAGCTCACGCCGGCGGCGCATCTCACCTGTGTCGGGGCTTGCCGTGCCGACATCGACGACGTGGTGGCGCGCTATCACGAAATCGGCGTCCGCCATATCGTCGCGCTGCGCGGCGACCCCGCAACCGGCATCGGCACTCCTTACGCAGCCCATCCCGACGGCTACCAGACCTCGGCCGATCTCGTCGCCGGCATCAAGAGGCGTTATCCCGAGATCGAGGTCTCGGTCTCGGCCTATCCGGAAAGACATCCCGAGAGCGCCGACTTCGATGCCGATATCGACATGCTCGAGGCCAAGGTCGATGCCGGCGCCACCCGCGCCATCACCCAGGTGTTCTTCGACAACGATCTCTACTTCCGTTACCTCGACCGGGTCAGAGCCCGCGGCATCGATATTCCCGTGGTGCCCGGCATCATGCCGATGCACAACTTCAAGCAGGCGCGCAGTTTCGTGACCAGAGCGGGCACCACGGTGCCGTCATGGCTGGCGGATAAATTCGAGGGCCTCGACGACGATCCGGATACCCGCAAACTGGTGGCGGCGACGGTTGCGGCCGGCCAGGTGCAAAAACTCGCCAAGCATGGCGTCGACACCTTTCACTTCTACACCATGAACCGCGCCGACCTCGTGTTCGCCATCAGCCATTTGCTCGGGATTCGTCCCAACGGCGCGCAGAAAGCCGCCTGATCCGATGACCGTGCCGGTGTCCGAAAAGCGTACCGCTCTGCTCGCTCTCGCCCGCGAGCGTATCCTGGTGCTCGACGGCGCCATGGGCACTATGATCCAGGGGCTCGAATATGACGAGGCCGCGTTCCGTGGCGAACGATTCAAGGATTTTCACCGCGATCTCCGGGGCAACAACGATCTGTTGATCCTGACCCAGCCAAAGGCGATCGAGGACATCCACGCCGATTATTTGCGCGCCGGCGCAGATATCGTCGCCACCAACACGTTTTCCTCGACCGCTATCGCGCAAGCCGATTACGACCTCTCCGGCCTTGCCTATGAGATGAATCGCGAAGGTGCGCGACTGGCGCGCAACGCCGCCGCGCGCGTCAGCGCCGAGGACGGCAAATTGCGTTTCGTCGCCGGCGCCATCGGCCCGACCAACCGTACCGCATCGATCTCACCCGACGTCTCCAGCCCCGGATTTCGCGCCGTCACGTTCGATGACCTGCGCGCCGCCTATGGCGAGCAGATCAAGGGGCTCCTGGACGGCGGCGCCGACCTCCTGCTGGTCGAGACCATCTTCGACACCCTGAACGCCAAGGCGGCGCTGTACGCGATCACGGAAATTGCCGGGCAACGCAACATCGACGTTCCCGTGATGATCTCAGGCACCATCACCGACAAATCCGGCCGGCTGCTGTCCGGCCAGTTACCCGAAGCGTTCTGGAATTCGGTGCGCCACGCCAGGCCGATCACCGTCGGATTCAACTGCGCGCTCGGCGCCGAGGATTTGCGCGCGCACATTGCCGACATCGGCCGCGTCGCCGACACGCTGGTGTGTGCCTATCCCAATGCCGGACTGCCCAACGAATTCGGCCAGTATGACGAGAGCCCGGAATTCATGGCGGGGCTGATCGGCGAATTCGCACGCTCCGGTCTTGTCAACATTGTCGGCGGCTGCTGCGGCACCACGCCGGATCATATCGCGGCGATTGCGGCCGCGGTCGCGCCGCATCGGCCGCGCGCGGTTCCAGTCATCGAGCCGCGCTTGCGGCTTTCCGGACTGGAGCCGTTCGAACTCACGCCGGCCATACCCTTCGTAAATATCGGCGAGCGCACCAACGTCACGGGTTCTGCCAAATTCCGTAAATTGATCACCGCGGGCGACTACACCGCGGCGTTGCAGGTGGCGCGCGACCAGGTCGAGAACGGCGCCCAGATCATCGACGTCAACATGGACGAAGGGCTTTTGGACTCCGAAGCCGCGATGGTGACGTTCCTCAACCTCCTCGCCGCGGAGCCTGACATCGCCCGCGTCCCCGTGATGGTGGACTCATCCAAGTTCGCTGTGATCGAGGCCGGCCTGAAATGCGTTCAGGGCAAGCCGGTGGTAAATTCGATCTCGATGAAGGAAGGCGAGGCCAAATTCATCCACGAGGCCAAAATCGCGCGGCGTCATGGCGCGGCCGTGGTGGTGATGGCGTTCGACGAGGCAGGCCAAGCCGACACCTTTGCGCGCAAGACCGATATCTGCAAGCGCGCCTTTGACATCCTGGTCGGGCAGATCAATTTCCCGCCCGAGGATATCATCTTCGATCCGAATATTTTCGCGATCGCCACCGGAATCGAACAGCACAATAATTACGGCGTCGATTTCATCGAGGCGACGCGCTGGATCCGCCAAAACCTGCCGCATGCGCATGTCTCGGGCGGCGTCTCCAACCTCTCCTTCTCGTTCCGCGGCAACGAGCCGGTGCGCGAGGCCATGCATTCGGTGTTTCTGTATCATGCCATCAAGGCCGGCATGGATATGGGCATCGTCAATGCCGGGCAGATGATCGTCTATGACGACATCGACCCCGAGCTGCGCCAGGTTTGCGAAGACGTCATCCTCAACCGCGACCCGGGCGCCTCCGAACGGCTGCTGCAGCTCGCCGAAAAATTCCGCGGCAAGGAGAAACAGGCAAAAGAGCAGGATTTGGCATGGCGTGAATGGCCGATCGACAAACGCCTGTCCCACGCGCTGGTGCACGGCATCACCGAGTTCATCGAGGCCGATACCGAGGAGGCGCGAAAACTAGCCGAGCGGCCGCTGAATGTGATCGAAGGCCCGCTGATGGCCGGCATGAACGTGGTTGGCGATCTCTTTGGCGACGGCAAGATGTTCCTGCCGCAAGTGGTGAAATCCGCCCGCGTCATGAAGCAGGCGGTGGCCTATCTGATGCCGTTCATGGAAGAGGAGAAGGCGCGCAACCTCGCCAATGGCGTTGCGGGAGATGGCCGCAAGAACGCCGGCAAGATTGTGCTCGCCACCGTCAAGGGCGACGTCCACGACATCGGCAAGAACATTGTCGGCATCGTGCTGCAATGTAACAATTTCGAGGTGATCGATCTCGGCGTCATGGTGCCGGCCGCAAAGATCATCGAGACGGCGAAAGCGGAAGGCGCCGACATCATCGGCCTGTCCGGCCTGATCACGCCCTCGCTCGATGAAATGAGTTTTCTGGCCGGCGAACTGGAACGGCAGGGCATGGACCTGCCGCTGTTGATCGGCGGCGCCACCACCAGCCGTGTCCATACCGCCGTCAAGATAGATCCGAATTACCGCCGCGGGCCGGTGGTGCATGTCAACGACGCCAGCCGCGCCGTCGGCGTCGCCTCGTCGCTGATGTCGGCGGGTCGGCGCGGGGCCTATGCCGCCGAAGTGCGCGCCGATTATGCCAAAATTTCCGAGGCCCATTTTCGCGCCCAGGCCGACAAGAAGCGCTTGAGGTTGGCGGACGCCCGCGCCAATGCCGTCACGATCGATTTTACAAAGACGCCGCCGAAGCGGCCAGCGTTCCTGGGCATCAAAAGCTTTGCCGATTACGACCTCGCCGAGATTGCCGAATACATCGACTGGACGCCGTTCTTCCAGACTTGGGAACTGACCGGGCGTTTTCCCGCCATTCTCGACGATCCAAAAGTCGGCGAAGTCGCGCGCTCGCTGTATGACGACGCCCGCAAGATGCTCGATCTCATTATCAAGGAGAACTGGTTCAAGGCGCAGGCGGCGGTCGGCTTCTGGCCGGCCAATTCGCTAGGCGACGATATCGTGGTCTATGCCGACGACGCGCGCAAAGACAGGATCGCGACATTCCACGCCTTGCGCCAGCAATTGGAGAAGCGCGAAGGCCGCTTCAATGCCGCGCTGTCGGATTTCATCGCGCCCGTTGCGTCCGGCGTGCCCGATTATATCGGCGCCTTCGTGGTCACCGCAGGGATCGGCGAGGATGTGATCGCCGACCGCTTCAAACATGCCAATGACGATTACTCGTCGATTCTGTGCAAGGCGCTGGCCGATCGTCTGGCCGAAGCCTTTGCCGAGCGGATGCATGCCCGCGTGCGCCGGGAATTTTGGGCTTATGCGCCGGACGAGGCGCTGGCGCCCGATCAACTGATCATGGAACAGTACGCCGGCATCCGTCCCGCGCCCGGCTATCCCGCGCAGCCCGATCACACCGAGAAGGCGACGCTGTTTTCCTTGCTCGATGCCGAGCACACCGCCGGGGTCAAGCTGACCGAGAGTTTTGCGATGTGGCCGGGCTCGTCGGTATCCGGGCTTTATTTCAGCCACGCCGAGAGTTTTTATTTCGGCGTCGGCAAGATCGAACGCGACCAGGTCGACGACTACGCCGTGCGCAAAGGCTGGAGCGTCACTGAAGCCGAGCGCTGGCTGGCGCCGGTGCTCAACTACATCCCGGCGCAGGACCAGTCCGCGCGGGATCGCCGCGTGCGAGAAGCGATGCCGACGCTGGCGAATGCGGCGCCCGCCAACGATGTCACGTCTTCCGAGATGGCGGCGCATCCGCCCGGCTGCAATTGCGTGGTGCATCTGGCGTACCGCAAGAAGGCGGCAAGGGGCTGATCCCTCAATTTTGTCGTCCCGGCGAACGTTCGCACTATTCGCTTGGCCGGGACGACGAGGGTTCAAAACAGCGGTGGGATCTGCCCTACCTTCAGCGGACCCAAAAACACCACGCCGTCGGCAAAGCGCAGCGGAAATGATCGCGCCTTTTTGCCTTCCAGCACCGCTTCCGTGCCAAGCGCGTTGATGCCGGCGGCGACCCCGGCATTGGCGTTCTGCTTGACCATCTTGCCGAGACCGGGGATGGCCCGGTCCAGCGCGCCGAACAGATTGTTGACGTCCTGGGTCTTGACCCCGGGCGCAACCCTATCCAGCGTGGCCTGCGGCACGCCCTCGTCGAGCATTTTTTCAATGCCGAGCGCCGGAATCACTTTCTCGATTCCGGCAACCGTCATCTGCAATTCGCCGTCGAGGCGGCCCTCGGCATTGAGGCCGAGCGTGCCGGCGGCGACCGCGATCACATCGCCCTGCGCGATCCGGGACTGCACGATCTCGACATGGCCGCCGGCGGCCTGGATTTCGCGAAACCGCTCGGGCCACGGCTTTGGCGAAAAATCCTTCAAGCCGCTCAGCATCGTCCGCACATTTGCGTCGAACGGTTCGGCGAGCAGCGGATGCAGCCCCTGCACGCTGCCGCCGGCGATGTTCAGCACGGTTTCGATCACGGGATGATCCGCCTGTGAGCCCTCGGCAAGCCTGCCGTGCAGTTCGATATGTCCGGCGCGCGCCAGCGGCGTCTGCACCGATCCGTTGAGCTGGTCGATCGCGGCATCGTCGAACACGATGGAGGCGCGTCGCGGCACGTCGGGCAATCCCACCACGCTGGAGCGGGCCTTGCTCCAGTTCACCGTCATCGGCTCAAGGCCGCGGCCCGAAATCGTCGCCGGCGCGGCAAATTCCGCGATCAGCAGTTTCGGATCGTAGACCTGCGCCACCACCAGGATCTGGTCGAGCCTGGCCGTGACCGGCTCTTGCGTCGCGGACTGTCCGGCGGTCTGCGACTTCAGCGACACGCTGACGCCGTCGCAGCGGACTTCGAGGCGGAACGGGAAGCCCGCAACCGAGCGCCGGGCACAATCGTAGAACCGGCCGGATTTCGCCTCCTGCGCGCGCCAGGCGTCGGCCTTGGCATCCACCTCGGAAGCGGCAAAGAACCAGAACGCGCTCCACGCCGCGGCGGCGATCAAAAGCAGGACCGGCATGATGAAAAGGCGCCAAAGCGGGCGCCGGCGCGGCGCGAGGGTCAGATCGGACATGGCGGGACCTTTGTCGGATGATTTTGTCAAATATAAGCGGTTAATCGGGACGGCGAAAGACGCTGGAATTTTGCTTCGCTTGGCGCCTGCCCTCTGCTAGCCGTGCCCGCGATGTCAACGAAAACCCTGTCCGACGCCGAACCTCCCCACGCCGACCTGTGGGTGTTTGGCTACGGCTCGCTGATGTGGCGGCCGGGCTTTGCTTTCATCGAGCAGGTCCCGGCGCGGCTGATCGGCGAGCACCGCGCGCTGTGCGTCTATTCGTTCGACCACCGCGGCACGCCGGAAAAGCCCGGCCTCGTGCTCGGGCTCGACCGTGGCGGCGCCTGCCGCGGCATCGCCTTCCGGGTCGCGGCCAGGCAACGCTTTGAGACCATCGGCTATCTGCGCAGCCGCGAGCAGACCACCAATGTCTATCGCGAAGTGACGCGTTCGGTCTGGCTTGAAAACGAGGCGAGAGTACGCGTCAGTGCGCTGGCCTATGTGGTCGACCGCGGTCATGTGCAATATGCCGGGCGGCTGTCACTGGCCGAACAACTCCGTCACGTGCAGCAGGGCCACGGCCGTTCGGGCAACAATCGCGACTACGTGCTGTCCACCGTGAAATCGATCGAGGCGCAAGGCTTTCGCGACGATCAATTGCATCAGCTGGCGATGATGCTGCATGGCGAGGCGCCGCTGCACCGGTAACCTGAAGGCGGTTATCGGCCCGTGTTGCCGATGACAGATTCGGCGCAGATCATGCGTCCTCCTGTTTGCGCAATGAATCAGAGACCCGGTCGCGGGGAATGTTCAGGCGCTGAACTGCTTTGCCTGCGTCGCGCCATGGCAGCCGGTGAGTCCGGAATATTCCAGGATCGGATGTGGCCGCCCGATCAAATAACCCTGCACTTCATCACACGACTCGGCTGCAAGAAAATCGAGCTGAGCCTTCGTCTCGACACCCTCCGCCAGCACCGGCAGTTCCAGCCCGTGTGCCAACCCGATGACGGCACGCACAATGGCCGCCGACTGGGGATTGCTTTTCACATTCGAGATGAATGACTGGTCGATCTTGATCTTGTCGAACGGGAACGATTGCAGATAGGACAGTGACGAATAGCCTGTGCCAAAGTCGTCCATGGCAATGCCAACGCCAAGCGCCTTCAGGCGGCGCAGGATCGCGAGGCCGCGGTCGAAATCCTCGATCAGCACGCCCTCGGTGATTTCGAGTTCCAGCCGCCTCGGCGCGAGGCCAGTTTCCAGTAGCACCGAATGCACCAATCCCGGAAGGTCACCATCGCGGAACTGGATTGGCGATAGATTGATTGCAATTTGCAGCGGGTGTAACCACCCCGCCGCTTCGCGGCAGGCCTCGCGAAGAACCCATTCGCCGATCTGCATGACGAGACCGCTTTGCTCGGCAACCGGAATGAAGGTCGCCGGTGAAACCATGCCGCGCTGGGGATTGCGCCAACGGACCAATGCCTCGAACCCGATCACCTCGCCGTCGATCCTGGCCAGCGGCTGATAGTGAAGACGCAGTTCATTCCGCTCGATGGCGGCACTGAGTTCGTGCTGGATAGCGCGCCGCTCACGCAGTCTGTTGTCCATTTCTATTTCGAAGAAACGAGTCTTGCCGCCGCCGGCGGCCTTGGCGCGGTAGAGCGCGGAATCGGCATTGTTGAGCAGCGTCGTTGCATCAATACCGTCGGCCGGAAAGATCGCAATTCCAATGCTGATTCCGATGTGCGGATGCTGGCCGCTTGCTTCCCTGTCGGCTACGATGGCCGAACGAAGGCGTTCGGCGAGGATTTCGGCGAGCGCGGGATGATCGCCGTTCGGCGTAATGAGCATAAATTCGTCGTCCCCAAGCCGCGCCAGGCAAGCCTCACCAGCCAGCCCCCTCAGTTGTCGCGCCACCTCGCGAAGCAAATCGTCGCCGATTGCATGGCCAAACGTATCGTTGACCTCCTTGAAGCCGTCGAGATCGATGCTCAGCACGGCAAACGATTCTTCACTCTCCCCGGCGGCATCGATTACGCGGGTGAGACGCTGCACGAAAGCGGCGCGATTGGGCAAGTCCGTCAAGGCATCATGTTGTGCCATATGCTCGATACGGGCCTCCGCCTCCTTGCGCTCGGTAATATCTTCCGAAAGGCTCAGGAGGTAGCGCTGTTCGCCGGTTTCGTCCGGTATCGAAAGATTCCTGGTTGTCAGGATGCGAGTGCCGTTCCGGGTGTGAACCGTGCGCTCGGCGATGGTTTGCAGGTCTCGTGTGCGTAGAGCCTCATCAGCGAGCGGAAACAGGGGGTCCACGGTTTCCATGTCGGACAGGTCACGCCCGCGTCTGCCGATCAAGTCGCCACGCGCTATCCCGAAAATTGCTTCGGCAGTCCGGTTGATGAGGACATAGCACCGATTCCGGGCATCCTTGACCGCAACCGACAGGGGCATGTTCTCGATGATGGTATCGAGAAATTTTTGGGTACGACCGAGCTTTGCAGCGGACGCATCGAGAGCTTCCAGCTGCCGGAAATGAATGAGAGAAATCGTCAGACCCGCGAGTGCCAGTGCGAGGAAGAGACCCAATCCGATACCGGTGCTTTGCCACATTACAGCATGCAGAAAAGACGCGATCGGAACGTCGATCACGAACGCACCCATGAGATCATGGAGATTCCACCGGGCTTTGTCGGGCTGCAGGACATTATGACAGTTAACGCAACTCTGCTCCTGCGCGATGGTCGGATAGATCGTGCGGAACATCAGTTCCCCATTGACATCGACCGTCTCCGATTTGGGTTTTGGGTTTGGGGTCGCTGCAAAAGCCTCGATGGTTCGGGCCATCTGGGCATCCGTTGGAGGCGTCAAGATCTGTCGTCCCGGGCGACCGACCGAGGCCAGGCGGAACTCGGAATTATTGCCGTTCTGCTTGTTGAAAGCATCGATCGCATGGGCCCGGAACGACGCTGGAACCGGCGCGGCCTCTCCAAATTGTGATCGGACCCCCGAATAGTCGGTAACAAAGGCGTCAACCAGCCGGAGGGCGGCAATCTCTTCGTTGCCCTTGTGTTCCTTGAACCAGTTCACGCTGAAATAATGGAATCCGTAGCCCACCGCCGCAGAAAGCGCTGCACAGAGACTGAGATGCACGAGAAAGCCGCGGCCGGATCGCGACCGTATAAAGCGCCAGAACCGCGGTGGCTTATTCATCGGCCATCCCCTCAGCAGCAACGGATGATCCGCCAAATGACTTAAAGAGACGTTTCCCCCCGGTTGCAGGAGGAGGAGCGCGCAACGTTACTAACTCCCGCCCCCGGAGCCGAAAGGGGGCCACCTCGCGGGACCGGACTGAACACCGCAAAGGCTCCTACTGGGGGGAGCCAGGATATAGGCGAACTGCGAACTCCGGGAGAGTCTACTCCTTCGCCGCCGCGGCCGGCACGCGCCCGAACAATTGCGCCTGCTCGCGGCGCGCCGTCTCGACCAGCCGGCCGGTGGCATCCTCGATCGCGGTTGAGACGCGGGCGATAAATTCCATGCGCGACAGCCCGGGCGGCAGCGGATCGAGAAATTCGACCACCAGCGTTCCCGGATAGCGCATGAAGGTCCGGCGCGGCCAGAACAATCCGGAATTCAGCGCCACCGGCAGGCAGGCCACGCGGCTGTTGACGTAGATTTGTCCGACGCCGGTCTTGTAGCCCGGCGGGGCGTCGACGGCGGTGCGGGTGCCTTCCGGAAAGATGATCAGTTGCCGGCCGCGCCGGATTTCCTCCGGCGCCCGCCGCGCCATCTCCATCAGCGAGCGCATGCCGCCGCCGCGATCGACCCCGATCATTTTCGCTTTGATCAGGTACCAGCCGAAGAAAGGGATCCATGCCAGCTCGCGCTTGTAGATAAACAGCGGCCGATCGAAAAACTGCAGCAGTGCGAAGGTTTCCCACATCGACTGATGTTTCGAGGCGACGATCAGCGGTCCTTTCGGAATTTTCTCCAGCCCGCGATAATCGACCCTGGTCCGGCACACCACGCGCATCAGCCAGATGCTGCTGCGCGCCCAGGCTTTGGCGACGCTCAGGAACGCGCGCGGCGGCATCAGAAAGGTCGGGATGGCGACGATAATCCAGAATACCAGCAGCAGATAAAACAACACATTATAGACCAGCGAGCGCAGGAAAATCGAGACCATCGAAAACCCGATCAGTTGGCTTGAGCCGTCGCCGGCCGGCGCGGGCTGAGGGATCCGGTCGGCGGCTCGGCGGGTTCGGGCATCAGGTCGAGGCCGGCATCGGCCAGCAGCACCCGCACCTTGGCGGCGACGTATTTCGCATATTCCGACAACACCAGCCGCAACGTCGCGCCATTGCTCCACCACGGTTCGTCGCGCCATTTGTCGCCGACCACCGCATATGGAATGAGCGCAATATCGGGCATCGCGTGCGATAATTCGACGATGGCGCGCGGCATGTGGTAATTCGATGTCACCACGATCAGCGACTTGAAGCCGCGGTCGCGCGCCCAGCGCCGGGTTTGCGCCGCGTTGCTTCGGGTGTTGACGGCGGAGCGGTCGAGATCGACGCAGCAGGAGAGCAACGACTGATTATCCGGCAGCGAACGGGAAATGTCGTTTGTCCCGTTGGTCGGATGCACGCCTGAGATCAACAGTCGCTTGCCATAGCCGTCGGCCAGCAATTCCATCGCGTCGGAGACGCGCGACGCACCGCCGGTCAGCACCACGATACCGTCGGCACTGCGGGCCGGCTTGACTTCGGCATCGTGCAGTTGCGCGAGGAATCCGGCGAAGCCTGTTGCCGCGCCGGCGAACGCAATTGCCAGCGCCGCGCCGATCGTGGCGCGCAGCCAACGCCGCGGCGCCGGGATCGGCGCATCGGGCGATTTATCGGCGGGCTGTGGGCTCATGCGATGCTGGCGATTCCTTCTTGGTTAACTCTAGAGCGTTTTCATGCGAAGTGGAGTCCGGTTTGGCGCGGAATTCGCGCAAGATATCCTCAATCGATGTCATCCAACGTCGTGAACAGCGTTCGCCGCGATGCCCAGGCGGTGATCGCCGCGATCAGCAGCGCTTGCGCCGCCAGCGCCAGGTAACCCGACGGACGCAGCGAAAACGTCCCCAGCAGGGCTGCGAATTGGTCCCCGACCGGGGTGCCCGAGAACCAGCCGGCGATCGATTCGGAGAACCCGAAGGTCAGCATCGCGACGCCACCGCCGATCACGCCGCCCTGCAGTCCGAGCCGCAAGAAATGCCGCAGAAACCGGTTGGCGATATAGCGGTCCCCGGCGCCAACGAAATGCAGGACTTCGACGATCGGGCGATTGGCCGCCATCGCGCCGCGGGTCGCGAACGACACCGAGATGACGGTCGCGATGATCACCAGCGCGAGGATGCCGACACCGGCGAACACGGTGGCGCCGGTCATCGAGCGCATCCGATCGATCCAGGCGCGGTGATCGTCGACGCTGGCCGACGGCGCCGCCTGCGTTACCCGGCTGCGCAAGCCTGCGAGATCGAGCACGGACCCTGGCTGAACCCGCGCGACGATGACGCGCGGCACCGGCAGGTCGTCGAGCGAGAGTCCGCTGCCGAGCCAGGGTTCCAGCAGTTTGGCGGACTCCTGTTTGGTGAAGGGCCTGGTCTCGATGATGCCGGGCTGCGCCCGCATCGCTTCGGCAACCGCCGCGGTGTCGCGTTCGATGTCGCGGCCGGCCATGGGGCGCACCTGAATGGTGATTTCGCTCGCGACCTCCGACTGCCACTCCGCGGCCGACGCGCTCACCAGCAGCACCGCCCCGGTGGTCATCGATGCGAGGTAGGTCATGATCGCGACGACGGCGACCAGCGCGCGGCCGGCGATCGAGGCGCGCGGCACGATCGGCGACAGGTTGCGCGCCCGCGCCGGCACCATCGGGCGCTCGTGTCCGAGATCCACCAATGGCCCGTGCTCGTCGCCGGTTCTACTCATAGATGTGCAGCCGTCCCTGGTGCAGCACCAGCCGCCGCGCGTCATACTGATCCATCAGCGTGATGTCGTGGGTCGCGATGATGACGGCGGTGCCGGACTTGTTCAGTTCGATGAACAGCCGCAGCAAGCGCCGCCCCAGCGTCGGATCGACATTGCCGGTCGGCTCATCGGCCAGCAACAGACGCGGCCGCGAGATCACGGCGCGCGCGATCGCGGCGCGCTGCTTCTCGCCTCCGGACAGGACTGGCGGCAGCGCGTCCATTCGCTCGCCAAGGCCGACCCATTTCAAAAGGTCGATCACCTCCTTGCGATAGCTTGATTCCGCGCGGCCGATCACCCGGAACGGCAGCGCCACGTTTTCGTAGGTGGTCATGTGGTCGAGCAGGCGAAAATCCTGCAACACGATGCCGATGCGCTTGCGCAGATCGGCGATCTCATCCTTGCCGAGCAGCGAGACGTCATGGCCGAACAGGTTGACGAGGCCGCGGGTCGGCCGCAGCGACAGGAACAGCAGCCTGAGCAGCGAGGTCTTGCCGGCGCCGGACGGTCCTGTGAGGAACTGGAAGGAGTGGGCGGGGATCAGGAAACTGAGGTCGCGCAAAATCTCCGGGCCGAGCCCGTAACGCAATCCGACATTTTCGAACCGAACCAAGCTCAGCTCCGTTCGACGTGGGCGCGGCCGCACCCCCTGCGACCGAAGGCCGGGAACCCGCCGCTTTCGTCGCGGCTGGGAACCAAACAAAAGCGTTGTGCTTCGGTTATGGTTTCCGATTCGTTAACGGTCACATTGTAGCATTTCGGCGTAACCATTGTGGATTGGCTCCATGCACATCATTTGCCCGCATTGCGCAACGTCCTATGCCATTGATTTGGCCACTTTGGGCGTCGCCGGCCGCACCGTGCGCTGTTCCCGCTGCAAGGAGGTCTGGCTGGCGCGGCAGGAAGACGCGGTCGCGGTTGCCGCCTTGGTGCCGGCGATGGCGGAATCCGGCGCGCCGGCCGGGTCCGGAGCCAGCGACGCCGCCGCGGAATGGGAGGCTCTCGCCCGCGAAGCCGAAACCCCCGTCGTCGACAGCCCCTCGATATCGGTCGACGAGCCGGTTTCGGCTGACGGCGAAGACGCGCCGCGGGCCGGGGCCGACTGGCCGCGGGCCGTACAGTACGATGCGCAGGACGCCGAGACCTCGCCGCCAAAAGGTGCGGCGCGGCTGCTGAAGCTGTTGCAGCCGCCGGCGTTGCTGCGCGTCCCTGGCATATCATTGCCATCGATCAACTCATTGCCATCGATCAACCTTCCGCTGGCCTGCGCCGCCATGGGCGCGCTGGTGCTGGCGCTGGTGATCTGGCGGGTCGACATGGTGCGGCTGTTACCGCAGACCGCCACATTCTATAAAATGATCGGGCTCGAGGTGAATGTGCGCGGCCTGATGTTCAAGGACGTCAAGATCAGCAGCGAAACCGTGGAAGGCAAGCCGGTGCTGGTGATCGAGGGCGTGATAACAGCCGAAGCCCGCAGGCCGGTCGAATTGCCGCGGCTGCGCTTTTCGGTTCGCGACGCGCAGGGCGCCGAGATCTACGCCTGGAACGCGGTGCTGGAGCAATCGGTGCTCAAGCCGGGCGAAAACGCCTGGTTCAAGTCGCGGCTGGCGTCGCCGCCACCCGAGGGACGCAATATCGATATACGCTTCTTCAGCAAGCGGGACATCGCCGGCGGAAATATATGAACCGGAACTGATGGTCCGCTCGCGAAAGACGATGCTGCCATGCCGCGCGTGCTGATAGCCGACGACGAAGACTCCATGCGCGGGCTGGTGGCGCGCGCCATCGCCATGGACGGCCACGACACCGTCACCGCGGAAGACGGCGCCGAGGCGCTGGAGATTCTTGCCCGCGAACAGGGCGCATTCGATCTGTTGCTCACCGATATCCAGATGCCGGTGATGGACGGGATCGCATTGGCTCTCGCCGCCGCCCGCGACTTTCCCGATCTGACCATTTTATTGATGACCGGCTTTGCCGAGCAGCGCGAACGCGCCTTCGGCCTCGATGCCATCGCCCATGACGTCATCACCAAGCCGTTCTCGGTGGCGGATATCCGCACCGCGGTGGCCGATGCGCTGGCTGCAAGGAAGAGGGACTAATTTCTAACCTCGTCATTCCGGGATGCGCCAACCGAACTCGAGTTTACCCGAGTTCGGCAAAATATCATTGTCCAAGTCGGCAACGGTCGACTTGGATGGCGCGGGCCGTCTAAAAATCCTTCAGCAATCGCTCGATGTAATCGAGCTCGATCTGCGGGCGCTGCGGATCGGCCAAACGGCGGCGCAACTCCTCCAAAATCCGGCGCACCCGCTGCACGTCGATTTCACCGGGTATCTTTACCGTCATATCGTCACCGAATTCGCGCCCGCGCAACGGCCGTCCAAGCGGATCGCTCCGGTTGCCACCGCTCTGCTGACGGCCCGCGCGATTACCCGGGCCGTCGTCGCCCTGGCCATCGCCATCGCCCTGTTGCATGGCCTCTGCGAGATTCTGGGCACCCTTGCGCAGCGCTTCCAGCGCCTTTCCTTGCGAATCCGCCGCGCCATCGGCGTTGCCCTCGCCGAGCTTGTCGCCGGCGTCGCCCATCGCCGAATCGGCGTCATTGAGGCCGTCCTCGCCGTCGCCCTGGTCGGCTTGCTCTCCCTGCTCGCCCTGTTGTCCCTGCTCGGCCTTCTCGCCGCGCTGGCCCTGTCCCATGCCGCGCCTGGCAAGCTCCTGCTGCAATCTCTTGAGCCGGTCGCGCAGGCCCTGCTGGTCCTGCTGCAGGTCGCCCATGCCCTGTTCCCCCTGCATGCCGCGCATCCGGTCGCGCCGCGAATCCTGGCCCTGCTTGAAGGTCTTGTCACGCAACTGCTGCTGCTTGCGGATCATGTCGCCAAGCTCGTTCAGCGCCTGCTCCATGTCGCTGTCGCCGGATTGGCCGGGCTGCGCCATCTGCAGGTTTTCCAGCATCTGCTGCAGCTGCTCGAGCAGTTGCCTGGCCGCATCCTTGTCGCCGGAGCGCGACAGCCGCTCCATGCGGTCGATCATGTTCTTGAGGTCCTGCTGGCTCAAGATTTTGGTATTGGGATCGAGCGGGCGGGCCAGGGCCAGCGGATTGTTGCGCTGCTGTTCGGCTAGTTGACGGATGAAATTATCCAGCGCCGCGCGCAAATTCTCGGTGAGCTTCTTGATCTCCTCGTCGCTGGCGCCGCGTTCCAGCGCCTGCTTCAGCGCGTCCTGCGCCGCGCGCAGCGCCTTGTCGACGTCGGTGATGTCGCCATCCTCGATGGTGACGGCAAGCGTCCACAGGCTGGCGACGACCTCTCGCATGGCGTCATCGGTGCGGGCGGCCTCAAGCTGCCGCGCAACGCTGTAGAGGCCGAGATACTGGCCGGTTTCGGGCATGAACAATTCCGGCGCGATCATCAGCGCATCGAGCGCGGTAGAGACCTGCGCGTTCTGGTTGGCGTCGAGCGCCAGGATGCGGCGCTGCTCGATCAGCGCCCGCGCCAGCGGCTTGGTGAACAGCCGCTCCGGAAGCCGCATGTTGAACGGCTCGCTCTTGCCCTCATTGCCGGCCTCGTCCTTCGCCGTCAGGGTCAAGGTGACGTCGGCCCCGGCGTAAGGGTCTTCGCTGAGATCCTTGACGGTCTGCCCGACGCCGTTTCGGGTCCGCGCATTGGGAAGCACCAGCGGAAATTGCGGGGCGTCGAACAAGGGCCGCGGCGCCGCGGCGGATTTTTGCGCATCACCGGGCCGGACCGCAAAATGCGCCTGCGCTTCGGTGACGCCGTAGTCGTCCTCGATCTTGTAGGACATCTGCAGCGAGCCGCGGGCCTGACGTTCCGGATCTTTGGCCAGCGCGATGGTCGGAGCGCGATCGGGCGTGGCGCTGAACTTCCATAGCGGCTGACCGGAGGGAGCGCGCACATGCGCGGAGCCCTCGCCGGTGATGGTGAAATGCCGCTCATTGGTGCCCTTGGGCGCCTCCGCGGCGGGTGCGGCTTCGATCACGCCGCCGCTGACCGCCACGTCGAGCGTGCCGCCGCTGGAGCGCACGATCAGCGTAGAGCCCGAAGGCACCGGCAATGGTCCGGCCGACGGCGCGGCGGCGGCTTCCTTGTTCGCCGCCGACAGGATGATCGGCGGCCTGCCGGTATAGCGCGGCGGCGTCACCCAGGCGTCGACCCTGATATTGGCCGGCGCCAGCACGCCGTTCCAGTCGAATGCCGCCGCGACCCGCAGCATGCGCTCGTCGCCCGCGGCCACATAGGCCGCAATCAGCATCACCCCGACCAGCGCGCGCAGCGCCCAGGGATCGTGGATCGCCAGCCGCGGCGACGGCAGGCCGGCGCGGATGCGCTTGATCGATGCCAAAGTACGCTCGCGCTGCGCCTGCCACAGCGCCAGCGCGACCGGATCCTGGGTGGCCAACGTATCTGTGAGCGCGGTCGCCGGACGATGGCGGATGCCGGAGCCGCGATCGAGCCGGCTGAGGCCCTCTTCGCGGCTCGGCCAGCGAAACCGCAACAGCGGAAACAGCGCGCCCAGCGCAAGGGCCACGAACAGGCAAAGGCCGATGGCGCGCGCGACAAACGGCACCACCAGCCACAATCCGATCCAGGACACCACCAGAAAAAGCCCGGCGACACTCAATAGCCGCGCCAGCGGCGGCCAGCTTCGCTCCCACGCGATGGCGTATTTTGCCCGCTGCAGGGCCTGCGCCAGCTTCAGCCGCGCAACGGCATCGGCGTCGCGCGACGGCTCTGAGGGGTCGGGGTTGGCGCCGCTCAATAAACTCTCCGGGTTGGCGAAGCAGTCCTAGACTAGCACAACGGCGGCAATGAGACACCTGTTCCGGGGACGGCAACCCACCCCCGAACACGCATAACGCCAGGGCGTGACTGCGGGCCCGCGACCCCGTAACGTCAGCCGTCACCCGATCCAACAAGGAAGCATCATGGACAAGAATACGCACGACAAGGGCCTGGAAATCCGCAAAGCGGTGCTGGGCGAGGCCTATGTCGCCAACGCCCTGAAGAACGCCGACGATTTCAACAAGCCGTTCCAGGAACTGGTCACCGAATATTGCTGGGGCGCGGTATGGGGCCGGGAGGAACTGCCGCGCAAAACCCGCAGCATGCTCAATCTGGCCATGATCTCGATACTCAACCGGCCGCACGAATTGCGGGCGCACATCAAGGGCGCGCTGGTCAACGGCGTCAGCAAGGAGGAGATTCGCGAGATCTTCATGCAGGTGGCGATCTATGCCGGCGTGCCCGCCGGCGTCGACAGTTTCCGCATCGCGCGCGAAGTGTTCGCCGAACTGGACAAGGGCTGAGGACTGTAAACCGTCATTGCGAGCGCCAGCGAAGCAATCCAGAGGCCGCGAAGAAAGTCTGGATTGCTTCGCTTTGCTCGCGATAACGAAATTGGGGAAAAACACCATGGACATCGGATTCATCGGCCTTGGGAAAATGGGCTTTCCCATGGCCCGCCGCCTGATCGAGGCCGGGCATCGGCTTGTCGTCTTCGACACGCGCAAGGAGGCGGTGGACAGGCTGGTTGCGCTGGGGGCGGAGGCTGCTTCCTCGCCGAAAGAGATCGCCGACCGCGCCG
>Ga0116129_1000368_pt1 | contig 29626 bp, 19 predicted proteins | sample June2015DPH_17_2_FD_89732 | JGI IMG/M metagenome (GOLD analysis project Ga0116129, IMG submission 89732) | Peatland microbial communities from SPRUCE experiment site at the Marcell Experimental Forest, Minnesota, USA - June2015DPH_17_10 | ecosystem: Environmental > Terrestrial > Soil > Wetlands...
CACCCGAGGATTTCAGAGAGTTGTGCATCGAAGCATGGAATACCGGATGCGTGAGTCCTTCACCAAGACGCGATCGTAAGCCGGGGCCCCATGTGAGAGACTTCTCAATCCACTAGCGGCCGGTCTGTGCCAGGGGTTCAGCCGGTCGCTTACGATTTTTCGTAAAGCCGTAGTGCGCCCGGTCATCTCAGTGACGGAAAGCGCACAATTCCACCGCCAGTTTCCTGCGCGATTTCACTCCAGGTTCGATATCCTGTCTCTTGACGACTACACTGTGATCGAAAACGATCGCCAATCTGGACACGGCCTGATTCGGGGCCTCGGACTGCTCGAAGCCACCGCGCTCAACATGAGCAACATGGTGGGCGTCGGCCCGTTCCTCACCGTTCCGCTGATCATCGCGACCATGGGCGGTCCGCAGTGCATGCTCGGCTGGGTGCTGGGCGCGGTGATCGCGCTCTGCGACGGCTTGGTCTGGAGTGAGCTCGCCGCATCGATGCCCGCCACCGGAGGCACCTATGTTTACCTGCGCGAGGCTTTTCGCAAGACCAGTCTCGGCGGTATTCTGCCGTTCTTGTTTATTTGGCAATTTATTTTCAGCGGACCGCTCGAAATCGCCTCCGGCTACATCGGCTTCGCGCAGTACGTCGGCTATTTCTGGCATGGCATGGGAACCACTGCCATGCGCGCGGTCAGCATGTCGGTGGGCGTGCTGGTCATCGTGCTGCTGTATCGCCGCGTCACCAGTATCGGCAAGCTATCGGTGGTGCTATGGACGGGCATGCTGATCACCGTGCTATGGGTGATCGTCGCCGGCCTCAGCCATTTCAATGCGAAAGTGGTTTTCGATTTTCCGCCCAACGCGTTTCGATTCTCGACGGGCTTTGTCGCCGGGCTGGGCTCGGCGACGTTAATCGCAATCTACGATTTCATGGGCTATTACGATATCTGCTATGTGGCTGGAGAAGTACGGAATCCCGGCCGCGTCATTCCTCGCTCCATTATCTGGTCGGTGCTGGCGGTCGCGGCGATTTATGCATTGACCAATCTTTGCCTGATCGCGGTGGTGCCGTGGCGCGAAGCGATGCACTCCACCTTCATCGCATCGGATTTCATGGGGAAAATCTACGGTACGCGCGCCGCTTCGGGAGTCACCGTGCTGGTGTTGTGGACGGCCCTGGCATCGGTGTTCGCGCTGTTGTTCGGATACAGCCGGATTCCCTACGCGGCCGCGCTCAATGGCGATTTCTTCAAAATCTTCGCCCGCCTTCATCCCAAGGGCGAGTTTCCCTATGTATCGCTGCTTGTGATGGGCGCCTTGTCCATCGTCGCGTGCCTGTGGACGCTCGACGATGTGATCACGGCGCTGGTCACCTCGCGGATTATTATTCAATTTATCGGCCAGATTTTCGCGCTGGGATATTTGCGCAAAACCCGTCCCGAAATGCCGCGTCCTTTCCGCATGTGGCTCTACCCGCTGCCTGCCGCGATCGGGTTTGCGGGGTGGGTGTTTCTTTTTCTCACCTCGGGCTGGAAGTTCGCTGGATTTGGGCTGCTGACGCTCGCGGCCGGAGTGGCGGCCTATTGGATTTGGTCCCGATCGAGGAGCAGGTATGTCTAAGATGATGGAAGAGATCCGGGAGCAGCCGGTGGCGCTTGAACGCACCTTGCGGCTGGGGCTGAAACCGGCGGCCACGCTGGCCCGGGAAGTCGCGCGCAGGCGCCCGAAACTGATCGTTCTGGCGGCGCGCGGAACATCGGATAATGCGGCGCAATTTGGACGCTATCTGCTCGAAATCACCACCGGAATCCCAGTTTCTCTCGCAGCACCCTCCTTATATACGCTTTATGATGCAAAAATCGACCTGCAAGAGGCCTTAATCGTCGCTATTTCACAGTCCGGAGAATCGACTGATACCAACCTGGTGCTGGAGCGCGGACGGGAGCAGGGAGCTCTCACCGTCGGCATTACCAATGAGCCTACGAGTTCCCTCGCCAAGCTGGCCGAGCACGTGTTTTTTGTTCGCGCAGGCAGAGAGCGCAGCGTGGCGGCGACCAAAACTTATACCGGCCAGGTGATGTCTCTCTATCTTCTGGCGCACGCGCTGGGCGCGAAGATCCGCCTCGACGATCTGCGCAGAGTTCCCGACTGGGCGGCGAATGCGCTGGAACTCGAAGATCAAATCACCGCGCGCGCGGAGCGGTATCGATTTATGGAGCGCGCGATTGTGGTGGGCCGCGGCCTCAATTATGCCAACGCTTTCGAGTTCGCGCTGAAGTTGATGGAGACGTGCTATGTGGTCGCGGAGCGTTTTTCGACAGCCGATTTTTTGCATGGACCCATCGCGATGGTGGAGCGTTCCTTTCCCATGTTTCTATTCGCACCCTCCGGCGTGACCTGGGATGGCATGCGCGATATGATTGAGCGGCTGGTGTCCTTGAAGGCGGAAACGCTGGTCTTTACCGACGCCAGCAACCGGGCGGCTATCGAAGCGAATCCGCGCGCGGTCGTGATTCCAACCAAGCTATCACAGGAGTGGTACACGCCGATTCCCTATATCATCCCGGCGCAGATTTTCGCCGCCTCGCTCGCGGCGTGGAAAGGCCTCGATCCGGACCGTCCACGCACACTGAGCAAGGTCACGCGGACATTATGAGGCGCAGCGGTTAGAACGAAAATCTTGCGCCGACTTGCACGGCGCGAGGCCCGCCGGAACCCAGGCTCTGTCCGACGCGCGCGGTCGGCTGGCCGAAGGCGAAAGTTTGTGGAGTTCCCGGAGCCGCCACCGTATCCAGCGTGAAGCTTTGTCCGGTGATGTTCGAAATATTCAGCGCGTTGAACATCTCGCCGCGCACTTCGAGGTGGTAGCGTTCGCGGTAAGTGAAGATTTTCGACAGTTTTAAATCCTGCGAGAAGACTGGAGCCCCGAGCGAGTAATTGCCCGGCAGAATCAGCCTCGGAATAGGCGCGCCTTGGGCGTCTGTTTTCCCGGCATAGTTCGTATTGAACTGGTTCACCAGGTTCGCAAGCTGCGATTTACCGGTGCCCGTATTCAGCGAATTGTACGCCAGCCCCGGAAGCGACTGGTCTCCGCTGACATCGACCCCCGGCAGCTCAATGGTGGCGATGTTGGCATTTGTCGGCGTGGAGCTGATAATGGACGAGTTTAAGCTTAATTGGAAGCCCCAAGGGAGACTCCATGTGCCGGCAATGTTCAAGTCATTGTGCGGCAGATATTGGCCATACCCTTGCGCCCAGTTCAAAACATTCCACACCGTTTCCGTTGTTGCGCGCTGAAGCGCATAGGAGCCGACCAGCGTAAGGCGCTTGTGCGGACGGCCGGTGACCTTCACCAGCATCCCTTCATAAATCGCCCGGCCCTGATCCTCCCAGAACGTGATGGAGCCGGTGGAACATTCCGCCGTGGTGACAAACTGCTGCGCCGGTGTGCAGGTGGGAATCACGGGATTCGGGACGCCGTTGACGTAATAGTTGGAGTGGTTCAAATCGATCTCGCTGAGTGAAGTATTTTCGCCCTGGCGGCGGGCGTAATCAGCCGTGAGCGTGAGGCTGTGGCCGAGGTCGCGCTGAATCCCGATGGAGGTCTGATAGCTACGAGCCAGCGGGAAGTGCGTCGGATAAATCTCGACGCCTTGTTTGGTGACGTCAATGCCGCTCACTGTATAAGGGCCGCTTCGCTGCGGATTCGGCGGAGCGATCTGCGCCTCGATCCCAGGAAGTTGCGCGTTCACAATGTTCAGGAATTGGCCCACCGTCAGGTTATAAAGCTGGCTGAGCTGAAAATTCTGGCCGGGGAGAAGCGGCTGCCCGGTGCCCAGATCGAGGACCCCCGGGTAGGTATTCGTGAATTCACTGCCGGCAAGCGTGGACCGGCCATCGCCGACGGGACCGATCGAAGGAGCTTCGCGCAACTTGTAATATCCCGGAGTGCTGTCCCAATAAATCCCCGCTCCGCCGCGGATCACCGTCTTGTTGTCGTGGAAAGGACTCCAGGCGAAGCCGAATGCCGGTTGGAATTCCTTAGTGTTGTTCACGGTTGGGCCTAGATTATTCGGCCCGGTCCCGAGCAGCGGAGCCAGAAACTGCGGCTTCGACAGATTGGAGTTATAGAAACCCGTCTGGGCGTTCCATCCCAGGCCGTAATTGAAGGTGAAGCTCTTGGTTATTTTCCAAGTGTCTTGGAAGTAGGCGCGGAACTGGTCGAAATTCTCATTTTGAGAATAGCCATAGGGCGCGGGCGTGGACACGGCGCCCGCTCCAATGCCGCTGAAAATGCTGCTGGGATAGAGGAACACCGGAAGATTCAGTACCGAGGCGTCGGACGTCAACGGAATCACGCCTCCAGTGGCGTTGATGACCGTCGGGAACAAAAAGTGGGTTACCGCCGGACCGGCGACAGGCTCGACCGCACCCGCGATATATTCCGGCGCAAAAGCACCGACGCACAGCGGTGTGCAGAATCCCCACAAGCCATTGGAGCGGGTAGGATTCAGATCGCCGCCGAACTTGAAGCGGTGCGATCCTTTTTGCCACGTCAGCGCTTCGACAACTTCGAAGCGCCGCGTATTGCGCGCTTGCGGCGCGTTAAAGTTGGGACCAATGGCGGGGGAGTTGGAGCCGACCACGGTGAAAATATTCGGCAGGGACCCGGCCACGCAGGGGTCGGAGCAGTCCGAGGCGGTCGCCTGCGTATTCTTATTGTTCCAATAGTTGTACTGGAAACGGATATCGTTGACGACGTTCGGCGTCAGCGTGCTGGTGAGTCCGATAATACTTTGGTCCGCCCAGTTGGTGTTATGGGCCCAATTGGAAGGGTCGCCGAATTCGAGCGATTGCGAGAAGCCGTCGTTTCCATCGTGAGAATAGCGCAGGAACAAGTTGTGTTTGTCCGACACGTGATAATCCAGGCGCAGGCTCAACTGCTTGCCGACGTAAGGGCTTCCATAGGTGCCTTGCAGCGCGGCGAACGAAGGCGTGGTGTTTTGCACCGTGATCGCCTCCACCTGATCCATATATTCGTAGTTGAAGAAGAAGAATAGTTTGTTTTTCTTGAGCGGACCACCCAGCCACGCGCCGGGATTCTTACGCACGAAGAACGGGTTCGGGTCCAAGGCGTCGCGCTGAAGTCCGGGATAAGCCGCCATGTTGTGATCGCGGTAGAAGAAGTACGCGCTGCCGTGCAGATCGTTGCTTCCGGAGCGGGTCACGATATTGATCGCTCCGCCGGCGCTGATGCCGGTTGCCAGATCGAAGTTCACGGTGGAGATCTGGAACTCCTGAACCGTATCCATTGAGAAGTTCATGGAGGAGATGCCGCCGCCCACGTCGATATTGTCTGAAATGTTTCCACCGTCGACGGTGAATAACGTGCGATTCCCGCCGCCGAGCACGCTTACCGTGAACAGAGTGTTGAATTGAGCGGTGGATCCGGGGGAAATGGTAACGCCCGGTTCGAGCGTCGCCAATTCCATAAAGCTGCGGCCGTTCATCGGCAATTCCTGAATCGTATCGCGCCCGATGACGCCCTGAATCTCATGGTTCTCGTAATTGATCTGGGCGGTGGCCGCTTCGACGGTGACCACTTCCTTCGAAGAGCCGATCGAAAGAGGAATGTCCACCGTAGTGCTGCGCCCGACTTCCACCTCCGCCTGGCGAACCACGGTTTTGAATCCCTTTACTTCCGCCCGCAATTCGTACTGGCCCGCGGGAAGAGCGGGGGCGCTAAACGTGCCTTCCGCATTGGTGGTCACGCTTCGCGAAACACCGGTTGCCTTGTTGGTAATGGTGAGCGTTACGTCCGGAACGACCGCTCCGCTTTCATCATTGACAGTGCCGAGGATAGTTCCCGTGGGCGCTTGTCCAAACATTGCCATCGCAGACCAGATCAGTAACAAAGAAAACAGAATCGACGAAGATTGCCTTCTCCACATGGTTACCGTCCCCCTTTAGACGGATCGAACACTTACATAGTGCGCGTACTCCCCGGAATGGTTTTGCAGAAGGGATGACAAAGCCAATAAATCACAATTGAATTGATCCTTCTGCGCATGTCTTTGTATATCTTTGGCCAGTTAACCGACCGTCCGGTAGAGTATATTAGAATTGCAAAAACGTGTCAATACCAGGTCATTGTCCGGCCCGCCCGCTTGTCTGTTGACATTCGCGATTCTCCCGTCATAAGATCGCGTAGGCCGGGTTGCAAGTCGAATCCGATCCCGAGGGGAATGAGTGCAGCGGCGCATTAAAGGGAAAAAAGTCACACCAAACTGGGGACGGGAAGATCGCGCCGACCACATCTATCGCGTGGCGGCGGAAGTGATGTGCCAGAAGGGCTATGAAGCGACGTCGATGAACGACATTGCCGACGCCGTGGGGCTCACCAAAGCCGGCCTGTATCACTACATCCGGGGCAAGGAAGACCTGCTGTTCCAGATCATGAGCTACGGCATGGATATGGTGGACCAGGATGTGATGGCCCCGGCGAAGCAGGCACAGGGAGCCGTGGAACGGCTACGGACCATCATTTCCCGCCATTCCAAACGCGTCCTTGAAGTGGGCGGCGCGGTATCGATTCTGCTGGATGAAATGTACGCGCTCACGCCCGCGCACAGGCGGGCGATCAAGGGTCGAAAGCGCGCCTACTTCGAGTTCATCCGCGCGACTCTGGAAGAACTGTCGGTGGAAGGGAAGCTGCGCAATGTGACCCCTACGGTCGCGACCTTCTGTTTATTCGGAATGCTGAGCTGGGTGTCGCGGTGGTACCGCAAGGACGGAAAACTCAGTTCGGAGCAGATCCTCAACGATCTGCTGGAGGCCGCCCTCCACTCCGTGCTGAAGGAGTCCGCCGACTCTTCGACGCGGGAAGTGCCGCTCCCTTTAAAGCGAGTGGCCAGATAAACCATTGACATCGATCTTAAATAGATTTAAGCTTACCAGCAGATTTATTTCTACCGACTGAACGGTAGGTCGATAAACGGTCTGGATAGCCACGTATGCTTTCAGAACACGGCCGGTATCATCCCAAGCAGTTCGCATCTGGTGCTGCTTTGTGGGGCGGCCAATGTTGGCGGCAGCCGCGTTTCAGGCGGCTCTTGTGGGTTGTCGAAAGCCTGACGGAGCCAGGCTGCCGCCAAAATTGGCCGCCCCACAAAGCTAGTCACAACTCACCATAAATAGAGAGGAAGTTATTATGACAACACAGTCCAATCGACGGACGTTTCTAAAGGGATCCTCGGTGGCTCTGGCGGCGATCGGCGCTGGCGCGGCGGTGGCGCAGAGCCCTGCCGGCGGGCTCGGGGGAAGCCACGATTCGCAGCTTTTTCCGGTCGTCGAAACGGCGTCCGGAAAGGTGCAGGGAATCACGAGCACGGGCATCAGGGAATTTAAAGGCATCCCTTATGGAGCGTCCACGGGCGGCGCCAATCGTTACATGCCGCCGAGGAAGCCGGCATCATGGGCGGGTGTTCGCGAATGTTTGGGCCACGGTCAGACCTCGCCGCAGACTCCGGCCGACTTGCGCAGCGATTACGCGATGACCATTCAGTGGGACATGCAGCCGGGCGGGATGGGCGAGGATTGCCTGGTGCTGAACGTCTGGACTCCGGGTGTCAACGACGGGCAAAAGCGCGCGGTGATGGTCTCCTTTCATGGGGGCGGTTGGGCGACGGGGTCGGGAAATGCGCCGGGGTTTGACGGGGCGCAGTTGGCTCGCTTCGGCGATGTGGTGGTGGTGACGGTGAACCATCGGCTGGCCAGTTTCGGCTATCTTCATTTAGCCGATCTGGGCGCGCCGCCGGAATTCGCGCAGGCGGGCGTGGTGGGTGTGTTGGATATGGCTGCGTCGCTCGAATGGGTGCGCGACAACATTGGAAATTTTGGAGGCGATCCGGCGAAGGTCATGATTTTCGGCCAATCGGGGGGAGGCGCGAAGACTTCGACAATGCTCGCACTGCCCGCGGCCAAGGGTTTGTTCCGCTGCGCGGGCGTGCAGAGCGGATCGACGCTGCGCCTGGCCACCAGGGAACAGGCGACGAAAGCGGCCGAGGCGCTGCTGGCCAAGTTGGGAATCGCCAAGAGCAATATCGCCGGCATTCAGAAGGTTTCCTGGCAGCAGATCCTCGAAGCGCAAGCGGGCCTCGCATTTTCGCCGGTGATGGATGGGACAGTGCTGCCTCATCACCCGTTCGATCCGGTGGCTCCGCCGGAATCGGCCGAGGTGCCGGTGATTATTTCGACGACTCTCGAAGATGCGGCCCTGGCGCTGACCAATTGGGATCTTACCGAGGCCGGCTTACAGGCGCAATTGAGCCAGCGCTACGCGACCAAAGCGGACGAGATCCATACCATGTATCGCAAGGCGTATCCGCATAAATCGCCATTTCTGATTCAGGCGCAGATCGCGACCGACATTGGAGGACGCCGCGCGGCGGTCACGCAGGCAGAACGCAAAGCGGCGCTGGGGAAAGCTCCCGCGTATATGTATCTGTGGGCTTATGAGAGTCCGGCGTTCGGGGGGAAATTCGGCGCCATCCATGGCACGGACGTATCGGCGTCGTTCAACGGCTACGCGAACAGCATCGGCGGCGGAGGGTCGCCTCAACAGATCGCGTTATGGGAACGCTTCGCCTCCACCTGGGTGACTTTCGCCAAGACGGGCAATCCGAATAACCCGCACATTCCGAACTGGCCGGCGTATGATGCCGAAAAGCGGGCGACGATGATCTTCGATAACGATGTTCGGGTGGAGAATGACCCGCGGTCGGAGATCAGGAAGTTCTGGAATGAGAATGCGCCGGCGGGCGGGCGGCGGGGCTGAAGAATCGCAGGCGAAACCGCCTGCGCCAACTCTACGCACTACTCGTGGCGCAGGGCTTCCATCGGATCTACACGCGAGGCGCGGCGCGCGGGCACTACGCTGGCTGCCACAATGATCGCGACGAAAGCTAGCAGGGCTGCGCAGAACGTCAATGGATCCGCTCCGCTGATTCCGGCGACGAGCTGTCCTGTGATCGGACGGGCCATCAGCGCCAGGATCAAGCCGGCTGCCAGGCCGCCCGCAACCCACAGCAGCGATCGCTGCAAGACCATCCGCAGCACCTGCCCGTAGCGCGCGCCGAGCGCCATGCGAATCCCGATTTCCTTGGTCCGGCGCGCGACCGTGAAATAGAGGACGCCGTAAATTCCCACCGCGGCCAACAGCAGCGCGGCGACGGCGAACGTCCCAATCAGAACCGCGCCGCTTTCATAGAGTGACACGCTCCGGTTGAGGAACTGCGGCATGGTGCGGACGCCGAACAGAGGCAGCGCCGGATCGAGCTTGCTCATTTCCGCGCGAACCACGGGCATCAGCGCAGGGATATCCTGCTTGGAGCGCAGCAGCACTTCGACCTGGCCGTTGTAATCCTGCGCCTCCGGCGTGAAGATGAAGGAATACGCCGGCTCACCGAAGCTGATGTACTTTCCGTTCCTGGCGATGCCCACGATTTCCCGAAGCTTGCCGCCTTTCGACAGCGAAAAACGGCGTCCCAGGGCTTTTTCGGGGGATTCCCAGTAGCGCCGCGCCATCGCTTCGTTCACCACTGCCACCAGCTTCGACGACGCGGTGTCGCGTTCATCGATGGCGCGGCCGGCGACGATCTGCGTGCCCATGGTCTCGAAATAGCGCGTGCTCACCTGGCTCTGCCCGGCAATATTCTGCTCGGAATCAGAGCGCGGCGTCCAACCCTCCGGATAAACCGGACCGGGGCCGCCGTAGGCATCGAGAGGCAGAGGATACGCGAATGCGGCGCTCTCGACACCGGGAATCGCGCGCAGACGGTCGAGCATCGTGGCTTGAAAACGGCTGGCGCGTTCCGGATCGTACCCTTGTAAATCCAGGTTGATCGAGAACAGCGATATGCCGGTGCGATAGAACCCGGGATCGACGTTTTTAGCGAACTGCATGCTCCGCAGGAACAGGCCGCCTGAAACCAGTAGTACCGAGGACATGGCCACCTGGGCCATCACCAACACGTTCCCCGATCCGATGCGAATGCGGCCCGATCCCAGCTCGCCTTTGATCGCCGCGGCCTGATCGATTTTCGAAGCGCGCAGCGCCGGCCACAAGCCGAACAGAATGGCCGCCGTGATGGAGATCAGCGCGGTGAACAGAAAAATCCGCGGATCGAGTCGGCCCTGGTACTCGAGGTCGACGGTCTGGAAATCGAGCGTCGGATAGAACTGGGTCAGCAGGCTGTTGAACCACATGGTGAGCAGGATTCCGAGCGCGCCTCCGGCAAGCGAGAGCAGGACGCTTTCAGTCAGCAACTGGCGGATAAGGCGTAGCCGGCTGGCGCCGACCGCCGTTCGAATCGCCATTTCCCGCACCCGGCTGGCGCCGCGGGCGAGCATCAGGTTGGCTACGTTCGCGCAGGCAATCAGCAGAATCAAAGCCATGACCGCCGTCAGGATGACCGTGGTCGCGCGAATCAGCCCGGTCGCGAACATCCAGGGCTGCGTTCTCGCTCCACCGGCCATGACGTGCATTTTCAAGCCGCCGTCGGTCTTGGGATACTGCCTGGCGAGCTGCGCCGCCGCCACGTTCAGCGCGGCCTCCGCCTGTTCCGCCGATACACCCGGCTTCAAGCGCGCCCGCACGTTCATCATGCGCGCGTTGCGATCGTCAAGACTACCGAAAGTCGGCGCAACGGATTTCTGCGTCTCTATGGGGATCCAAACGTCGGGAATAAAGTTGAAGAGCGTGGTTCCGATGAAACCGCGCGGCGCGACTCCGACGACGGTGAAGGCGTGGCCTTCGAGCTTGATCGTTTTACCCTCGATACCGGGATCGCCGTGGAAGTGGCGCTGCCAGAAATTGTAGTTGAGCACGCAGACCGGCTTGTCGTTTTCCTCCGGAAGAAATCCGCGCCCCACCACTGGATGGACGCCGAGCCCGGAGAAATAATTGCCAGTCGCCATTTCGCCCCAGATCAGCTCCGGTTTTTCGCCGTCGGTCATGCTCATGGGCAGGCCGCTGGACCCCATAATGTCCGAAAGCCCGGTGTCCTGAGCCCGCAGATCTTTCCATTGCGGATAGGAAAATCCTTCGATATTTGGCCCGCCATTCGGGACCGTGATGTAGACGGCCAGCAGCCGGGCCGGCGCGTCGACAGGCATGGGCCGCAACAGGTAAGCGTTAAAGATGGAATAAATCGCCGTGTTCGCGCCGATTCCCAGCGCCAGCGAAACAATGACGACCGCGGCGAATCCTGGCGATTTCCGCAGAACGCGAGCGGCGAAGCGCAGATCCTTCCAGATGGTATCCATGGAGCGAGTCAAGGCAAGTGGAATGCCTCAACTAAGCTATAGAAAATGCAAGGAATCGGGGAAGGCGAAGTGTTCACCTTTGGGATGGGACGTCGCGCAACGAATCAAATTGTCAGGGAATTTTGGTTGTGGACGTAATCGCCGATGGCGCGGGAAGCTTGGTGACGTCCCATCCGCCGCCCAGGGCCTGGATCAATTGCACCGATGCCACCATTTCATTTACGCGCTGCGTCACAAGTGTTTCCTGATCGCTCAACAAAGTCAGCTGCGCGATCAGCACGTCGATGTAGGGATCGAGGCCGGTCTGGTAGCGGGCCGTTTCCATGTCGACGTAGATCTGGCCGGAATTGATGGCCGCATTTTCACGTTCAATCTGGCGCGAAACGACGCGGAGCGTGGCGATGTAATCTTCCACCTGCTGAAACGCCGTGAGCACGGTCTGCCGGTAAGAGGCGACGTCGGCGTTGTACATCGCGGTGTACTGCTGTACGGTGGCTTTGCGCAGGCCGGCGTCGAAGATAATCTGCGAGGCGGATGCGCCCAGCGACCAGAACAGGGCGGGCAGCGAAAACAGACTGGCAATGCTGCCGGAGGAAAATCCACCGCTTCCGCTGAGGGTCAGAGTCGGGTAGTAGGCGGCTTTCTCTATTCCGATCAGCGCATTGGCCTCCGCCATGGTGCGCTCCGCGGCGGCGATATCGGGGCGCCTTTGAAGCAGTTCGGAAGGGACGCCGACCGGGATCGCGGGAACCGGCGTGGTCAGATTTTTCACCGGCATCGAAAAAGTGGAGGCCGGCTTACCAATCAGCATGGCGATGGCATGTTCATATACAGCGCGATTGGTGGCGATGCCGATCGATGCCGCTTCGGCGTCCTCCAGCGCTTCCTCCGCCTGCGGGATGGCCTGGGGAGGGTCGATCCCGGTTTCAACCAGGGCGCGGGTGACGTTCAGCTCCTCCCGATAAGCGGTGACGATGCGGTTATTCAACTCCTGCAATTGATCCTGCCCGCGGAGTTGGAAGAAATACTCGGCGAGCGCGGCCTGCTCCGTAAGACGCTCATTTTCGAGGTCGGCGGCGCTCACCTGGGCAGCGTATTGGGCTTCGCGGACGGTATTTCGGATGCGGCCGAACAGGTCCGGCGCCCAGGTCGCTTCGACGGGCAGGGAATAACTGCCGGTGGTGACTCCGTTGCCGGTACCGGTTTTGGTGAGCGAAGGATTGGCCGTTACGGTGGGGTAATAACCGGCGCGGGCCTCGCTGACTTGCGCGCGGGCGGCCATGAAGTTCTCAAAGAATTGCTTTATGTTCTGGTTATCGATATTCAACTGGTCTTCGAGGGCGTTGAGCTCCGGTTCGTTGAACATCTCCCACCATTTCCCTTTCAGAGTGGCGTCCTGCGGTTGCGCGGGCTGCCACGTGCCGGGGGGCGCGGCGCTGTAGGCGGCGGGAGCTGCTTCCTTATAGGCGGGCGCGGTGGGAGCGGCGGGCTTCACATATTTAGGACCTACGTTGCAGCCGGTGAAGAGGACGATGCAGATGCCCGCGGCGTAGCGGGCGAAAAGCAGAATTCGATGGGAGAGGTTGGCTTTCATAGATCCTCTAGCTGGCTTCTCTCGGTGTGAGTAGTCTGGCGTTCTTGTCTCCTTGAAACTTCAGACGCAGATTATCCATGAACAGGTAGATGACGGGAGTGGTGTAGAGCGTGAGCATCTGGCTTACAATGAGGCCGCCGATAATCGAAATTCCCAGCGGACGGCGCAGCTCCGATCCCATGCCGGTGCCGATGGCCAGAGGGACGGCGCCGAACAGGGCGGCCATGGTGGTCATCATGATGGGGCGGAAGCGCAGCATCGACGCTTCGAAAATTGAGTCCCGGGTGTTTTTGCCTTCATTGCGCTCCGCGTTGAGCGCGAAATCGATCATCATGATGGCGTTCTTCTTGACGATGCCGATCAGAAGAATGATTCCGATGATGGACATCACATCCAGTTCGGTCCCGGTGAGCAAGAGGGCGAGAATCGCGCCCAGGCTGGCCGACGGAAGCGTGGAGAGAATAGTGAGGGAGTGGATCAGGCTCTCATAAAGCATGCCGAGCACGATGTACACGGAGAGAACGGCGGTCAGGATCAGGTACGGCTCCGTTTCGAGGGATTGCTGGAACGCTTCGAGCGTGCCGGAGAACTGGCCGTGCACCGATTGCGGCATTCCGAGCTTCTGCTGGAGCCCCTGAATCTCCTCCGTCGCCTGGCCGAGCGAGACGCCGTTGGCGAGATTGAAAGATACGGTCACCGACGGAAATAAGCCGGTGTGATTGACGGCGAGAGGCGATGTGGAGGGCACATATTTGACCACCGAGGCGAGCGGAATGGGGCCGCCGCCCGAGGTTGGGATCAGGTATGTGTCCTTCAATCCATCCGGGGAGGCCCAGTATTTCGGAGCCACCTCCATGACGACGTAATATTGATTCAGTTCGGTGTAGATCGTGGACACCTCGGCCTGACCGAAGGCGTCGTACAACGTGTTGTCGATCAACTGCGGCGTTACGCCGAGGCGAGCGGCGGTGGGACGGTCATAGGTGAGCAAGGCTTGCAGGCCCTTATCCTGCTGATCGCTGGTGACATCCTCAAAACCCTTGGTTTTTTTCATTGCCGCGAGCAACGCCGGACCATACGTCTGGAGTTGGTCGATCGTCTCCGCCTGGATGGTGTATTGGTATTGCGCGTTCGATTGCCGCCCGCCGATGCGGATATCCTGCACGGGCTGGAGAATGGTGAGCGCGCCGGGTACGGCCGCGAGCTTCGGCCGCAGCCGGTTGAGGATCGCGGTGGCGCTCACTTTACGCTGATTCAGAGGCGCCAGCGCGACAAACGCGAAGCCGCTATTGGTTGCGCCCTGTCCTCCCGTAAAACCCATGACATTCTGAACGCCGGGGTCCGCCTTGATGATGCTCACGGCCTGCTGCACGGCTGTGCGCATCGCGTAAAACGAGGTGTCCTGCGGCCCCAGCATTCCGCCCTGCAACACTCCGGTATCCTGTTGCGGAAAGAATCCTTTGGGGATTTTCAGCATGAGGAAGACGTTCAGCCCCAAGGTGCACAGGAACACGATCAGCAGCAGCGCGGGATGATCCAGCACCCAGCCCAAACTGCTTTTATAGCCGTTGAGCACTCTATTGAAGCCCCGCTCGCTCCAATCGTAAAGCTTGCCGTGTTTAATGTCCTTATCGGCCACCAGAACTCGGGAGCACATCATGGGAGTGGTCGTGAGAGAGATGACCATCGATACCAGAATCGCCGCCGAAAGCGTAATCGCGAATTCCCGGAACAGGCGGCCGATGATACCGCCCATGAGAAGCAGCGGGATGAATACGGCGATCAATGAAATGCTGATCGAGAAAACGGTGAAGCCGATCTCCTGCGCGCCTTGCAGAGCGGCCTGGAGCGGCGTTTTCCCTTCTTCGAGATGCCGTGCGATGTTCTCCATGACGACAATCGCATCGTCGACGACGAAACCGCTGGCGATGGCGAGCGCCATCAACGAAAGGTTGTCCAGGGAAAAATCGCAAAGATACATGATGGCGCAGGTTCCGATGAGCGAGACTGGAACCGCGATAGCGGGGATGAGCGTGGCCCGGGCGTTCCGCAGGAAGAGGAAGACCACCAGGATGACAAGAACCACGGAGATGACCAGCGTCATCTCAATATCGTTGACCGAAGCGCGTATGGTCAGCGTACGGTCGAGAATGGTGATCAGGTGCTCGCCGATGGGAATGGAGGCCTGCAAGGAAGGGATCGCGGCCTTCACCGCGTCGACGGTGGTGATGATGTTGGCTCCCGGCTGGCGGAAGATGATCATGTTGACGGATGGCTTGCCATTCAGATATCCCGCTTGCCGCACGGTCTGCTGGGAATCGACCACATCGGCGACATCCTGCAAGCGCACCACGCCTCCGTTGTGATACCCGACGACCAGCGGTTTATAGTCGACCGCTTTCGAAATCTGGTCGTTGGCAAGGATGTCCGCAGTGGTGTTTCCGTCGGCGATCTGGCCTTTGGCGGAGTTCGAGTTCTGGCCGGAAACGATCTGCTGCACCTGCGGCAGGCTGATGCCGTAGCTGGCGAGCTGGTTCGGATTCAATTCAATGCGCACAGCGGGCAGCGAGGCTCCGACGACGGTCACCTGGCCGACGCCGGAAATCTGCGAGATGCGCTGGGAGATCACAGTCGAGGCTTCGTCGTAGAGCGTGGGAACGTCATAGACGTCCGATTGCAGGCCCAGCACCAGAATGGGCGAGTCCGCGGGATTCACCTTGCGATAGGTCGGGTTGGCCGGCAGATTCGCGGGAAGGTAAGTGCGCGCGGCGTTGATGCCTGCCTCGACATCCCGAGCGGCGCCGTTGATGTCCCGGCTGAGATCGAACTGGAGAGTAATACTGGTGGTGCCGAGCGTACTCGAGGAGGTCATCTCGGTTACGCCGGCGATGGAGCCGAACGCCCGTTCGAGAGGAGTGGCGACCGAAGACGCCATAATATCCGGACTGGCGCCGGGCAGGGAGGCGGCCACGGTAATGGTGGGGAAATCCACCTGCGGCAGCGGAGACACAGGCAGCACCGTGAAAGCCAACGCTCCGGCCAGAGCCACCGCGACCGTAAGGAGGGTCGTCGCAACCGGGCGTGCGATGAAGGCTCGCGAGGGATTCATGCCGGCTGCGGCTCCTTGTTCGTCTGCGGCTTATTGTTCGACTGCCCGGCGGCTTCTTTTCGCTTATGGGAGAATCGCGCGCCCAGATTGTCGAAGAAGATATAGATGACCGGCGTGGTGTAAAGGGTCAGCACCTGGCTGAAGATCAGACCGCCGACCATGGCCACGCCGAGCGGCTTGCGCAGCTCCGAGCCAATGCCGGAGCCGAGCGCCAAAGGGAGCCCGCTGAGCAGCGCCGCCATGGTGGTCATCATGATCGGACGGAAGCGCAGCAGAGACGCCTGATAGATGGCGTCGGTGGCGCTCTTGTTCTCCTTGCGCTCCGCTTCGAGGGCGAAATCGACCATCATGATGCCGTTCTTTTTCACAATGCCGATCAGCAGGATGATGCCGATAATGGCGACGATATCGAGGTCCAGGTTGAAGAGCATCAGCGCCAGCAGGGCTCCCACACCCGCCGAGGGCAGAGTGGAAAGAATAGTGATCGGATGAACGAAACTCTCATACAGCACGCCGAGCACGATATAGACGGTGACCAGAGCGGCGAGGATCAGCAGGCCTTCGTTCGAGAGCGAGCCTTCGAAGGCGGAGGCGGTTCCTTGATAATTGGCGACCACGCTGCGCGGGAACTTGGCATTGGCGATGACTTTGTTAATAGCGTCCAACGCCTGGCCGAGCGAGTAGCCGGTGCCCAGATTGAAAGAAATCGTGACCGCCGGAAACTGTCCCTGATGATTAATCGAGAGAGCCTCGCTCTGCGGCTCGAAGTGAGTGAAGGCGCTGAGGGGCACGGGAACCGAAGGCGCGGGCGTTCCGGAACTGGACGCGCCGCTTCCGCCTCCGCCGGATGACGCTGTACTCGTCGACGCCGGGCGCGAAGTACCACTCAGAGAAGTTGTCGCACCCGACGACGTGCCGGTTGAGGTGCTGGTGGACGATAACACAGTCGCGCTCGAAGTAGCGGTCGAAGACGGCGAAAGCGCGGAGCTGGTGTTGACGGTGGTGGGACTCGACGTCGTGCTTTGATTCGACGCGGAGAGCGCCGAGTTCGAGGATGTGGTCCCCGACGAAGCGCTGGTAATTGACGAAGCCGTCAGCAGCGCATTTCCTGTGGATGCGGCAGCCCCGGAGCCGGCTCCCGAGGACGAGCCCGCGCTGCTAGACACAATCGCTGCCGGCGCGGTGCCGACCGACGTGGATTGAATATAAATATCGCGCAGTTTTTGGGGATCCTTCTGGAACTTGGGGTCCGTCTCCAGAATGACGTGGTACTGATTCACCTGCGTGTAAAGGGTATTGATCTGGCGCTGCCCGAAGGCGTCATAAAGAGTGTTGTCGATGGTGGCGGGCGTAATGCCGAAGCGCGAGGCAGTGGCGCGGTCAATGACCAGAGCGGCTGCCACGCCGCCCAGTTGCTGATCGGTAACGACGTCGGCCAGTTGCGGCAACTGCTGCAGTTTTTGGACGAAGTCGTGGACCACTCCGTTCAGCTCCGCTTGATTGGGGTCTTCGAGCGTATATTGATACTCGGTGCGGCTGACGCGGTCGTCAACGGTGAGGTCCTGCACCGGCTGCATGTAAAGTTTGACCCCCGGCACCTTCGCCAGATTCGGTCCCAGCCGGTTAATTACCGCGGTGGCGGTCATTTTGCGCTGATCGAGCGGTTTCAGGTTGATCTGAATACGGCCGCTGTTGAGCGTCGTATTGGTCCCGTCGGCTCCGATAAACGACGAGATGCTCTCGACCGCGGGATCGGCCAACAGCACTTTGGCCAGCGCCTGCTGCTGTTCGGTCATCGATGCGAAGGACGTGGTGGCGGATGTTTGCGAGATTCCCTGAAGAATCCCCGTATCCTGGGTCGGGAAGAAACCCTTGGGAATAATGATATACAGCACGGCGGTCAGCGCGAGGGTGACGACGGCTACCAGCAGGGTGATTGTCTGGTAGCCGAGAACGAACTTCAAAGTGCGGCCGTAGAACGCGATGATCCGCTGAAAGACGCGCTCCGAGGCGTTATAAAAACGGCCTTGCTTTTCCGGAGGCGTGTAACGGAGCAGACGCGCGGACATCATCGGCGTCAGGGTCAAAGAAACGAAGGCCGATAAAATGATAGTCACGGCGAGGGTCACCGCGAACTCACGGAACAGGCGTCCCGCGATATCGCCCATGAAAAGCAGCGGGATCAGCACCGCGATCAGCGACACGGTGAGGGACAGAATCGTGAAGCCGATTTGTTCCGATCCTTTCAACGCCGCCTCCAGCGGTTTATCGCCTTCCTCTATATAACGGCTGATATTCTCGATCATGACGATGGCGTCATCTACCACGAATCCGGTCGAGATGGTGAGCGCCATCATGCTGAGATTGTCCAGGCTGTAGCCCGCCAGGTACATCACGCCGAAGGTTCCGACCAGCGAAAGCGGCACCGCGACGCTAGGGATAATGGTGGCGGAGAGGCTGCGCAGGAACAGGAAAATCACCATCACCACCAGCGCGATGGTGAGCATCAGCTCGAACTCGACGTCTTTCACTGAGGCGCGGATTGCCGTGGTTCGGTCGGTTACGATCTGCACATGCACCGCTCTCGGAAGAGTGGTTTCAAGCTGCGGCAGAAGCTTCTCGATGCTGTCGACCACCTGAATGGTGTTCGCTCCGGGCTGCCGCTGAATATTCAGGATCACGGCCGGAGTGTAATTCACCCATGCCGCGAGCTTGGAATTTTCCACTCCGTCGACCACATGCGCGACCTGGCTGAGCATTACCGGAGCGCCATTGCGATAGGCCACCACCACCGACTTGTAATCGCCGCTGGTTATTAGCTGGTCGTTGGCGTTAATGGTGTAATCCTGCGCTGGCCCGTCGAAGTTCCCTTTCGCCGAGTTCAGGCTACTCCCAGTCAGTGCGCTGCGCAGGTCCTCCAGATTGATCCCATAGGAGGCGAGAGCGGTCGGGTTAGCCTGGATCCGCACGGCGGGCTTCTGGCCGCCCGAAATACTGACCAGACCCACGCCCGTGATCTGAGAAATCTTTGGAGCGAGCCGGGTATCCGCCAGGTCCTCGACCTGGGAAAGGGCCATTTCGTTCGAAGTCAGCGCCAGCGTCAGAACAGGCGCATCGGCTGGATTCGACTTGCTGTAAATCGGCGGTGTGGGCAGGTTGGCGGGCAGATAGCTTTGCGCGGCGTTGATGGCCGCCTGTACTTCCTGCTCCGCCACGTCGATATTCAGGCTGAGCTGGAACTGCATGACGATAATCGACTCGCCGCCCGCGCTGGTGGAGGTCATCTGGCTCAATCCGGCCACTTGGCCAAACTGCCGTTCCAGAGGCGCGGTTACAGCCGATGCAACCACATCCGGACTCGCGCCAGGGTAATACGTGAGGACCTGGATGGTCGGGTAATCCACTTCGGGGAGGGCCGAAACCGGAAGTTGAAAATAGGCGGCTCCGCCTGCCAGAAACAGCGCGACCATCAGCAAAGCCGTCGCAATCGGACGGAGAATAAATTGCCGCGAGGGATTCATGGAGTTGAATTACCGGCGGCGGGCGCCTGACCGGAAGCCTGGGTTCGCACCGTTACAGGGACTCCATTTTCGAGCCGGTCGAATCCGCTGGTGGCCAGAGTCACTCCGGAATTGATTCCCTGCACGGCGGTCACCTGTTCGTTGCTGGTCTGGGTAGTGATCGTTTGCACGCTCACGGTATTGTTCGGCTGGACGACGTAGACAAACGAGGCTGTGCCGTTGTGCTGTACCGCTGCCGAGGGAACCAGCGTGACATTGCGCAGCGTCCGCACCAGCAACCGCGCATTCACGAACTGATTCGGAAACAGGGAGAGATTCTTATTGGGGAACGTGGCGCGGAACTTCACGGTTCCCGTGGTGGTATCGACCTGGTTGTCGAAGGAGGTCAGCTTGCCGGATTCCAGCTGCTTGTCGTTCGCCCGGTTGAAGGCGTCCACATTCAGCACGGTTCCGCCCTTCAACTGGGCCTGGACCTGCGGAAGATCGTCCTCCGATACGTTGAACACCACCGTGATCGGCTGGAGTTGGGCAATGACCACCAGCGTGGAAGAACTACCCGAAAAGACAGTATTTCCCGGGTCGACCAACCGCAGTCCCACCCGTCCGTTGATGGGAGCGACGATATGGCAATAGGCCAACTGCACCTGATCGTAGGCCACCGTTCCCTGATCCGCTTTGACCGTGCCCTCATCCTGCCGGACGGCCTGCTCCTGATCGTCGAGTTGCTGTTTGGCGATGGCATTTCTGGCGTAGGCGGCCTGGTATCGCGCCAGATCCATGCGCGCTTGCGCCAGGACTCCTTGATCGTGCTCCAAAGCTCCTTCAGCCTGCGTCAGCGTCGCTTCATATGGCTGCGGATCGATCTCAACCAGCGGATCGCCCGTTTTCACTATTTGGCCTTCGCTATAGTGAACCGCCATCACCCGGCCTGTAATCTGGCTGTAAAGCGTGACCGTATAGATCGGCGTTACGGTTCCCAGAGCATCCACATATATATTGATATTGCCGGTGGTGGATTTGCCTACCGTAATGGCAGCACCCGCCTGTTTCGCCGCGGCTGCTTTCTTTGCTGCTGCTGCCTTCTCTTCGCTTCTGAAGTGAACTATGAGCAGGACGATTAGAAGTACCAGTATCACGAATGCCGCGGCCCAGAACCATTTACGACGCGGGTTTTTTTTGCGCGGCTCTTCCTGCGGAGGCTCCGGCTCTTTCTTGCCTTCTGATTTTTGGGGCTCTGACGCGATCTCGCCGTCAGTTAGATTACCGTCGTTTTTCTCTTCGGTTTTCTTTTCTTCGGTCTTCTTCTCTTCGGTATTCTCGTCGCCCATTCACTTTTCGCACACCGAGCCGCGTTGGGCGAAAAAGCGAGTTAGCCCGGGCTGTGCGTGCAGCACCTCGTTAAGTAGATCAACGAAGATAAAAAGTGTTTCTACGATAAATTAAGGCGATGCCGTCTCCGCCCAAAATCTCGCTTGGATTCCGGGTCCACTCTGGCTGGGCCGCGATGGTGGCCGTGGCCGGGTCGCCTTCCCGGCCGGTGATTGTGGATCGGCAACGCATCCAAATCGCCGAAGCGCTGGAGCGCGGTCCGATCCAGCCGTATCACGCCGCCCGCGAGCTAGGCGCCGACCGTGGCCGCGTCTTTTTGGAGGAGTGCCGCGAAGCCTGCCATGCAGTGGCCTCCGCGTCGCTTGAAACCGCGCTCAAGCGAATCGGCGGCGATCGCGTCCGGTGCTGCGCCGTCCTCACTGGTTCCGGCCGTCCCGCGGCGACGCTCGCAGCCACACTCGCCTCCCATCCGGCAATCCACACCGCCGAAGGCGAGTTTTTTCGGGAGGTCGTCCTCCATTCGGCCGTTTCCTGCGGATTGCCCGTGGTTAGAATCAAAGAAAAGGAATTGTTTGATCTCGCCGGCCGCAAGTTCGGCATGACGCCCGAGAATCTCCAACGAATGCTGAATGAGTTGAGCAAAATTATGGGACCGCCTTGGCAGCAGGATCAGAAATTTGCCGCGCTCGCCGCGTGGCTGGCGGCAATTGGGTAACAGAAAGATCATTTTCATAATCTCCCCCCTGTGCAGCCAGCCAAGCGTCTTACTCTCCTGAAACTCCTCAAGCCCTATTCGGGCCTGCTGGTGATTGCGTTCGCCGCAGCGATCGGAGAGGGAGCCGCGGACTTGCTGGGTCCCTGGCCGTTGAAAATTGTCTTCGATGACATTTTGAAGTCAAGAGCAATACAAAACGGCTGGCTGAATCACTTGATTTATTCGATGGCGGGCGACAACAAGCTGTTGATCCTCAAAATAGCGGCGATTTCCGCGTTAGTGATTGCTGTTTGTGGAGCGCTTTTTTCGTACCTTGAAAAATCCTGCACCACCACCGTGGGCCAATGGGTGATGCACGATCTGCGGCGTACGCTTTACGCGCACATTCAGCGCCTCTCGCTATCTTTCCACGATGAAACGCAGACCGGCGATTTAATCAGCCGTGTTACCAGCGATATCGATTCGGTGCAAAGCTTTGTCACCTCCGGTTTACTCGGCGTTCTGATTGATTGCCTGACCCTGGCCGGCATGGTCACGATCATGTTCTGCATGAATTGGCAGTTCACCCTGATCGCCCTCTCGATCACGCCGGTGCTGTTTCTAGTGGTGTTTCGTTATACCCGTCTGATTAAGAAATCTTCCCGGGAGGTGCGAAAAAAAGAGGGTCAGATTGTCTCGATCGTGCAGGAGGTTCTCACTTCGATGCATGTGGTGAAGGCGTTCGCGCGCGAAGACTACGAGCAGCAGCGTTTGGAGGAGCAGAGCCTCGAAAGCGTCGAAATCGCGCTCCGCGCGCGCAATATCAAAGCCAGGCTGGCGCCTTTTGTCGAGATTATCGTCGGTATCGGCACCAGTCTGGTGCTGTGGTTCGGCGCGCGCATGGTGATTCAGGGGACGCTGGATGCGGGGACGCTGATCCTCTTCATCTGGTACCTGGGAAAAATGTACAAGCCGATGCAGGATATTTCGAAGATGACCGACACCTACGCGAAGGCCTCCGTGGCATACGAGCGTATTCAGGAAGTCCTGGAATCGGAACGGGAAGTGAAGGATATGCCGGGAGCGCGCCGCGCCGGGAAGCTCCACGGCGAGATTGAATTCGATCGCGTCACTTTCGGCTATGAGCCGGATCGGCCGGTCCTCAAAGACCTGAGCTTTAAGATTGAAACCGGTAAGGTGACTGCGCTGGTGGGACCGACCGGGGCAGGGAAGAGCACGATTATCAGCCTGATTCCACGTTTTTACGATCCTGATTCTGGCATTGTCAGGATTGATCGGGAGGATGTGCGGCGGCTGCGGCAAAAGTCCATTCGGGACCAAGTGAGCTTCGTGTTGCAGGACACGGTTCTGTTCCATGCACCCATCTGGCGCAATATCGCCTACGGAAAGCCGGATGCGAGCCGCGAAGAAATTCTCAAAGCGGCGCAGCTCGCCAATGCGCATGAGTTCGTTGAGAAGATGCCGCAGGGTTACGATACGATGATCGGAGAACGCGGCGTCACTCTTTCAGGCGGCCAGCGCCAACGGATCGCCATCGCGCGAGCCGTGATTCGAAACACTCCGATTTTGATTCTCGATGAGCCCAGCTCCGGGCTCGACGCCGCTTCGGAGCAACTGGTATTTGAAGCGCTGGATCGGCTGATGATGGGAAAGACGTCGATCGTCATTGCGCATCGCCTTTCCACCATTCAGCGCGCCGACAAGATCTACGTCGTGAAAGAGGGAACGATTGTCGAAAGCGGCAAACATGAGGAGCTGCTGAAAAGCGGCGGTCTGTATGCCGAATTGCATCGCATCCAGTTTGAAGTCGCCTCAGAGAGCCGCTAGTTCCGCGATGCGCCGCTGCACCACGATGCGGAAACCTTCCGTCTGTTCCGGCGTATAGCCCGCGGCCCGGAAAGCATCGCGAATCTGTTCCTGAGACAGACGCGCCAGCAACTGTCCCATCCAGCGGGCGTCGTCGCGGGGAATTTGCTTCCCGATCCACCGCAGGTTCATCCGAGGAATAAATTCAGCCGGGTTGAAGACAATAAAAAGCGCCGGCCGCGAGGGAACGCCGAAGTCGACATATTCCTTAGTTTTCTTGGTAATGAAGTGCGAGTCGTCGTATCCGTTCAGATTCCCTTTTGAGGTTTCCTGACGGGGATTGTAACCGGTCGTTCCAAAGCTCGCGCCCAGATCGCTGACCATGTAGATCCGGTCCGGTCCCTCCTGGTAAACGGAGTTGTTTTCGTCCTTGACATCCCAGTTGTTAATCAGCGCCATCATGACCCGCAACCCGTTCCATTCACGGGTCTTGGCGAAAGGAGCGTCCTTCCAGGACCAAGTGCCGACTTTCTCTTCACCTTTTATATGGCGCTTCAGCCGAACGTTTTGCATCTCGCCGTCGGCTCCGATCAAGTTCTCGCCGCGATGGACCTTGGCCGGCAGATCTGTGACATGCAGATCGGGAAGAAAGTAATCTTCATTGGCGAAATATCCGACCGCCCACAGGAGTCGCGATGCCGCCGTTTCCGGTTGCGCCTCCGCGCCCAGTTTGATTTTCCACTTCACGCCGTCCTGATCTTTCACGTTGTATTTCGGATTAGTGCCGTTCATATCCTCATCGACAAAAGTGAAATTCGTTCCGGCCGGCTGATGCTCCTTACCACCCGGACCATAAAACAGGTTGCGCGACTCAATGTCACCGGGGTCCGTCCAGACGGCTCCTTGCGCATTTTTAACACTCCCATCGGCAAATTTGTTTTGTCCCGGTGCAGTCAGTCCCGCAAAGAGAACAATCAGCGAAATGGTCATCTTGTTGAAGCGCTTGCGCATATTGCTCATAACCCCTTCATCGAAAGAGTTCCTAGCAAGGACAGTGCCATTATTGTCATTCGATTGCTAGAAGAATCGGCGTGAGACTACTGACACAGCCCGGCGATGGTGTGAATACCATCATTAGTGCCGTCAATTCGGCTACGGAAACCGTCGATGTCGCGATCTTCCGTTTCGACCGCAAGGAGTTGGAGCGCGCGATGATCAACGCGGTGAATCGCGGGGTGCAGGTGCGCGCCTTGATTGCCAGCACCAATCGGGGAGGCGAAAAACGGCTCCGTGATCTCGAAGCCCGTCTGCTGGAAGCGGGGGTCACCGTGGCGCGCACCGCGGACGACCTGGTGCGCTATCACGCCAAGTACATCATCATCGACCGGCGCGAACTGTTTCTCCTGGCGTTCAATTTTACCTATCTTGATATCGAGCAGAGCCGCAGTTTCGGCATCATCACCGACGATCAAAGCGCGGTCGAGGAAGCGGCAAAGCTGTTCGAAATGGATATGAAGCGCCAGCCATATACCGCCGGTCTGAACTGGTTGGTGGTCAGCCCCGCCAATGCCCGCCGCGAACTGCTGGCGTTTCTAAAGGATGCGAAGAAGGAGCTTCATATTTACGACCCGTGCATCAGCGATCCGGCGATGATCCGCGCCTTGGAGGAACGAAGAAAGAGCGGTGTTGAAGTGAAGATCCTCGGCCGATGCACCCGCCATTCCACGGTGATCGAGGTGGCGAAGCTGCACGACATGCGTCTTCACACGCGGGTGATTCTCCGGGACCATACACACGCCTTCCTCGGCAGTCAGAGTCTGCGAACAGTGGAGCTGGACCGGCGGCGGGAAGTTGGAATCATATTTGAGGATGCGGCCATTGTTGCGAGCATCGCAAAGACATTTTTTGACGATTGGAAAAGCGCTGAGGAAGCCAAGCTGGACAAGGAAGTGACCCCGACCAGTAGAGTGGCAAAGAAGGTAGCCAAGGCTATTGTGAAGGATCTGCCGCCAGTAACACCGATGATCGAGCAGGCGATCCAGGAGCTGGGCGCGAACTCCCTGGAACTTGCGCTGGACGCCGAAGAGCTCCAGGACAGTGTGAAGGATGCGGTGAAGCACGCCGTCAAATCCGCTGTCCGGGACGCGGTGGCGGCGGAGCCTGTACCTTAAGCCGATTTGAGTAACATTTGTTGCTGGTCGCGATCCATGCAGTAGAGGTCCACCATGAAACTTAATACCTTGGAAGAAGTCCTTATCGATCATTTGCGGGATTTATATGATGCCGAGAAACATCTAGTCAAGGCCCTTCCGAAGATGGCGAAGGCAGCCGATTCGGAGGAGTTGGCTGAAGCAATTCGCGGCCACCTGGAACAGACCAAGCATCATGTGGAGCGATTAGAGCAGGTCTTCGCGCTATTCGACGAAAAGCCGCGTGCCAAGGCATGCAAGGCGATTCGCGGATTGATTGAAGAAGGCGGGGAGGCGGCGAAAGACGAAGGAACACTCAGCGATCTGGCGATCATCGCGGCTGCCCAGAAAGTCGAACACTATGAAATTTCAGCCTACGGCACGGCGAAGGCATGGGCTGAGAAACTGGGCAACCAGGACGCCGTGGATCTGCTGGAACAGACGCTTGAAGAAGAGAAGGCCGCCGATTCGAAGCTGACGGAAGTTTCGGGAGCGGTGCTGGAATCCGCACCGCAGCGGGAAATGGAACAAGTCTAAAATCAGGATGGCGCGGACTCGGATTCGCGCCATTTCTACGCCGACTCAGGCGTCGCGAAACGCCTGGCCCACGTGTTGTACGGCCGACATCACCCGTACATAGTTCATCCGCATCGGACCCAGAACGGCGATCACCGCGGAAATCCCGCTGGGTAGCGTGACCGGTAAGCCGATAATAGACAACTCGCCCATCGAGGGATGCATCTCGCTCAAGCCGACGTGGACCCCAATTTCGCCGGCCGGGCTTTCGAGAAAACGGTCAAGCAGTTCGAGCACACGTTTCTTTTCTTCCAGCGTGCGGAACAGCTCGCGCATCTTTTCCTTGGTCAGGTGTAGATCGAGGCCCACCAGATTGCTAGCGCCCTCCATATGAACCTCCGGCGCGGGCGGCAGGTCGAGTAGTCCCTTGGCGTATAACACCGTTAATTTCCGCAAAATGGCGTCATAAGTCGCGCTCGCGTGGCGCAACCGGCGCGCCAGTTCCGCGCGAACGTCTTCGAGGGACCATCCGGAAAAATTCTGATTGATATAGTTGCGGATCGACTCGAGCTCGCCGGCCGATACCGGCTCCTCCAGGCCAACCACGCGATTGCGCACCTGCCGGTCCTGAGTGACCACGACCATTAGCACTCTGCGGTCGGGAAGGGCAATCAACTCGATCCGGTCCAGCGCCGGCCTTGCCCGCGGAATGGTGGCTGCCAGGCCGACGCCCTGCGTCATTTCCGTCAACATGCGCGAAGTACGCTCAATACGCTCTTCAACAGTGCCAAGGCGTCCGAATTCGGAGCGCAGCCGCTCGATCTCGACAGCGGCCAGACGGCGCAGACTTAACGATTCAACGTAACTGCGGAACGCTTTTTCAGTGGGAACGCGGCCGGCGGATGTATGGGGCTGCGACAGATAGCCCTCCTCATCCAGATCGGCCATGATGTTGCGAATCGACGCGCCGCTGAGGCGCTGATGTCCGCCCACCGCGCGCGAAGCGACCGGCTCTCCGCTATGGATATACGCCTCGACGATCTCGTGCAGGAGCTGCCTGCTGCGCGGTGTCATCGATCTAGAATAACCCCTTTGTCAATTCTATCGTCCCTCAGCCGAACAGAAAAGATGAGCCGGCGCGGTTCCCCGGAAAACCACGCGCGAAATTGCGCCCGTATTTGCGTCGGCGTAAAGCAACCCGGCATGGGTTTTCCCGTTGATCAGATAGCTGTAACGGTAGGCGGCCACACGCTTTCCGCCGATCAATCCCCAGTGGTCGAACGCAAACTGGGTTCCACTCGAAACGGCGAACACTTCCTGTAGCAGACTGGCGGCGTCGATGCCCGGCGCGGCGCCCCGATGCGTCCCGGAAAACTCCACGGTGATGGCTTTCGCAGTGCCCGGAAACGCTGCTTGTGTGCAGGAAAAGTTGGCTTCCTTGTCCAGATGAGTCAACGCGAATTGCTTGATATTTTCAAGAGCCTGCGGCTTCGGAATCTCCGCCCGCAAGCTGAGCGCGAATAAAACGGCGAGAAAGCGCATGATTCAATTGTGACACACCTTAGAATCTATATGGCTGATACAATGACGAACACATGAAAGCGATCGCCTGGTTGCTACGCGCCTTTTGTTACCTGTTTCACACCATTCTTTCCCTGGCGCTGCTGGCATTAGGAACGGTAGCGATTCTCTCCGGAGCAAACCATTTGAAGCTTGAAACGCTGCCCTGGCATGGCCCCGAGCTGAACTATTGGCTGGCCGGATTGGGAATCGCGGGCCTGTTAAGCGTCCTTCTGGCGGTCACCGGCACGCTTCGCTTCCTGCTGCCTCTGTGGTCCGTTTATGTTTTGGGAATGCAGGTGAAGGGCGTGCTGCTCTCGCCGGCGGTGAGCTTTGACGGTCCTGCCGATTTCCATAACTGGCTATGGCTGATCGGCGGCGCGGTGCTGGCTCTGGCCGGTAGTTTTACTTTGCTTGGCAGGCGTCGAGCTTAGGTCCGTTAGCAGACGTTCGACGGAGCCGGCGATTTCGACCAGAGCCCGATTGAATACCTGCTCATTGGCGCGGGAGGGTTTGCGGTAACCGCTGACTTTGCGCACGAACTGGAGCGCGGCGGCGGAAATATCATCGTGCGTGGCCGGCGGCTCGACGCTCCTCAAAACTTTTATACTGCGGCACATAATCCTAATTTAACTCCGTGGTCACGGCAGCGTGTTCACCACGCACCGGCATCCAGTGGTCAATCCGCGTTCCTGCGGCGGGCGGTTCCCTCGAAAGGAGATGTGCATGAATCTGGCGGGGCTTTTCCACGATCCCCCGCGCACGATCCGGAAGGTGCCGGTCTCCGGACCTTTGGGATCTTTTTCCGGCGATTGGCGATAGTACGACGGCGAAGACCAGTCCGAGCACCACTCGCTGGCATTGCCGACCATGTCATATAGCTTGAATCCATTGGGCGCGAAACTCGCCACCGGACTCGTGTTGATCCACTGGTCCTTTCCTCCGACCGCGCCCTGTTCGTCGTTTCCACTGGTTCCTTCGCCGAAATTAGCGAGGTCGTGCGAAGGATCGTTGCCCCAGGGAAACACGGTTCCAGGCGAATCCCCTCGGGCGGCGTATTCCCATTCCGCTTCGGTCGGCAGACGGCCTCCGGCGCGGGAGCAGTAGGCGGTCGCGTCATCCCAGCTCAACTCCACCATCGGATGATCGGGGAGCGCCCACTTCGGGTTGAACTTGGGAGTCTTGGGCATTTCGCGCTGGGTGGCTTCGCTGAACGCTTTGTACGAAGCGACGGTCGTCAAGGTCTGCGCCATCCAGAATCCGGTGGTGATGGTCACGTGATGGGCCGGCTTCGCGGCAGCGCCGCATTCCTGGTCGGCGGGAACACAGCCCATCACGAAGCTGCCGGGCGGGATCCAGACATATTTCTGTCCGTCCTTTTTATTCACGCGAACGGTCCCGGCTTTTAGCACCGCGGTTGCCACGGGAGCTTTCGCCTTCGCGGGATTCGAAGCCGGCGGATCCGGCGAAGGCTTCACCGGTTCAGGCTGTTCGACCACTGGCGCAGTTTTCGCCGCGACAATCGGCGGAGGATCGGGCTGTCTGGCAGGAGCCTGCTGCACGGCAGGCGTTCGCCGAAAGAAGTAGACTGCCGCGACTCCCGCAATCACGAGAATCGCGACGATTGCAATGACGGCCGTCACCCATCCGGAACGCGCAGGGGCCCGCTGTTGTGTTGGATTTTGTGTTGGATTTTGCGGCGCAAGCGGCGCCGCCTGGAATGCCAGGGTCGGCGCACTGATCGCGGCGTTGATCTGGGATTCCAATGCAGCCGCAAATGCGGAACAGGTGGGAAAACGGTCGGCCGGATTTTTCGCAAGCGCTTTGTGAAACACCGCATCGGCCAATACGCCGAGGCCTGGGCGCAATGTCGATAGCGTGGGCGGCTCCTCGAAAACCACCTGATGCGTCAGAGCAATCAGCGAATCGGCCATGAAGGGACGGCGGTTCACCAGCATCTC
>Ga0116129_1000370_pt1 | contig 29499 bp, 25 predicted proteins | sample June2015DPH_17_2_FD_89732 | JGI IMG/M metagenome (GOLD analysis project Ga0116129, IMG submission 89732) | Peatland microbial communities from SPRUCE experiment site at the Marcell Experimental Forest, Minnesota, USA - June2015DPH_17_10 | ecosystem: Environmental > Terrestrial > Soil > Wetlands...
CCAAGTCGTCGACATCATCGAAATGTATGAATCCCAAGGCCAAACCTACGACCCCTCCGACCATGGCTTCGTTTTTTCAGAACCGCAAATCGAATCCGCCATCCGCCTCCGCACCCGCGAACGTCTGGCAGAAGAAGCCTACGAACACACCCTGGAATCCGCCGATTAGGGTAGGGCCGCCAATATTGGCAGCAGCCGCCCTTTCAGGCGGCTCTTCCGATGACTCTGCCGCTACAGCCTCACGACCACTACACTGGAAGTCTATGGACCAGGATCATCTGCGCACGCTGCTCGAACAGGTGCGCACGGGCGCGGTTGAGATCGACGCGGCTTTGGAGCGCTTGAAACACCTGCCCTACGAGGACCTGGGATTCGCCAAGGTCGATCATCATCGCGCCCTGCGCCACGGTATGCCGGAAGTGGTTTTCGGCAAGGGGAAAACGCCGGAGCAGATATCGGCGATCGTGCGAACACTTTTAGCTACCTCCCAAAATGTCCTCGTTACGCGCGCCGATGATGCGGCGGCGGCGCGCCTGACCAGCGAACATCCGGGTGACGCGGAATATTTCCCGGCGTCCGGCGCGGTGCGATTCTGGCGGGACCGTTTGCCGCGGGGCAAAGGAAAAATCGCGGTCGTATGCGCCGGCACCAGCGACCTTCCGGTGGCCGAGGAGGCTGAAGTCACGGCGCAAGTCATGGGCAATGAGGTGGATGCCATTCACGACGTGGGCGTAGCCGGCATTCATCGCCTGATGCAGAATCGGGAGCGGCTGACGGAGGCGCGCGTCGTGATTGTATGCGCGGGCATGGAAGGCGCGCTGCCCAGCGTGGTCGGCGGCCTGGTCTCGGCGCCAGTGATTGCCGTTCCCACCAGCGTCGGCTATGGAGCCAGCTTCCACGGACTGGCGGCCCTGCTGGGGATGTTGAATAGCTGTGCCAGCAATGTCACAGTAGTGAATATCGACAACGGTTTTGGGGCAGGATATGCGGCCAGCCTGATGAATAGACTCTAATGTTAATCGGGGAAACCACAATCGGCCTCCAGCCCGTCTAAACTAGGAGTATATGCTTTCTCGCTTCAGCGGAATTGTGTTCGGTCTGGTGTGTGTGTCAGTCAGCGCGTCGGGTCAGTATGTGATCTCGACCTACGCCGGGAACAATACACAGGGATACGCCGGCGACGGCGGCCCGCCGGCCGCGGCGGTGCTGAATTTGCCTGCCGGTATGGTTTACTCGAACGGCAGTCTTTATATCGCCGATACCAGCAATCACTGTGTCCGCGTGATCTCCGGCGGAATTATCACCACTTTCGCCGGTATGTGCGGCAACCCGGGATTCGGAGGGGACGGAGGCCCGGCCATCGGCGCGGAACTCAACAATCCCAGCGGAGTGGCGGTCGATCAAAACGGGGATGTATTGATCGCCGATTCAGGCAACAACGTGGTTCGGATCGTGGTCCCGAGCGGCATTATCAGCACCTTCGCGGGAGATCACTCGCAAGCGCCGGGATTTACCGGCGACGGTGGATTGGCAACGTCCGGCACCCTCGAAAATCCCACTGCCGTGGCCGTCGATACCGCCGGAAACGTCTACATCACGGATCCCGTCAATAATGTCATTCGAAAGGTCAACGCGGTGCCGCAATGTACGACGTTGAATGGCACCACCACCTGCGGCGATTACTTCAGCACCGCGGTCGGGATTGCCGCCAGCAGCGGCGTATTGGATGCCCCGAATGGCGTGGCGGTGGACTCCAACTTTTCGATTTATGTCTCCGATGCCAGCCACCGCGTCTTCAAATACGCGAATGGCGCGCTCAGCGTATTCGCCGGTACGGGCAATATCGCGGATGGCGCGCACGTAGGCGATAACGGGCCCGCCATCAAGGCCGTGCTCAACAATCCCATCGGCTTGGCGGTGGACGCCGCCGGGAACGTGTACATCACCGACGCCAATGAGGCGGTGGTTCGCGTCGTCGCGCCCAACGGGATCATTACCAGCATTGCCGGTTCCGGCCAGTTCGGATATTCGGGCGATGGCGGCCCCGCTCTCAACGCGAACATGATGTTCCCTCACATGGCGATTCCGGACGGACAGGGCAACATTTACATCGCCGATACGCAGAACAATGTGATTCGGATGCTCACCATCCCGTCTCCCGTGATTACGGCGAACAAAGTCGTCAACGGAGCCAGCTTCCAGCCGAAAATCGCGCCCGGCTCCCTGGCGAGCATTTTCGGGACGAACCTGGCAACCTCGACCACGCCCGGAGCTGCGGCGCCTCTGCCCACGGTTCTCGCCGAAGCAGCCGTTACCGTGAACGGGAAAGCGGCGCCCATCCTGTACGCATCCCCGACGCAGATTAATTTCCAGATGCCCTGGGAAACCGCGGTCGGGAACGCCTCGATTGTGGTCTCTGTCGACGGCACGGCCAGCAACACAGCGACGGTCCCGGTAACAGCCACCGCGCCCGGGATTTTTACCAGCTCCGGTGCGGCCGTCGCCCAGAACAGCGATTATTCGCTCAATACGCCAAGTAATCCGGCGCACGCGGGCAGCTTTCTCATCGCGTATCTGACTGGATCGGGTGCGGTGACTCCATCGGTTCCCGATGGCGCGGCCACACCTTCGACAGGTTTAGTGCAGATCCCATCCAATGTAACCGTGTCCGCGACCATCGGCGGCCAATCCGCTCCCGTTCTTTTCGCGGGATTATCGCCGGACTTCGTCTCGCTCGTCCAGCTCGATATAACGGTGCCTTCGGGCCTCGCGGCCGGAAATTATCCGCTGATCGTCACCATCGGCGGACAAGTCAGCAATTCGGCGACCGTCAGCATCGCGCCGTAAAACAAACTACGCCGCGCCGGCGGTCTGGTACTTCAGTTCTTCCGCCGCGACATAAAAACCGACCACCTGCTTGGGCTCCATCTCGCCCCAGCGGCCCATGCGCCATTGTACGCGTACATAGCGGATATGGAGCTGGCGCGATAAATCGAGTAATAGTAAATAAGTCCCGCAATAAAATTTCTGCGGATAGGCGGCGATTTGCCGCCACTGCTCTCTGTCCGCCGATCCCCAGATCGAGACATCGAGGCTTTCCTGTTGTAGGATTCGTGTAATGCCCAGGGTGAGCAGAAGAGGCTTCCCGCTCGTTTTACCCAAGGCGATGTCGTCGCTCGTGCCGTCTTCGCGAGCAACAATTTCCGGGACGAATAACTCTGGCATAGTCACCTCCAGAACCCGGCGGCTTACTGGTCGCCTAGATCTTTCGCAGTCTTACCTGCGCCTCTTTGAGCGTCTCATATTTTTTGCAGAAACAGAAGCGCACCATTTTATGTCCATTTTTCGGATCTTCAAAAAAACTCGATCCAGGCACCGCCGCGACTCCCACATCTTTAATCATGTGATGCACGAACTGCGTATCGTCAGGATATCGGAACGCCGAAATATCCGTCATGATGTAGTACGCTCCGCGCGGCCGGGAGCACCGGAATCCGGCCCCTTCGAGCACTTCGAGCATCGTGTCCCGGCGCCCCAGATAATCGCTCGCCATAGCCGTATAGTACTCGTCGGGAAGTCCCAGCGCGACCGCGCCAGCCTGCTGTAACGGAGCTGCCGCGCCCACTGTCAGAAAATCGTGAACCTTGCGAATGGAGTGCGAAAGGTCCGGGCTGGCCAGTACCCATCCGACGCGCCATCCCGTCACCGCATAGGTCTTGCTCATGCTGTTGATCAGGATCGTACGGTCGCGCATGCCGGGGATTTGCATGATCGGCACGTGCTCGGTCCCGTCATAAAGAATGTGCTCGTAGATTTCGTCGGTGATCGCCAGGGCGTCGTATTCCTGGCACAGCTCCGCGATCAGCTCCAGGCTTTTTCGATCGAAAACGCAGCCGGTGGGATTGTTGGGGGTATTAATAATGATCGCCTTGGTGCGCGGCGAAAAGGCCTTCCGCAGTTCATCGGGATCGAAGGTCCAATCCGGCGCATGCAACTGCACGAACTTCCGCGTGGCGCCGCAGAGCAGGGAATCGGGGCCATAATTTTCGTAATACGGCTCGAAGATCACCAGTTCATCGCCCGGATTGGTCACCGCCAGCAGCGACGCCATCATTCCTTCGGTCGACCCGCAGCACACCGTAATTTCCCGCTCCGGATCCAGATCGAGGCCGTAGGTCCGCTGGTATTTCGCCGCGATCGCATCGCGAAACGGCTTCGATCCCCACGTGATCGCGTATTGATTGATATCCGCGGTTATCGCTTCGCGCGCCGCGTTCTTCAAAATCTCGGGCGCCGGAAAATCGGGAAATCCCTGCGCCAGGTTGACCGCCTTGTGCTCCAGCGCGAGGCGCGTCATTTCGCGAATCACGCTCTCGTTCACTCGCTGGGTGCGGTCGCTCCGAAATCGAGCGCGGGAGATCGCTTCAGTAATCGTGGTCGTGGCCATCTAGATATCTTACTTATTTATGCCCGCCCGAATCTCGTCCGAGTAAATTCGCCGGTACGTATCGGCATTCCGCAGCACCGTCTGGATATAATTTCGCGTCTCAGAAAACGGAACCGTCTCGATAAATTCGGCCGGCTCCCGAAACTCGCCCCAGCTCGACCATGCCTTTGCCCGCGATGGACCCGCGTTATAAGCCGCCAGCGCCGCTTCCCATCGGCCGCCCAGGCTATCGACGATGGACTTCAAATAAAATGTTCCGAGCTGCAAATTCACCGCCGGCACAAACAGGCTCGCTGTCGCGTAAGCTTTCACTTTCAATTTGCGGCTCAATTCGCGGCCCGTGCCGGGAAGAATCTGCGTCAGCCCGCGGGCATTCATGTGCGAAACCGCCTTCGGATTGAACTCCGATTCCTGCCGGATCAGCGCGGCCACTAAAAACGGATCGAGCCCGTTTAGTTTCGCGAATCGCTCCAGCTCCGCGCGGTACGGCAGGGGGAACGCGAATTTCCAGAACGCCGCCGGCGCCGATTCGAGCGGCAGGTATAAATAATTCCCCGCATAGCGCTTGATATACCGCATCGCCTGATCCGGCCCCGCCGTCTTCGTCGTCATCGACGCCAATTCCACTGCCATCACCTGCGGCTGATCTTCATTCTGCGCACCATATCGCAGCTCTCCCACCGCCCAATCGTCGAGCCCTGCCGCCGCCAGCAGCCGCGCCCGTTCGATCCTCGCCTTGGCCGTCGGGTTGGCCTCGAAATTCAGCGTGCGTGAACGCTGCGGAAAGTCGATGCCACGCAGAAACTCATTCACCTTCGCGGACGACGCGCCGGGCCCGATTTCCTTCATCCGTTCGCGCGCGACCACGTTGTAGTAGTAGTTCGGATACTCGCGCAGAATCTCTTCGTAGTACGCCCGGGCCCCTGCTTGATCGTGCCCGTCCTCGGCCAGCCGGCCCAGGAAATAGAGCGCGCCCGCGGCGTTTTCCGCGCCCGGAAACATGCGGACATGCGCCCGCAACAGATCCGCCGCGTCGGCCTGCCGCCGCATGTAGTGTCCCCAGGTCACCTTCCAGTGGCAGGCCGCCGCTTCCGGATCTTTCGGAAACGATTCGTAGCACGCCCGGTAAATTGGCTCATAGGCCTGAAGCTGATTTTCGACCAGCGAATGATTCGCTGCCGCGATCAACGATTCCAGACGCCATTTCGAATTGGGATACAGCCGGCCCAGCCGCTCCAGCGCGCTGTTCACTTCATCCTGATTCTTCAGTCGCTGCGCGCACAGCAGCAGATAATGCAGGCGCTCCGCATCGGCTTCGGGCGTCGAAACTTCAAGCGCCGCTAGCGTGGTGTGCGCCCGCACCGTGTCCTTCGTATAATAATCGGCGGCGCCGATCCGCACTCGCGCCAGGTCTTTTTCGGCACCGGTCAGTTGCGGCGCCAGTGTTTCCAGCTCCGCCCGAGCCTTGACGTATTGCTTCGCGTCCATCAGCTTCACCGCGCGCCCCAGCATCGCATTCGGCATCGGCGGCGGATATTTCTCGCCCAACGCAGCCCGCAGTTTCGCCAGTTCCGCATCGGACTGCGCCGCCTCCGTCGATAGCGGAAATCCGTAATAGACCCGCTGATCGTAAACCGCCGCGTTCATCGCGTCGCCATCGGCCGCGAACGCTGCCGCCATCGCGAAGTCGCCCGCGGGCTGCGGCAGAGTCGAATAATTCTTGCGCAGAGTCTCCAGCGCGGCCTTGGTGTCTCCGTTTTGGCCATACGCGCGCGAGGTGAGAAGGATGGCTCGCGGCGCGAGCGGCGAAACCAGCGTCATCTTGAATACCGGGTCGAGGGTCTTTGGTATCGCCGCGTAATCTCCCGACTCGAACTTTGCGGAAGCCACGAAAAACGCCGTATAATCGGCGATTTTCGGCAGTTTCTTCACCACTGGCTCCAAAGTAGCGATGGCCGCTGCGTATTTCTTCGTGTCCAGCGCGGCCATCCCAGCCTTGAGGTCGGCAACCGGGTCCGTGGCTGACCCGCAGGTCGCCGCCAGCACCACTACGGCGATCAGCATCTTATGCAAGTGGACCTGGATATCCCGGCCCCAGAAGCGCCGCATCGTCGTTCGCCAAAGTTCGCACGAATTCTCCGTGCAGGTAATCGGCAGTTCCATTCACCGGCGTCAGGAATTTTTCGCGATACGCATCGCGCGCCGCATCCATTTGCGATTGCACTGCCTCGTAAACATTCCCCGCCGCGCGCCCGGCCTTCACTTGAGCGCCGTGATACAACTGGATCTGGGCCACTTGAACCCGGGCGAATCGCTGCGCCCGCAGATCCTTTTCCTCGTGTGAAACGCGCCCCGGCGGAGTCAGCGTCTTCAAAAATGCCAGCACCGACGGCTCGAACCTGCGGCCTGCTTCTTCGAGCGCCGCGGTTCTCTCGGCCTCCGTCCCGCCTCGCACCCGCTCCACCAGTTCTAGAAATTCGGCAATCGCCTGGCCCCGGGCAAGAGCAGTCTCCGCCTCGATCGCGGCGCGAAGATCGGCGATGCGGTCGTCCAGATTCATGGCTTAGCTTTATTGTAGAGCAGCTTCCCTGTAGAAGCCGCTGTTGTGCTATTTGTATGTCGCTAGATAGACAGCCACTACCTCATCTTCACTAAAGCCGGAGCCCCGCAAAGCCTGCGCTTGGCAATCGGTCCGCAGGTTGGCAACCTGCCCTACAGCGGACTCAGGCAAAGAGGGCCCGACCAGGGGGTCGGGCCGCGGGCGAGGGCGCCCGCCCTACAAAGGTGTTAGCGGACGCGGTTCTTTACTGGCCTGCGCTGGCCAGCAGGGCTGAGTAATGCACCAGGCGGCCGCGGCTCAATAGATCGAGCACCAGGCGGCCGTCGCTCTGGGTTGCTCCTGAGCCGGTATAGGTGTCCGCGCCTTGTGTCACTTCCACTGACGATAGTTTCCAGCGCTGGTCACCGGCCTCAAAACACGCCGAACCAGTACGGAACTCTACATCGGGCGAGAATGCGATCGAGCGGCCATGCACGTGTCCTTCGGCGTGCGCGCTGCCTAGAATTTCGGAGCCTGTGCCGTCGGCATCGGCGCTGCCTTCGAAATCGAGCCTGCCGCCCAAATACGCCAGATCGCTCAGCTTGCCTTCAAATCGATAATGCGGCGCGCGTCCCACCAAGCTGATATCGAGGTCGCCGGCCAAGGCCGCTTGATCAATCCGTGCACTGAGGCCCACCAGCCGGACCTGCGCCGCATCCCAAAAGACCCTCGCTGTGTCCACATGAACCGGCGTGTCGCCAAATGTCAGGGAGCCGATGGTCACCGTGCCATCGGCGCGGCGCGCTTTCAGCCATTCCGGGACTGGCGCATCGCCCAGCCGCAAGGTGCGCGCGAAAAATCCCCGATCGCGCACCAAGGCGGGCGCCAGCAGGCGTTGCAGTTCCGCCGCATCCGCCTCCGCAATCGCCAGATGGAATTTATGCGGACGAAGGGCCGCGGGCTCCCACCGGTAATCGCCCGTGAACGCAATCGTACCTGCTTTCGCGCGAATTCGATTCACGGTCACACGCTTGCCGTTCAGGGTCACCATCGCCGATTGGACTTTCACCGGCTCCGCCAACCCCTCCACGGGAATGCGCGCGTTCTGTAATTCATACTCGCCGGACCACTGGCCTACTTCGTCGCGCGCCCATTCATAGCGCGTCCACCCGCGCCAGGCGCCTTGCGGAGTCTGGTCGACAATAGGAATCGCCGCCACGCCAAAGGAGCCCATTTCGGAAACGCTCAAGCCGCGTGTCGTGATTTTAAGGTCCAGGCGGGCCGCGCCTTCGAGGGAAAAGCTGCCTTCCACGTCGGCGCTCTCATTCTCGCCGACGTTTACCGTGGACGTTTCGAGCGACATCACCTGATGGTCGATCACGACTGCCGCCGACGCCGCGCGCAGAGGCCTGCCGTCGGGCAAAGTGACTGAGGCGTCCTGCAAGGCGACTTTACCCGCGAATCCATCTGGTTCGGAGTAGCGCACTTCGCCTGAGAGCGATCCTTCCGCGGCCAGTTTTTCAGGCAGCGCCGCGCCCATGTGGCGGGCGATTTCGAGCGCCGTCGCCACCGGCACCTGCTTCAGCTCCGCGGCCGCGTCCCAGTGCGGATCGCTTAAAAAATCCCAGGCCCGGAAGGACGCCGCGATTTGCGGATTGGGCACGTCCGATACGCTCTCCAGCTCCAGCCGGTCGTTGTGCAGATCGAGCGTCCCTTTATATCCCACGCGCAATCCCGCGCCGCTCTGCGGAAGCAGATCCCAGCGGTGCACGTCGTTGACCTGAATATTGCCGCTGACGTCGAGATGCGAAGGCGGTCCTGATAATTGCGCGTCCAGCGCGATCACGCCATGCAGGCCGAAGCCGCGGCGGTCGATCAGCCGCGCCAGTTCTTCGAGCGCGCTTTTCTCCAGCTCGACTTTCATATTGACCTGCCGCGGGCTCCAGACGCCGCGGACAAAGAAATGCCCGAAGTCCTGGGCCGAGCGGTCCGAACGCGAAGGCGCACCGACAAATCGCAGCTCGGCGGACCCGTCCATGGAAGGCGCGACATCGAAATCGGCGTCGCTGAAATAGAATACCGACTTCGTATCCCCGAACTTGAAATCGACGCGTCCGCCGCGCATCTGGATCGCCGGCATCGCGCCCGCGCTGGCCGGAGCGCTATTCAAAAGAAATTGAAAATTCCACGGACCGGCGTCGGTCTTCACCAGGTTGATGCTGGCGTCATTTAAACGGAGGCTCGAAAAATCCAGACGGTGCCGGAGGAGGCTCAGCAACTGGACTCGCGCTTCGAGCGAGCCTACATGGGCGAAGGGCTCGATTCCCGCGCGCGGGTCTTCATGGATCGTGACGTCGTCGACGGTGAAGCCGGGTCCGGTAAATAAATTGAAGTGCACGGAGCCTACTTCGACGCGCCGTCCGAGTCCACGCTCCAGCGCCCGGGCGATTTTCGGGCGGAACAGGTCGATCTCGAAATGCGGCGCGGCGAGGCCGATGGCAAGGACCAGCAACAGCGCAATGATTATGCTTCGTTTCATCGCTGTCCCTGCAAAATCCGATACGCTTGCGGATCGTCAATGTCGCTGAGCACTCCTGCGTCCAAGGTATCGAAATAATGCGTGCGATCTTGATGCCGGCGCACGATTTCCTTGGCTTGTCCGGTCGCCGGCAGAGCTAAAAACTCGGCAATCAATTCCCGGCGCGCGCATAGCGGATGGCCATGCTGGCCTTCGTATTGGGGAATCACCAATAGATATTCTTTCAGAGAATGAAAGGCGTCGACAATTGCCCGCACGGTTTCGGGCTCGGCCGCCGGACAATCGACTGGGGTGAACAAAAAGCCGTCGGCGTCCTGCGGAACTTCGGCGAGAGCAGTTTGGAGCGAGCTCAACTGGCCCCGCGCCGGATCCGGATTCACAACGAATTGCGCTCGCCCGCGCGCCGCGGCGCGAATTTCAGCCGCATGATAGCCGAGCGCTACAATCAGCGGATCGCACACGGTTCCCAGGACGCGAATCAGGCGGTCGAGAAAAGTTTCCCCTTGATAATCGAGCAGAGCCTTGGGAGTGCCCATGCGGCTCGAAGCTCCGGCGGCGAGAATAATACCGGCAGTCACTTCAATAGCGCCTGCAATTTTTCGCTGGCGAAAATCGATTTGGAAAGCGCGCGCCAATTGGATTCCGGCGCGCGCCGCAGGGCGATCATCTCGGCGACCACCGAAACGGCGATCTCTTCCGGAGTCTCCGCGCCAATCTCCAGGCCCATCGGCGCGAAAACCTTGCTGAACATTTCGCGCGAGAAGCCTTCTTTTTCGAGCTCGTGCACCACGGAAATCGTTTTGCGTTTACTCCCGATCATGGCGATATAGCGCGCATCGGTGGTCACGGCCCAGCGCAAAACGCGCATATCGTCGCGATGCCCGCGGGTCACGATCACGAGGTAACTCGAAGAGGTCACCGGCAATTTCGGGAACACATCTTCGTATGGCTCGGCGTAGGTCGAATCGGCCTCCGGAAAACGGCCGGCATTGGCGAACGCTTCGCGATCGTCGATTACCACGGTTGAAAATCCGGCCATTGCCGCGATTTTCGAAATGCTTTTCGACACGTGGCCGCCGCCGAAAATATAGGCAACCGGCTGCGGCGTGATGGGCTCGATGAAAATGCTCAATTGGCCGCCGCAAATCAAGCCGTTATCGTAAGCGGCGTCCTGGCCCAGGCTGAAGGTAAGATGGCGCGGCTTCTCCAACTCCATCACTTCGCGCGCCGCATTCCAAACCTCGGCTTCGACGCATCCGCCGCCGATGGTTCCTAGCATGGACCCGTCTTCGCGCACCAGCATCTTGGCGCTTTCGTAGCTGGGGATGGATCCGTTCACCTGGACGATGGTTGCTACGGCGCATTTTTGCCCCAACTTGCGCAGGCGCACTATTTCGTCGTAGATGTCCATCGATTACAATTATAGCCTGCCCAAACTTATTGAATTTGAAAACGTTTATGTTCAGCGCGAGAATGTGATGGCTTTGCGCGGCATCAGTTTTTCGATCGATGCCGGGGAGCACGTGGCGATTCTTGGTCCGAATGGAAGCGGTAAGTCTACCTTAATTAAGGCGGTTACGCGCGAGTGTTATCCTCGGCAACCGGGGCGGATTCGCATCTGGGGCCGGGAGACGTGGGGATTGTTCGATTTGCGGGCGTTATTGGGTATTGTTACCAATGACTTAGTCGAGACGTGCACGAAACCGTATTCGGCTCTGGAAACGGTGCTGAGCGGATTTTTCGGGTCGATCGGGATCTGGCCGAATCATCAGGTTACGGCAGAAATGGAGCGCAAGGCGCGGGAAACGCTTCGGTTTTTCGACGTCGAACACCTTGCGGATCATCCACTTACCGAGTTATCGAGCGGGGAGGTGCGACGCGTTGTTTTCGCGCGCGCTTTAGTTCACGAACCGAAGGCGCTGCTGCTTGATGAACCTAGTAACTCCTTGGATATAAGGGCTCAACACGAGGTTCGGGAGGCGACGCGGAAGCTGGCGCAAGCCGGGGTGAGCATCCTTTTAGTGACGCATCATTTGCCCGACATCATTCCTGAGATTCAGCGGGTGATCGCGCTCAAAAACGGCGCGATCTTCTTGGATGGCGCGAAAGGCGATGTCTTAAACGACCATAACATGACACAACTGTTCGATTATGAGGCCTTCATCGACCATAATCAGTCCGGTATGTACTGCTTCAGATACCGGTGAGCCATTTTCAAGCCGGTTTTGAAATCGTCGCTGAAATCGGGTCCGGGGCGGTTGGGCGATCCATAGAAGGGATCTTCATGCTCAATGCTCATGGCGCCCTGATATCCGGCTTGTTGCAGGACGCTGAAAAATGCCGGCCAGTCCATGGATCCGAGCCCGGGCAAACGGAAGGTCCACCACTGGGCGCGATTGGGAGGATTGATGCCGGTTTTTTTCAAGACATCCCAGCGGATTTGCGTGTCTTTCAAATGCACGTCGTAGATCTTGTCGATGAAATCGCGGGCGCACTGGATGGGATCCATCATTTGCCAGACCAGGTGGGATGGATCGTACTGCAAGCCGATGTAGGGTGAATCGCCAAAGGCTTTGAACAGAGCTTCGAAACCTACGGGTCCGGTGGCGATGTTGGGTCCGCCGGCCCAGGGTTCCCATAGGATGCGGACCTTGGCGGCTTCGCAGGCTTTGAAATATTTTTCAGTGTAGACGCGGACGATGTCGTCGATCTGCTGCGGGAAGCGCTTGGTCTCGTCTTTACCGGAGCAGGTGCCGATGAAGGGGATGCCGAGTTTGCCGGCGAGCTCGATTTTCTTGACGAAGTTTTCGGTTTCCTGGCGGTGCTTCTCGGGGTCGGGTGAGATGTGGTTTTGCGCGAGTTGGAGCGCGGACACGTGCATGCCTGAATTGCGGACGGCTTCGATCTGGTTGTCGGTGAGGCTGCCGCCGTCGAGGATCATGTTGGTGAAGCCTTCGGCTTTGGCGAATTGAACGTTGGCTTCGCTGAAGGGACCGAGGACTCCCAGGCGGGGTTTCCATTCTTTGCGCTGCTGGGCATAGGCTGACGCGGCGGCTGCGGCGGTTAGTAGGGTTCGTCTGGTCATGTCAGGTACGTCTTTCTGTCCGCATGCTGACGCATGGCGGTTCGGAGGTGGGAATAATGGTGTACGAAGAGCCGCCAAAAATGGCGGCCCCACAAGATGGGCCTGTTTGTGGGGTATTAGTGGTCACGTCCGGTTACCAGGTCGGTTACTGCATTGAGGGCTTTTTGATAGGGGGAGTGGGGGAACTGGGCGATGATGGTGCGGGCTTTTTCGGTGAATTCGCGGGCGCGGTCCTGGGCGCGCTCGATTCCGTGATGCTTGTTGAGGATGTGCAGAATTTTTCCGAAGGGGACCTGGTCGTAGTTGCCGTCGGCGAGGACGGTTTCAATGAGTTTGCGCTCTTCGGCGTCGGCGGTTTCGAGCGCGTAGATTAATGGAAGAGTTACTTTGCCTTCGCGGAGATCGTTGCCTACGGGCTTGCCGAGGATTTTCTCGCGGGAGGTGAAATCGAGGATGTCGTCGATCAACTGAAAGGCGATGCCGAGGTTCCAGGCGTACTCGCCGAGGCGCGCTTCGTCGGCATCGGCGGCGCCGGCTACGATGGCTCCTAGTTTTGCGCAGGCGGAGAAGAGGCTGGCGGTCTTGCGATCGATCAGCTCCATATAATCCGCCTCGGTGACGGCGATTTTGCCGATACGCTCCAGTTGGAGCAGCTCGCCTTCGACCATCATTTGGGTGAGAGAGATCAACAGGTCGAGGACGGGGAAACTGCGTTCGCGCAGGGCTACTTGGAAGGCCTGCATGTAAAGCCAATCGCCCGCCAGGACGGAAGTGTGATTGCCCCAGACCACATTGACGGAGGGACGGCCGCGGCGGGTTTTGGCGATATCGATGACATCGTCGTGGACGAGCGTGGCGGTGTGGATCATCTCGACGACGGCGGCCATTCGGATTAGCGCGGGGGTGGTTTCCGAGAAGAGCTTGCCGCTGAGGAGAACCAGGACGGGACGCAGGCGCTTGCCGCCGCCGGATTGGAGGTATTGGCCGATGTAAGTGACCGCGTCGGTAGAGGAGATCGATTCGAGTCCGATTTCGCGCTCGACTTTATCGAGGTCTTCGCGGACGAGGTCGAAGATTTCTAGTGCGGTTAGGGTTTGGCCTAGCTTGCCGAATGCCATGGAACTTTTGAGTGTAGCAAGACGGATGCCGGCTGAGGCCGACACTGCAAGCTAAAGCTCGCGCCACCCGGACGACGGCGGCTTTCCGGAGGGGCGGGCACTTGTTTATCATTTGAGACGAGGATTACGCCGTTAGACGCAGAATTGATCAGCGGACAGGGAATGTGGGCATCAGCGCGCTGCTGGTGATTGCGGTTTTTGCGGGGTATTGGCAGACGCTCCATTTTGGATTCGTCAATTACGACGATCCGGATTACGTGAGCGCGAATCCTCATGTACGGGCCGGGCTTAGCGCGGATAGCGTGGGCTGGGCTTTCGGACATTCTTTCGCGGGCAACTGGTTTCCTCTGACCTGGCTTTCCCACATGCTGGATTTCGAGCTGTTCGGGCTCGATGGCGGCATGCATCACCTGACCAGCGTCCTGATCCATGCTCTGGCGGCGGTGCTGCTGTTCGCGGCTTTGAGGCGCATGACGGGGGCTCAATGGCCGAGTGCGATGGTGGCCGCGATGTTCGCGCTGCATCCTTTACATGTCGAAAGCGTGGCTTGGATCGCCGAGCGGAAAGATGTATTGAGCGGGTTCTTCTGGATGTTGACGTTATATGCTTATGCGGGCTATGCGGCGCGGCCGGGACGCATGCGGTACGCTTTCACCCTGCTGGCGTTTTGCTGCGGACTGATGGCGAAGCCGATGGTGGTGACACTGCCGCTGGTGCTGATGCTGCTGGATTACTGGCCGCTGAAACGGGGAGTCCGCGTCTTTGAAAAGGGGCCGTTTCTGGTGCTTTCGGCGGCGGTGTGTGTCGTCACATACGTGGTACACCGGGAAGTGGGAGCGACAGCGACATTGAACATTTTTCCACTGGCGGCTCGGGTGGAGAATGCGCTGGTTTCTTATGCCGTCTACATCGGCAAAATGTTTTGGCCGAGTCATCTGGCAGTGTTTTATCCTTATTCGCGGCAGTCGCTGCTGGTTCCGGCGATTGGTGCGGGGATCGGACTGGCAGGCGTCACAACCTTGGCTACGCGGCGGGCTTACTTGCTGGTGGGATGGCTGTGGTACCTGGTGACACTGGGGCCGGTGATCGGGCTGGTCCAAGTGGGCGCGCAGGCGAGGGCGGATCGCTATACTTACATCCCGATGGTCGGGTTGTCGATCGCGGTGGTGTGGGGCGCGGCGGAAATTTTGGAGGCTTGGCCCCAAGCGCGGATGGTCCTCGCTTATGCGGTTTGCGGAGCGGGCCTGGTGTTGACTTGGATTCAGGTGGGGTATTGGCAGGATGGAGTATCGTTGTTCCGGCACGCGGTCGATGTGACTAGCGACAACGATCTGGCGCGGTTCAATCTCGCCGCCGCGTTGGATGAACGAGGGGAGGGCGCGGAAGCGGCGCGGCAGTTAGAAGCGGCGGTCGAAATCGAGCCGAAGTTTGCGGCGGCGCGGGCGGAGTTGGGGCAGTTGCTGGCGAAACAGGGCCGGCTTCCGGAAGCCCTGGTCCAACTGCGGACGGCGGCCGGTTTACAGCCTGCCGATGCCAGTATTCACTCGCGTTTGGGAACGGTTTTGGGAGAAGCGGGGAATGAACGGGAGGCGGCGGCGGAGTTTCAGGAAGCGATCCGGCTGGATCCGGACAATGTCGATGCGCACTTCAATTTAGGCATTTCGTTGGCGCACGAGGAAAGAATCGCCGAGGCCGCGCGGGAGTTTCAGGAGACGGTTCGATTGAGGCCGGAGGATGCTTACGCGCGTTTCAATTTGGGGATCAGTCTGGCGAAGATGGGGCGGATTGGGGAGGCGGTGGGGCAATTGTCGGAGGCGGTGAGGATTGCGCCGGGGCTGCCGGGGGCTAGGGAGGCGTTGGATCAGGCGATGGAGATGCAGAGGGGGAAATAAGGCATGCAGTCAGAAAGAAGAGCCGACGGGGGCGTCGGCTGCGGTCCAGGGGGACCGCCCTACCAGGAGGTCTAGCGCTGAGACGCGAATCTGCGGAAACCTGCGATGGCTAGGAGGCCGGCGCCTAGGAGAACGAAGGAGGCGGGTTCGGGGGTGGTGAAGTCGATGTCCACGAAGCCGTTGCCTGAGTTTTCGCCGCCGATTAGGATCTGTTGGGTACCGTTATCGAAGGAGCCGCCACCGCCGCCTTGTCCGGCGCCGAAAGAATAAGAGCCGCCTCCGCCGCCGCTATAGCCGCCTCCACCGCCGCCGGAGAACTCTCCCCCGCCGCCACCACCGCCGCCATAGCCGCCGTTTCCTCCGGGTTGTGTGAACGCGCTGCCGGCGCCACCGGCGAGGCCGTTCGAGAAGCTCTGACCGCCCCCGGCGCCATCTGGATTTATTCCATTTGCTCCATTGCTGCTATAGCCGCCACCGCCGCCGGCACCACCGGAGCCGCCGGTATACACGGCACCACCGCCTCCGGCTGTTCCTCCTGCGCCGCCGCCGTTGCCGCCGACGCTTCCATCTTCACCGGTGAGTCCCGGACTGCCCGCGGTCGTGACTGCTGCGCCACCGCCTCCGCCTGCAATCGCAAGAATGTTGCCGTTGAGGATCACGAAGGTGCCACCACCACCCCCGGCGCTGCCGTTGCTACCAGCGGTTCCCTGGCCGCCGGTATAAATATCCACGACGTCGCCCGCGGCGAGGGTGAAGTAGCCGCCAATCTCGGCTCCCAGTCCCCCAGCCGCTGATTCGGAGCCGCCCTGGGCGCCATAGGCGGCGATGAGATAGGTACCGGAGGTCGTGATGTTAAAGAATTGCTCGTCTGCCTGAAACCCGATGGTGGTCGCGCAGAGTGGGATCGCACCGATGGCGAGGGTTAGCAGCAGTATCTTCAAATGGATTCCTCCGAAAACTACAAGGAGACATTATAGGGTGTGTTGAGGGTGCGCCGCAAGTTTTTAGCCCTGCTGTTGATCAGCGCTGTGAAGCTATCGCTTCGTACTGCCCAACCAACGTGCTCAAAAGAAGAGCCGACGAGGGCGTCGGCTGCGGTCCAGGGGGACCGCCCCACTGGGTAGTTTACGGCGAAATGACAGGGTTAGCAGGCCTGCGCCCAGGAGCAGGAAGGAGGCGGGCTCCGGGGTGACCAGGTCGATTTCCACGGATCCGTTGCCTGTGTTCTCGCCGCCGATGAGGATTTGATTGGAACCGGCATCGAAGGATCCACCGCCTCCGCCTCCGCCACCAAAGCCTCCTCCGCCGATGTTTTCGGGGCCTCCGCCGCCGCCGCCGCTGTATCCACCACCGCCGCCGCCGGCGACGTCTAAGTTTCCAGCCCCGCCGCCGCCGTAGCCGCCATCCTCAGATCCGGTTCCGCCGGCGAGGCCCGGGAATGCCCCGCCGCCCATCGCTCCGCCGCCGGCTGTTAAATATCCTCCGCCTCCACCGGCTGCTCCGGCTCCGCCGCCGCTACCCGCAGTCCCGCCGGCGCCAGGGGGGCCATTGCCAGCGTTTACCCCGGCCCCCCATTTTGAGTGGTGAGGCCGCCGAGGCCGTTCGATCCGATTTCGCCACCGCCTCCGCCTCCGGCGACCAGTTCCAGCGTGGGGGTGATGCCGGAAATAACCACGAAGGTGCCACCACCTCCGCCGGCTGCGCCGCTGTTGCTCACGCCTTCGCCACCGACGTAGATGTCCAAAATCTCACCAGCGGTCAGGTTGAAAATTCCACCGATCTCGGCGCCCAGGCCGCCGGGGTTGGGGAGGGACGTTGAGGTGCCGCCTTGTGCTCCGTAGGCGACGATGTCGTAGGTGCCAGTGGTGAGCACGTTAAAGGTCTGTACACCGACGCCGTTATAACTGATCTCGGTGGCACAGGCGGGTAAAATGGCGAGTGAAAAAGCTAGTAGTGCTTTCTTCAATTTTGTAGATTCCTCCATGAACGACCTTAACAGCTTTTTCAGGCCGGGTAGACTCAAAAATGAGATGAATCGAAAAGAAGCGATTGCGGAGTATAAGAATCGGAAGACGCCTCGGGGGACTTTCGTGGTGCGGTTTGGCGACGATGGGCCGGCTTGGGTGGATGCGACTCCGGATCTGGATGCGGCCAGGAATGGATTGCTGTTTATGCTGCGCAACGGGTTGCATCCTAATAAAGAGTTGCAGGCGGAGTGGGATGCGCATGGGGAGTCCGTGTTCCGGTATGAGGTGCTGGAGAAGCTGGAGGACGATCTGGCTCCGATGGCGTGGAGCGATTTGTTAAAGGACAAGAAGAAAGAATGGGTAGAGCGGCTGGGCGCGCGGAAAGTCACGCCGTAAGAAGCTAGACTCGGAGTATGCGGTTGTGGTGTGTGCTGCTGCTGATTCCTTTGCTGCGCGCCGATGAGCTGACGCAGAAGATGACGGCGCGGGTATCGGAAGAAGCCGAGGCGTTTCAGAAACTGGCGCCGGAGGTGTTGGGGCGGGAGACGCTGCATCAGCGGTCGATGAAGCCGGCGGGGCGATTTCATCCTCGGATCGGGAATGCGGTGACGACCGCGCCGAAGCCGGAATATCAGGAGCGGACGATTGTTTCGGAGTACGGATTCACGTCGCTGGCGGGTGCGGATTTGCATGAAATCCGGCAGGTGACGGCGGTCGACGGCAAGAAAATCGAGGATCAGAAGAAGGCGCAGGCGGCGCTGGCTAAGGCGATCACGGCCAACGACGATGGACGCAAGAAGGCGCTGCTGAAGCAGTTCGAAAAATACGGCCTGCTGGGGGCGGTGACGGATTACGGGCAGGCTTTACTGATGTTTACGCGGCGCAATCTGGAGCATTACGAGTTCACGACCAAGGGAACGAATTGGCTGGGCGGGGTGGGGGTCCAGGTATTTGGATTCCGGCAGTTGGATGGGCCGGAGACGCTGACGCTGATCGAAGAGAAAAATAAGGATCAGGTGAAGCATCTGCGGATCGAAGGCGAAGTGTGGGTGCGGCGCGATAATTTTGTTCCGGTGCGGATTACGATCATGTCGAACCAGGGTCCGGAAACGGATCGGGTGAAGGAAGAAGCGTCGATCGACTACGGGATGAGCCAGTATGGGGCGCTGCTGCCGGTGAAGACGGAGCATCGGGAGACGCGCGGGGGGAAAATCACGGCGGAGAACGACTTCAGTTACGCGGACTTTAAGAAGTTCGGGGCGTCGAGCGATATCACGTTTGAAACGACGGGGAAATGAGGATCGTTTACCTGCATGGGTTCGCGTCCAGCCCGCAATCGGGGAAGGCGCGGTTTTTCGCGGAGAGGTTCGGGGAGATGGGGGTTCCGTTTGTGGCTCCGCAGCTCGACGAGAACAATTTTGAAGGGCTGACGATCACGGGGCAGTTGCGGGTGGTGGAAAAAGCGGTGGCGGGCGAGCGGGTGGTGCTGATGGGGTCCAGCCTGGGCGGGTATCTGGCGGCTCTCTATGCGGCGCGGCATCGGGAAGTGGAGAAGTTGGTGCTGCTGGCGCCGGCGTTTCAGTTTCCTACGCGCTGGAGGGCTCGGTATTCGGCGGAGGAATTGGAACTTTGGAGGGTGCGGGGGACGATTCCGTTTTTCCATTATGGGTTTAAGGAGGAGCGCGGGCTGGGGTTTCAGATTGTGGCGGATGCGGCGCAATACGAGGATGAACCCGCGTTCCGGCAGCCGGCTCTGGTGCTGCATGGGCGCCGGGATGAAGTGGTTCCGGTGGAGCTATCTAAGGGGTTTGCGGAACGTCATAAGAATGTAGAGTTGCGGGTGGTCGAATCGGGACACGAGTTGACGGATGTACTGGAAGAATTGTGGATTGCGACTGCCGGTTTTCTTGGCTATGTGATAGACTCAAAGTGCATTGGGTGACCGTAAAAAGATTCCAGAATTTGAAACTTGTACCCAATGGTAAGCGTCTTTAATTCGTGCCAGTGTCACGACCTGGGGGTACGGAAGTGCCGGAGCAGGAACTAAAGGAAGTCGAAAAGACGGCCTTTGATCAACCCGATCATCATTTAGACCGGCTGCTCGCGCCTGAGCTCGAGGAGAAGTGGATCGTCACTTTTATCCGCGACATCAAGGAAGCGATCAACCCGCCTAAACTGCCGCCTTTAGAAGTAACTTCAAAGCCGGTGGAGTTGAAGTCGCTGGGCGGCATTTACGACGGAAACGAAAAGAAATCGGGCCTCTATTCGCTGCTGATTCACTGCGCTGTGGTGGCGTTGCTGCTGTTTCTGGGATCGCTGAAGCCGGTGCAGAAGATGATTCAGGAGCACACGCCGTTGGTTTTCACGCCGCTCACCACGTATGAGCCGCCGAAGGCGCAGACCCATCAAGGCGGCGGAGGTGGTGGCGCGCGGTCTCCGCTCGAAGCGAGCAAAGGCAAGCTGCCGCAGATTTCGCACAAGCAATTCACTCCTCCGCGGGTGGATCAGGTGGACGCGCATTTGCCGATGGTTCCGACGATCATCGCGGATACGGCTCCGCCGAACATCAATTCGCCGGTTTATGGCGATCCGTTGAGCCACATGGGCACGCCTTCGAACGGCACTGGTTTTGGCGGCGGCATCGGATCGGGTTCAGGCGGCGGCGTCGGGTCGGGTAAAGGGGCGGGCGCGGGTCCGGGCTCGGGCGGCGGATTCGGCGGCGGCGTGTATCGCATTGGCGGCGGAGTTTCACAGCCGGCGATCATCAAAAAAGTCGAGCCGGAATATTCGGAAGAGGCCCGCAAGGCGAAGTGGCAGGGCACGGTCAAGTTGACAGTCGTGATCGACGAGACGGGCCATGCACGCGATATCAAGGTCGAGAAACAGCTTGGGCTGGGGCTCGATCAGAAGGCCATTGAAGCGGTGGAGAAATGGCTGTTTAAGCCTGGCATGAAGGACGGCAAGCCGGTGGCCGTCTATGCGACCATCGAAGTCACTTTCCATTTGCTGTAAGCGGATCCACTCACGGGACGGGGTTGTAGGGAAAAATGAAGCTTTTCCTCGGCTGCATTTTGCTCGCGGGCACCGGTCTTGCTGCCCAAAGTATCGAATCCACGCTGCTGGCGTTGAAGGATCCGGGAGCTTCGCGGAAAGTTCTGAGCAATCAACTGGTGGACGAAATGATGGCGCTGGCGAAGCGCGATCAGAGTCCATCGCGAGCCTCGGTGCAACGGTTCTCAGAGGATTTGACGAGCGCGCTTAGCGGCAAGGACGTGACCAGCGTTCGCGCGGCTGCGCTGCAAAAAGCCATCGCCGATTTGCTGGGCGGCAAAGGATCGACGTTCCGGCCGGCGACCAGGCTGCGCGAAACGCTGGCTAGTTGCGGGATCGATGAGCGGACGGTGCAGTTGATTGTCGCGCGTTTCATCGATATCGGGCAGGAAGTGCGCGGGCCGGACGATCTGCCGTTGCAACCCAAATTCAAATAGTTGGGCGCGGGTGTACAGTGGTGAAGAATGGCAATCGACTTCCCCCGCCGCCGTAGTCGGCCGCAGCAACGCGTCGCGTTTCTGATCGGCCTGGTTGTTGTTCTTCTCTTTTTCAGCCGCTCCATTTGCGCTCTCATCCTGGATTATGCGTGGTGGGGCGAACTAGGGCAGGTGCCGACTTGGATTCGCATGTCGGCGTACGAATACGGGCCGGCGCTGGCGGCATGGCTCATCCTGTTTATCGTGCTGTGGATCTCCCACGCGCGCGGGTTGAAGCATGGAGGGACGCGCCTGGGAGAGCATCGCCTGTATGCGCGCTTAGCGACGCTCGGCTTGGCGTTGGTGTCGCTGGTGATCGCGCTGTCGCTGATCGACGGCTGGACGGTGGCGCGTTTTTTCGGAGGCGTTTCGACCACTTCCGGCTATAGCGATCCGGTGTTCGGGCGCAGTCTGACGTTCTACTTTTTCGAGCTGCCATTTTATTCCATGTTGATCAATTTCGTGACGGGGTGCGCCCTGGCGGGCGGAATCGTCCACTACGCGACGGCGCGCGGATGGCAGTTGCGACGCGATTTTCCGGGATTTGGCACGGGCCACGAGATCGATCTGCGCGAGCTGCGCGGATTGGGGACACTGGAATCGACCATGTTCAAAGGGCTGCTGGTGCTGTTTTTACTGGCTCTGGCGGCGGAATTCTGGATCGGACGGTTCGATTATCTGTTCTCCGATCATGGCAACCTGATGTCCGGCGTCGATTATGTGCAGCAGAATATCGAGCTGCCGATGCAGGCGGTGAAAGCGTTCGCGGCGCTGCTGGCGGCGGTGCTGGTAATCGCCGGGCGGCGCAAGCTGGCGATCGCGTGCGCGGCAGTGCTGATTATCGATTGGGCCTTGCCGCCGCTGGTGACCTCGCTTTATGTGAAGCCGAATGAGCTGGCGCTCGAAAAGCCGTTTCTGGCGCGGCATATCGAGGCGACGCGGTCGGCATTCGGACTGGACCGGAGGGCTCACGAGACGGAGTTTTCGGCCCAAAAAGAGGGGCATATCGACTTTGCGAAAAACCGTCCGTTGCTCGATAACGTGCGCCTGTGGGATTGGCGGGCGTTTCACGACACGCTGAGCCAGAGCCAGCCGCTGCGTCCCTATACTTATGCCAATACAGACATCGACCGGTATACGATTGACGGGAAATTGCGGCAGGTTTTGCTGGCTCCGCGCGAGCTGGATTCGAGCCAGTTGAGCGACGCCAGGCAGTGGGTGAATTCGGCGCTGACGTTCACGCATGGCTACGGGCTGGCGCTGGCGGAGGCGAGCCGGATCACTTCGACAGGCCTGCCGGTGCTGCTGGTGAAGAGCGCGCCGATTGAAGTTCTGACGCCGAGCCTGCACGTCACACAGCCGGAGATTTACTTTGCCGAAACGTCGCATGAGCCGGTGTTTGTGCGCACGGCGCAGCCGGAGTTCAACTATCCTTCGACCAAAAACACCGGCGGCACATCGGACGTCTATACCCGCTACGAAGGGCGCGGAGGATTTCCAATGTCGTCGTTCGGGATGCGGCTGACGGCGGCGATTGCCGAAGGCGACGCGAACATTTTGCTGACCAATTCGCTGACGCCGGAGAGCCGGATGATGATCCGGCGGCGCGTGCCGGAGCGGCTGAGCACGCTGGCCGGGTTCATCACCTGGGATACCGATCCGTACCTGGTGATTACGGAAACGGGGCGCCTGGTGTGGATCGTCGACGGCTATACCACCAGCGAGTCCCATCCTTATTCGCGGGCGATCGGCCTCGAAAGCGGAGTGCGATTCAACTACATCCGCAATTCCGTCAAAGCGACGGTGGACGCGTATGACGGCGATGTACACATGTACATTTTCGATGATGAAGATCCTCTGATTGCGGCGTACCAGCGTTTATTCCCGGAACTGTTCACGCCGGGCGCGAAAATGCCGGCCGATTTGCGGGCCCACGTACGGGCGCCGGAGGTGTTGTTCCGGGCGCAGGCGGAGATTTTTCGGACCTATCATATGCGCGATCCGGAATCGTTCTTCAATCGCGCCGATCAATGGGATGTGGCGACCGGAACGGCGGGGCAGGGAGGGCAGCCGCAGCCGGTGGCTCCGACGTATATGGTAATGACGCTGCCGGGCGAGACACAGCCGGAATTTCTGCTGATGCTGCCCTTTACTCCGCTCAATAAACAGAATCTGATCGGGCTGATGCTGGCGCGGTGCGATGGTCCGCATTTGGGCGAGCTGGTGTTTCTGGATCTGCCGAAGCAGCAGGTGATTGCCGGGCCTTTGCAGATTGAGGCGCTGATTAATCAGGACCAGACCATTTCGAAGGATTTGACGTTATGGAATCAGCAGGGGTCGCAGGTGCTGCGTAGCCAGGTGCTGGTGCTGCCGATCGATCAGACCTTTTTATATGTCGCGCCGATTTACATTCGGGCGTCGGAAGCGAGCATGCCTCAGTTGCAGATGGTGGTGCTGGTGATGGGCAATACGCTGGTGTTCGCCGATACCTATGAGCAGGCGCTGGCGCAATTGGATGCGGCTCAAAAGGGCGTGGCGGCGCCCCCTGGGCAGACAACGACGCAGACAACAACGCAGACCACGACGGGTGCGCAGCCAGCGTCCGCGCCGGTGGTGCTGACAGGCGACGCGCGGGTCGACGAAGTGCGGGCACATCTGAAGCGCTATCGCGATTTCGCTGCGCAAGGGAAGTGGGCGGACGCGGGGAAAGAGTTGGAAGCCATTGAGGCGGCGGTGAAGAAGTAGCCAGGAGCCAGTAGCCAGAATGAGCGCGTTAATATGGAAGTGATGGGACATAGCCACGATCATTCGCATGCGCACGGGCACTCTCACGACCACTCTCATTCTCACGCAGGGACTGGGCGGGCGCTGATCGCTTCGCTGGTTCTGACGCTGGGATTCGTGGCGTTCGAAGCGGTTGCGGGATTTCGCGCGTCGAGCCTGGCGCTGCTCTCCGATGCGGGGCATAACTTCGCCGATGCGTTCGCGCTGCTGCTGGCTGCGTTCGGATTCTATTTGCAATCGCGCCCGGCGAATGCGGTGAAAACGTTCGGCTATCATCGCGCGGGCGTGCTGGCGGCGTTCGTCAACGCGGTGTCCTTAGTGTTTTTGGCGCTGCTGCTGTTCTATGAGAGCTATCAGCGGCTGCGGCATCCTGAGCCGGTGGTGGAATCGACCATGATGATCGTCGCGGCGATCGGCTTGGCGATGAACCTGTTCATCGTATGGAGGCTGGGCGGCCACGGCCACGATATGAACATTCGCGCAGCGTGGATCCATATGATGGGCGACGCGATGAGCTGCGTGGCGATCATTCTGGGGGCGGTGGCGATTCATTATACGGGCTGGCTGAAAATCGATCCGGTGCTATCGATCCTGATCGGCATCATGATTATCTGGTCGGGCTGGGGGATTATTCAGGAATCGCTGAACGTGCTGCTTGAAGGGTCGCCGAAAGGGATCGAGCTGGGAGAAGTCACTGGCGGGATGCGCGAGGTGGATGGAGTAATCGAGGTCCACGACCTGCACATCTGGAGCCTGGGATCGCAAGCGCACGCGCTGAGCTGCCACGTGCTGATCGACGACGTGCCTCCGTCGGAGAGCGAGGCGATTTTGCGGAGCATCAAAGCGGTGTTGTGCGACCGGTTTTCTATTAATCACTCGACGATCCAGTTCGAGCACGTGCGGTGCGAAGATCCGTGCGTGATGGTTAAAAAGAAGGAGCCAGCAGCCAGTAGCCAGTAGCCAGAATGGGTTCTCCTGGCTACTGGCTATTTCTTCTTACTGAAAGAGTAGCGGGGCTACTGCTGCTAAATTTCTTCGCCACACCATCCAGGTATGCATGCCTGGCGTCTCTATTGGCGTGAATCTTACGTACTTTGCTGATAGCATGTCTCGGAATTTGCGGTTGGTGTCGATCAGGCGGTCTTCGGTGCCGCAGGCGATCCAGAGTAGTTTCAATTGTTTGTTCACTGAGGATGCTTCGAGCTTGGGGAAAGTCACGTTGTAATCCTCGCCGAGGCCGCCGGCGCTGAAGGAGGCTATGTAGGCGAATTTGTCCAGGTTATTCAGGCCGGTGTAGAGAGATTCGGCGCCTCCCATGGAGAGGCCGGCGATGGCTCGGGCTTCGCGGCGGCGGTCGACGCGGTATTCTTTTTCCACTTGCGGAATGGTCTCGGTAAGCAGCGTGTCGGCGAAACGCGTCATATTCACGCGGAATTTATCGCGGCCTCCGAGGCGGTTCAGCACCTCCGGCGCGCCATAGCCGAGTGGCATCACGATGATCATCGGCTTTGCTTTGCCCTCCGCGATCAGGTTATCGAGGATGATGTTGGCGTGGCCGACGGCGCTCCAGCCGCTGGCGTCGTCGCTATAGCCATGGAGGAGATAGAGCACGGGATATTTCGTATTGCCAACCATGTACCCGGGCGGCGTGTAGACGTAATAGTCGCGATTATCGCCGACCAGGGCGGATTTATAGAAGTGATGATGAACCTCCCCGTGAGGGATGTCGCGGACTTCCCACGGCAGGTCGGCGCCGGGAATGTGAACCGCGCTGGAGTTATTCAGCAGATTCGGCTTCATCAGGGAATTGTTGGGGTCCATGATGCCGACGCCATCGACGTTGAAGGAGTATCCATAAATGTCGGGTTCGAGCATGGGAGTGCTGTAGGTCCAGATTCCGGCGGCATCCTTCTCCATGGGGAAGGGCTTAGCGGTGCCTTCGATCGACAAATTGACGGCGACGGCGTTGGGTGCGCGCAGGCGGAACGTCACGGTGCGATCGGCGTGCACCTCGGGTGAGACGATGGGCGTGGGGGCCGGGGGCGCGGTCTGAGCGTAGGCGGCGACGGAGAAAACGAGAAGAACGGCTCGGTTCATGGACGCCATTATACAATTTGTACCCCACGGAATCGAAAAAAGCGTCATTATGGAAATATGAGGGTGGAAACTATTCCGTTGCTGCTATGTTTATCCGGCGCGATGGCGCTGGCCCAATATCCGGGTCAGTATCCGCCAGGTCAATACCCGCCGGGCCAGTCGGGCAATTGTCCTCCGGGGCAGTACCCGCCATGTTCGTCGAGGCGTCAGCCGACCGATGCGACTCCGGGACGTTCGTCGAAAAACAATAAAAAGAACAGCGACAGCGCCGTGGTCACGACGACGATCGGGACGGTGCGGCGCTCGGTAGCGAGCCAGATCGTCATTGAGCCGTCCGACCATCGCATCATCTGGTATCGGGTCACCTCCACGACCAAGTTCATGAAGAACAATAAGGAGGTCGATGCGGCCAGCTTCGCGCCGGGCGATCATGTGACGCTCGATTCGAGCTCCGATGACGAGGATATTTATACCGCGGTCGAAATGCGGTTCGACAAGGAAGGTACGCCCGAGGAACGGGCGCAGGCTAGCGAGGATTGGGATTTGCCGAAGGCGCCAGGCGGTCCGGCGGGAAAAGGCGGAATACAGCGCGATCCGGGCGATGAGCGGCCGGTGCTGAGGCGGGCCAATTCGGGCGATGACACTTCGGCGACACCGGCGGCAGCAGCGCCAGCGGCGGCAGCGAACACACCACCGGCGGAACCGGAAGATAATCGGCCTACGACGACGATGAAACCGCCCGATCCTCCGAAGGATGCGGACGATCCGGGACCTCCGTCGCTGCGGCGCGGGTCGGCGCGGCAGATGGCGGATCTGCCTCCTCCGCGGTATGAACCTTTGCCCGACGCTCCGGCAAAACAGCCGGCGGATGCGCCTAAGCAGGCCAATGCGGCGCCTGCGGCGGTTTCGGGAAAACCAGTAGATCCGATTATTGAAAAGGCGCGTGAAGCGGCGGCCAATTACACGGCGTCCCTGCCGAATTACTTCTGCCAGCAGATGACGGCGCGGTATCAGAGCGACCATCCGAAAACGGGGTGGGACGCGCTCGACGTTGTGACGGCGGACGTGGCTTACGAAGACGGCCGGGAGACCTATAAGAACATCAAGATCGGCAGTAAACTGGTGAATAAGTCCATGGAAGACATCGGCGGAACGCGCTCGACCGGCGAATTTTCCACCATTTTATTGGACCTGCTGGATCCGGCGACCGACGCCAACTTCCGCAAGAGCGGCACCGATACCATCGCCGGCCGGCCCGCCTGGGTCTATAAATACGAGGTTCCGCGGGAGCGGTCGCACTGGCGGGTGGAGGCTCCTTCGCAGCTTTACTATCCGGCCCACCTGGGATCGATCTGGATCGACAAGGAAACCTCGCGCGTGCTGCGGATCGAGCAGGGTAGCGGGTTCATGCCGAAGCTGTTTCCGTTTGACACAGTGGAAACAGTGACTGACTACGCATTCATCTCTCTGGCGGCGGGGCAAAAGTTCCTGCTGCCGGCCGATGCCGAGGTGCTCAGTTGCCTGCGGGGAACCACCCTCTGTTCCAGAAACCGCCTGGAGTTCCGCAATTACCGGAAGTTCGGAGCCGACTCCAGCATCACGTTCGACGGTAAGCAATAGATTTTGGAAGGCAACCTGCTTTAGGCGAGATGCGTCTGTAGCTTGTTATACTGAACTATCAATCCTCTAGTTTACTTTCGATGCTGAAATACTGTGCTGTTTTTTCACTGTGTGCCGGGGTAGGTCTTGCTGGCGATTTTATGACCAACCAGGCCGCTCGCGCCATTATCGGACAGACTACCTTTACGAGTCAGGCGTCGGGTACTTCCAACATCCTGATGGGTGGCGTGGGAGGTGTCGCGTATGCCAACGACACCTTGTTCGTGACCGACTCCAACCGGCTGGGAAATATACCGATCAACAACCGGGTGTTGATTTACAACAACCTGTCGAAGATGGTCCCTTCCCCCACCGCGGAGATTGGCCCTAATACCGGCCGTTGCCCGGTTTGCGGAGTCGGGGCCAGCTTGGTGCTGGGGCAGCCGGACTACACCAGCAACGGCTTCGCGACCTCGGCCGGCGGCATGCGGCTTCCGACCGCGATCGCCACCGATGGCCGCAATCTGGTGGTGGCCGATTCGGCGAATAACCGCGTGCTGCTGTGGAGGGAAATTCCGACCGAGATCGACCAGCCCGCCGATCTCGTTCTGGGCCAGCCGGATTTTGTGACGATCGAGCCGGTGGTGGTGAGTTCCAGCAGCTTTCGCGCGCCGCAGGGCGTGTGGATTCAGAACGGCAAACTGTATGTCGCGGACACCCAGAATGATCGAGTGATGATCTGGAACTCGCTTCCGACCAAGAATAATCAGCCTGCGGATCTGGTGTTGGGGGAGCCGAACTTTACCACGGTGCAGAACCAGAACATCATCGACAGCTCGCTGACGGCCGCGGCGAACACCATGCTCACTCCCACTTCGGTATCGAGCGACGGCGTGCACCTTTTCGTCAGCGATTTGGGGTTCAACCGGGTGCTGATCTGGAACTCGATTCCGACCACCATGGATCAACCAGCCGATCTCGAGGTGGGGCAAATCAATTTCACGACTTCGTTTTCCAACGACAATACCGACCTCTGCGTTTCGGTGGGCGTCGATGCGAGCGATAATCCGATCTATCCGGCCACGTGCTCCGCTACGCTGGCTTTTCCGCGATTCGCTCTCTCCGACGGAACGCGCCTGTACATTGCCGACGCGGGCAACGACCGGGTGCTGATTTTCAATAAGATTCCTACCGTCAATGGCGCGGCGGCCGACGTGATTCTGGGGCAGCCCGATGAATATAACGACGTTCTGGTGACCAGTCAGAACGACGAGTTTGACCCGAACTTATTCGAGTCCGCTTCGAATGTGACGCCGTCTCCGACCGGGCTTGCCTGGGATGGGACGAACCTCTATGTGACAGATTCGTTGAATTACCGCGTGCTGGTATTCACGCCGGAGGCTTCGACCGTACCGGCCAATGGCGCCGTGAATTCGGGCAGCCTGGCGATCTACGCCGAGGGCAGTATTTCCTTCTCCGGAACAATCACGGCGGGCGACTGCGTGCTGATCGGAATCAATAACCCGTTTCAGCTCAATATCACTTACTATCCCTATACGGTGCAGACCGGCGACACCCTTTATAGCGTCACCACTAATGTCGCGAATCTGATCAACGGGCTGACCAGTCCGAGCGGATCCTGCGTTCCCACCACGACCGGTACAGCTGCCGGACCCACCGTCCCCGTTGCCGATACCAACGTGCAGGCCATCGCGGAGCTGGATTTCTACGCGGTGCAACTGGTGTCGCTCGCTCCCGGCAATATCGGGAATGACGTCTCCATCTCGGCCGCCGTCGGAACGACGATCACCACCACCTCCACCACCACCAACGGCGTGACGGTCACCACCGAGGCCACCAACGGCGTGGCGACGATCAAAGCGAACGCCAGTTCTTCAACCTTGA
>Ga0116129_1000374_pt1 | contig 29433 bp, 27 predicted proteins | sample June2015DPH_17_2_FD_89732 | JGI IMG/M metagenome (GOLD analysis project Ga0116129, IMG submission 89732) | Peatland microbial communities from SPRUCE experiment site at the Marcell Experimental Forest, Minnesota, USA - June2015DPH_17_10 | ecosystem: Environmental > Terrestrial > Soil > Wetlands...
CGCCGCCCGCGAAACAAAGCTCACCGCATCGATATGCTTGAACCCCGCCGCAATCAACACCCGCAGATAGTCCGCCTTCACCTCTGCCGGCATATTCTTCGGCAACCCCTGCCAAGCGTCCCGCGGACACTCAATGATCTTCACTGCATTCGTAGCCACTCTTAACTCCTCAACCTTCACCCTACCGACTTCTCTCAACGCCTGTCATTCTGAGCAACGCGAAGAACCCCCGCTCGTCGAAACTACATCTTCTCCTCAACGTTTGTCCTTCACCGAGCGCCCAAGCCTCGACCAAGCTTTCTCTGCATCAACCAAAGGAATACATCGATCGACAACGCTCGCAAAAATCCAATCAACGATACCAACCAAGCCAAAGCGCAAACCTTCAACCAAGGCGATAGGCTTTGCCAGAGCCACGTCGTACAAGGATTGATCGCAGCAACATAAGTCCCATCCGGTTCACGCCACGCTGCCGTGTCGTCATACGCCGCGTGAATATCATGGTGAGCAGCTTTCCATTCACGACAAGGTCGACTCCACACCCACTGCACACACCCGATAACGAGAGTCGACGCAACGAATAACCCAAGCCAAACGATAGTCCGCCGCGAGATCACGTCTGCAAAACCCCCGGATTAAACCTAGCCACCTCAGGATTCAAACTAGCCGCCTCCAACGCAGTCATCAACACCTCCCGCGTCTTCACCGGATCAATAATCGCATCGATCCAAAGCCTCGCCGCACCATACCTCGGATCGGCCTGCGCATCATACGTAGCCTTGATCTCGTCGTAAATCCCCTTCCGCTCCTCCTCAGAGATCGTCTTCCCCCCACGCTCCAACTGCTTCACCCTGACCTCAACCAGAGTATTCGCCGCCGAAGCCCCACTCATCACCGCATACCGAGCCGTCGGCCACGCAAACAAAAACCGCGGATCATAAGCCTTCCCACACATCGCATAGTGCCCCGCCCCAAAACTCCCACCCACAATCACCGTAATCTTGGGCACGACCGAAGTCGAAACAGCCGAAACCATCTTCGCCCCCGCGCGAATGATCCCACTCCACTCCGCATCTTTCCCCACCATGAACCCATTTACATCATGCAGAAAAATCAGCGGCACCAAACTCTGATTGCAATCCATAATGAACCGCGCCGCCTTCTGCGCACTCTCCGTATAGATCACCCCGCCAAACTCCGTCCGCTTCTCCCCCGCCTGCGGCCCCACCGCCACCGTCTGCGACTGATGCATCTTCTGATTCGCTACAATCCCCACAGCCCGCCCGCCAATCCGCGCATAACCACATAAAACCGTCCGCCCAAACTCCTCCTTATACTCATCAAACTCCGAGCGATCCACAATCCGCGCAATCACCTCGCGCATGTCATAAACATTCGTAGCAGCCTTAGCCGGATCAGGATCAATCAACCCATACAAATCCTCCGCCGCATACTTCGGAGCATCCACCTTCGCATCAAAAGCCACCCGCGAAAACGGAGCCCCTGCCCGCTCCCCAATCTTCCCCACCAAAGACCGCAACCGCGCCAGACACAAATGATCGTTCGGCTCCTTAAAATCCACCGTCCCCGAGATCTCCGCGTGCATCTGGGCCCCACCCAACTCCTCCGCCCCCGTCTTCTGCCCAATCGCCGCCTGCACCAGCGACGGCCCCGCCAGAAACAACCCACTCCCCTCCGTCATCAGCACCGTATCGGTCATCACGGGCAAGTAAGCCCCACCCGCCACACACATCCCCATAATCGCTGTAATCTGCGGCACTCCCAGCGAGCTCATCACCGCGTTATTCCGGAACACCCGCCCAAAATCATCCGTATCCGGAAAAACATCCTCCTGCAGCGGCAGAAACACCCCCGCCGAATCCACCAGATAAAGCGTCGGAATCCGGTTCTCCAGCGCAATCGTCTGCGCTCGCAGCACCTTCTTCGCCGTCATCGGAAAAAACGCCCCTGCCTTCACCGTAGCGTCATTCGCAATAATCATGCAAAGTCGGCCACTCACCCTCCCAAGCCCAGTCACCACCCCTGCCGCCGGCGCCCCGCCATACTCTTCGTACATTCCGTACGCCGCCCAAAGCCCAAGCTCCAGAAACTCCGAGCCTTCATCCAAAAGCAGCTTCAACCGCTCCCTTACCGTCAGCCGCCCCTTCGCTTTCTGCGCCTCCGCTGCCTTCGCCCCGCCGCCCAGCCGAATTTCCTCTTCCTCAGCCTGCAAAGCCGCCATTAAAACCCGCAACGCCTCGCGATTCGTACCAAACCGCACTGCCTTCTTGTCCAGCTTTGACCCCAAAACATTCTCCAACGTCAAATCCTCCGCCCTCAATCCACCAAATCGCTTCGACTAGCATCTTAGTCAAACAACATGACTATCGTCTTCTCTCGGAGACGTGTACCCTATCCCCCCAGGGCTCAATACCCATCCACGGAGACGGAATGACCATCCGAACCCACCTCGTAAGTCTCGCCCTCGTCACCTGCCTCATCGCCCCCTCTTCTCATGCCCAAAGCAGCACCACCGAACTGGACAAATCCATCGACCTCTCCGTCGGCGACCACATCCGAGTCCACGCTATCCTCACCGAGCTGCAGCAGGACGTCGCGAAACACAATGCTGCCGGTGTTGCCTCCCTCGTCCACTACCCCATCAAGGTCAATCCTGGGAAAAAGCCCTTTACCATCAAAAACCAGAAAGAGTTCATCAAAGACTACGACCGCATCATCACGCCCGACATTCAGGACGCCATCTTCAAGCAAAAATACGAGAACCTCTTCGTCAACTCGCAGGGTGCCATGATCGGCGACGGCGAGGTCTGGATCACCGGCTTCTGCCGCGACAAATCCTGCAAACAATCCGACATCAAAATCGGCACCATCCAGGACACAAAAAACCTAACCCGCAACCCCTGACTGCAATTCTGATTAAGGCGGGTGTCCATAAGCCTGTCGAAGGGTCTCGATTTTGAGATGTGAGCATCGCCTGAAGAACGACCCTTTCCGCTTGCACTACCATCAAGTCACCATGCAGCTCCAACCCACCGACGCCCTCCTCGTCATCGACGTCCAAAACGACTTCATGCCCGGCGGCAATCTCGCTGTCCCAAACGGCGATGCCATCGTCCCCCTCATCAACACCCTCGCCAGAAAATTCGACCACGTCATCCTCACCCAGGACTGGCACCCCGCCCAGCACATCTCCTTCGCCTCAACCCACCACAAGCAGCCCTTCGAAACCATAGAGCTCGCCCACGGCCCGAAAAAAATCATCCAAACCCTCTGGCCCGATCATGTCCTCCAGCACACCGAAGGCGCAGCCTTGCATCCCGCCCTCCACATCCCCCACGCCGAACTCATCCTCCGCAAAGGCTTCCGTCGCCACATCGATAGCTACTCTGCCTTCCTCGAGAACGACCACACCACCCCCACCGGCCTGGCCGGCTACCTTCGCGAACGCAACCTGCAACGCCTCTTCCTCTGTGGTCTGGCCTACGACTTCTGCGTCCGTTACTCCGCAATAGACGGCCACGCTCTCGGCTTTGAAACCATCGTCATCGAAGACGCCACCCGCCCCGTCGACCTCCCGAACACCGTCTCCGAAACCAACGAAGTTCTCGCCGCAGCAGGCATCCAGCGCATCCAGGCAACAACGATCCTCTGAACTGACCACCCCCTCCCCGGCAGCGTTCAAATTCCACTGGCTATAATCAGCCGATGCGCAACCCCTGTCCGTTATTCGCAGCCGCGACTCTCCTGCTAAATTTCTCCGCCGCATCTCAGGCCCAAACCTCGCCGTCCGATCTAGACTCCATTGCCAGACAGGCTGTCGCACAATCACACGTAGTAGGGGCATCCGCGCTGGTTGCGCGAGGCGATCAGATCCTCCTCCTCAAGGGTTACGGTGTATCCGACATCGGATTGGAAGCGCCCTCCCAACCAGACTCCGTCTACCACATCGTCGGTCCCATGCTCCCGTTCACTGGAGTCGCCATCATGCAGCTAGTCGAACGCGGCAAGCTCTCTCTCGACGACGACATCGCAAAATATCTCCCCGAGTTTCCCACCCAGGGACATCGCGTCACCGTCCGCCAGCTCATCTCCAACACCTCCGGCATCGCCGACTACCACTACCGCGGCGACCCGCTCGAATCCACCTACAGCCAACCCAAAGCCATGGACGAGGTCATCGCACTCTTCGCCAATGGCCAATGGGTCCACGAGCCCGGAACCAAGTGGGACTGGTCCGTCTCCAACTTTCAGCTCCTCACCGCCATCCTCGAGCGCGTAACCGGCCAAAGCTATTACGACTACATGCAACAGAATCTCTTCGTTCCAGCCGGAGCCACTGCCACCACTTACTGTGACAACTCCACCGTCATCCACGGCCTCTCCCACAGCTATCAAAGCGTCGGCGACCACTACGAAGCAGCCACCGAGGACAGCAGCGCCGTCAGCTACGACCTCCGCTTCTGTAGCACCGTCTCTGATCTCTTCCATATCTGGCGCGCCATTCAACAGGGCAAGCTGCTCAAGCCCGAAACCCTCAAACTCATGACCACAGCCGTCGGCCCCGGAATCAACATGACCGCTGCCGACCCGGAGCAGCACTACGGAATGGCGTTCCTGCTCGGCCACGAAGACAACCATCGCGACATCGGCCAGAACGGATCGCTCCTCGGTTACAGCGGCAGCATGTACCAGTTCCCCGCAGATGACCTCACCGTGATCGTCCTCACCAACACCTCCGGCCAGAACGCAAAGGCCATCGGCAGCGCGCTGGCTCGAAGTTTCCTCGGCCTTCCCCAAAATCCAGCCCCACCCACGCGAGCGCCCCGCCCTGTTCTGACCGACGAACCCACCTCCGCACAGGAGCGCACCGCACTCACCGGAACCTTCGTTCTCAAAGTGACCGAGGGCGGCTATCACGACTCCTTCGAGCAATACCGCCGCACCTATCGCATCTTCGACGAAAACGGACGCCTGATGATCGAAGCCCTGGGAGAGATCCCCGAGCGCCTCCTCAAACAAAAAAACGGCAACTTCGCCATACGTTCCTCACCGCAGGCTCCCGTCACCTTTGTTCTGCACGGCCAGCAAGCACTAACCCTGCATCTGACAAAATCCGGCCTCACCTTGGCCGGAGAACGAATTGGCCCCGCCGATCCTCAAACCTTTCACGCAGCCGCAACCGCAGCAACCCGTTAGCGGACGAATCCAAACCACTGTGTGCGATGAAACCAGTAGTCATCGCTTAGGACACTGGTGTCCCCGCCAAACCCAGCTCCTCCGCTCGCGCCTGCATCGCCCGCAGACAATTCCCCACATGCTCCTCCACGCTCAACCCCAGCAATTCCGCCCCGCCCGTAATATCCTCCCGTTTCACCGCCCGCGCAAACGCCTTATCCTTCATCTTCTTCTTCACCCCCGCCACCTCAACCTCATGGATAGACCTGCTAGGCTTCACCAGCGTACAAGCCGTCAAAAATCCCGCCAGCTCATCGCAAGCAAACAGCACCTTATCCAGATGCGACTCCCTCGGTGTCCCCGAATAATCCGCATGCGCCAGAATCGCATGCAGCACATCCTCTGGCCAACCCGCCTCGCGCAGATGCTTCACCCCCACAAACGGATGCTCCTCCGCGGTAGGGTGCCGTTCATAGTCCATGTCATGCAGCAGTCCGGCGCTCGCGTACAACTCCATCAACCTCTCAGCCTCCTCACCCGACAATCCAAGCCGCTCCGCCTCTATCCGCCCGTAAGCTTCAACACAGACCGAAACCGCCATCCCATGTTTCCGCAGACTCTCACCCTTCGTCCATTCTTCCAGTGTCGCAAACGCCTGTGCTCGTCCTAATCCCTCGCTCATTCGTAAACTCCTTTCCTTCCAATCTAACCGCAACGCACTAACCACGAACAACCCGCAGCACAAGTTACCATCTTGGTTCCTTTGCGGTTTTTTTAGGCATTTTTGGATCTATCAGCGGCTTTTCTATTGACTCTCGATAGCACCAGTGTCAAAGTAGGCACATCGCACGCTCCGTTATCGGACATGCGCTGCGGTCCTTGCTCTGGGTCCGCCCGCTACAGACAACTTATGGCAACTATGATGGCACCCGTTGAACAACGTGAGGTCTTGCGTTGTGACCACTGCAGCCTCGTGCAATTTAGGACAGCAAACGCTCTATGCCGCCGCTGCCACAAATGCCTTGAGGTTGAAGAGCCTGAGCCGGCTCCCGCCCCCTTGGCGCTGGTTCCCACGCCCGTCGCTGTTGAGGGCGGTTTACAAGTAGCAACCGCCGTTCGCGATCTGCGCCACGTGCGTAATCTTTCGCAGCGGCAGCTCGCTACCCGCATGGGCGTCCCCCGCACCTACATCTCCAAGATCGAGAACGGCAAGGCCATGCCGACCCTGTCATCACTTGATCGTCTCGCCAAAGCCCTTCAGGTCGACATCTCCACCCTGCTGCGCGACTCCAACACGCGCCATCGCGACGAGACCGCCGTCCTCATGACGGATCCCTTCCTCGCCGAGATCGCCATGTACACCTCTCAGCTTGACGACCTGCAGCGCTCCATCTTCCTCAACCACGTTCGCGAGCTCGCAGCCGGCCGTCGTCGCACCGCCTAGCAAGCAACGCAACCCCCTGATTGTCCTCTCCAAAGGAGAGCGCCACGACTCACGGTGACGCTCTCCCCTCCGCCCCGCACACTGCTGCGGTAAACTACGCGCAATATGCGTCGTCTCATCTTTTTTCTTCTCGCAGGTCTGCTTTTAGTCGGCGCAACTCCAGGTGCTCAAGCAGCGGACATCCAAATCGTCGCCAAAAACCTGCACTTCCTTGAAGGCGCGATCTTTGTCGGCGACACGCTCTACTTTGTCGACTACACCACCTCCGACGTGTTCCGGCTTTCAGCAAACACAGTCGAAAGAGTCTGGCATGAGGACGGCTGCGGCGCAAACGGTCTCTTGCAATGGAACTCCTCGCTCCTCGTCGCCTGTTTTGACGACGGAACGATCGTCAACATCTCCCTCAAAGGGAAGCACCTCAAGACATTCCAGAAAGACGCAGCAAACCATCACTTCGTCTGCCCCAATGACCTCGCTGCCGACGCTAAAGGAGGCGTCTACTTCACAGCCTCCGGTCTAGACGGTACTGTACCCGGTAAGGTCTTCCACATCGCAGCTGACGGAATCATCAAAGAGATAGCCTCGGGCATCAATTACTCCAATGGCCTGGTCGTATCCTCGGACGGCAAGCTACTCTACATCGCCGAAAGCCGCCTCCACCGCCTTCTCGTTTACACCATCGCCTCCGACGGCACACTCGGCCCGCAACGCGAGTTCTCGAAGCTCGATGCCCTTCTTGCGGATGGCCGCCATAAAGCCTTCACTCCCGGCAGCGTCCGCATCGACTCTCATGGCAACCTCTTCATTGCACTATTCGACGGAGGCGGCCTCGCCGTCATCTCTCCCGACGGAAAGCTACTCAAACGCGTCGATCTCCCGGACCAGCACCATACCAGTCTGGCCATCTCACCCGACGGCCGCTCCATCTACATCACCGCCCTCGATGCCAACCAGGACCAGGGCCTGATCTACCGTCTTCCAAATCCAATGCTTCCGTAGGATGAAGACAATGTCACCGGCAACGAGAGTGGACTGAAATCGGAAGCCCTTTTCCCAAAACCCTTTAGGCGCAGACGGCCAACTGTTCATTGCGAACCCCACATCGGTGTGCTAGCGTCATACTGCGAGGTAGCTTTTTGCGCGCATCAACCCCCCTGTCGACTCCCCCCTCAGTACCCAGCCGCGTCCCCAATCGCAGCCACGAACTCGCTCCCGAGGAGTTGAATGTCTACCGGGAGCTCGATCCCGGCAAAATTCCTCAGCACGTAGCCATCATCATGGACGGCAATGGCCGCTGGGCCGGCAAGCGAGCCCTCAAGCGCTTCCTCGGCCACCAAAAAGGCGCCGAGTCCGTCCAGTATGTTGTCGAAACCGCCTCCCGCATCAACCTCCCCTGGCTCACCCTCTACGCCTTCTCGCTTGAAAACAACCTTCGCCGCCCCAAATCCGAGGTCAGCTTCCTCATGAAGCTCCTCAAGAACTACCTCGTCGGCAACGTCAAGCGCATGAACGACAACAACGTCCGTATGGCCTACATCGGCCGCACCCACGACCTCCCGCAGGAAGTTCAGGACACCATGCAGTGGGCCAGCGAAGCCACCGCAAAAAACACCGGCACCACCCTAACCCTCGCCCTCAACTACGGAGCCCGTTCCGAAATAGTCGACGCAGTCCGCAGCATCCTCACTGATCTCACCACCGAAGCTCACACCCGCGGCTGCTCCGTCGACGACCTGCTCGGTGCCGGCGCCCTTGAGGCCCTTGACGAATCCACCATAGCCCGCGCCCTCTACACCCGCCACATGCCAGACCCCGACCTCGTCATCCGTACCTCCGGCGAGCAACGTATCTCTAACTTCCTTCTTTGGCAGATCGCCTACTCCGAGATCTACGTCACCGACCGCCTCTGGCCCGACTTCAACGGCCTCCATCTCCTCGAAGCCATCGCCGCCTACCAGCGCCGCGAACGACGCTTCGGTGGCCTCGGCGAATCCTTCACTGACGAAGACCTCAACAACCTCGAACCAGCAGAGCAGGTCGCCGCCGAGATCAAAGACCACCTCATCCCCAAAGCTGAGACCAGAGGCGAAGCCAAAACCGATCCGGTTCTCACCCGCCGTTAACCGTACCCAAACGACAGTGGTGGTTTCTCAGTCTCGTCTACAGCAATCTTCCCAGGCTCACCGGAGCCTCCGCTGCCGACCTCTGCTTCAGCCCGCGCACAAACTCGTTCAGCGCCGGCTGAATCATCGCAAACATCGGATCGTTCCGCTGCGTCAGCGTCACCTCGGAGAACAACTTCAACCCCACTCCCAGCGAGGCGATCGTATTCTCGTCAAACGGCAGACGAGCTCGCATCCGATCCACAATTCCTAGAATGTCGTCATGATTTGCGGCTTCGAACGAAAGAGTCCGTCCTTCCACTGACTCTCCCTTCGCGCCCGTCAACGCTTCAACTGTGATCTTGTAACGGTAGGAGTTCATCACGCCCTCTCGATCTGCTTTGCGGCTGCATCGATAATGTCCGTGATGGCATGCACCTGTTCCATAGTCAGCGGACCCTTCTTCATTCGCAGCGCCAGGCGAAAATTCTCAATCGCCCGTTCAATCTGCGGGGAGCGCTCGCTGCTGTGTTCACTGCGCGTACGATCCATCCTGGCAAACAGCGCATCCACCGTCGCCTTGTTCTCCGCCAGAGCCTTCGATCCCTCGTCCGTAATCGTGTAGAGCTTTCGCGCGCCCTCCGAAACCACGGTCGCATGGCCCATCTCCTCAAGCATGGTCAGCATCGGATAAACCACGCCGGGACTCGGCGCATACATCCCACCCAATCGCTCTTGAATCGACTTGATGATCTCGTAACCGTAGCTCGGCTTCTCGGAGATCAGCTGCAAAATTACGAAGCGCAGATCGCCCGCGCCGAAGAACCGCATCGGTCCTCTTTCTCCTCGCCAGCCTCGAAACCCATGCCGCCCGCCGCCAAATTCCCCGCGGCCGCCGCAATGTCTGTCTTCCCTATAACTCTCTCCACGGCGTTCTTCCCTGCCACGGAAACCTCGAAAATGTTCGTATAAATGTTCATAAGATGTTTTCATACCCAAAATAGTATCAAGATATATCTTGATATGTCAAGAACCGTTTCTACTCCTAAACCCTCGCCCATATATTCTGTCTATGTCCAATGACACGAATCCTCACCGCAACGGTCCTTATCCTCGTCGTCTTCGCCCTCATCTTCTTCGGCAATATCTGGCTGATGACGCTCTTCGCAGCCATCGTCGCGGAGCTCGCCGCTTACGAGTACCTCCAACTCGCGGCCGTTGGTGCCGAGACCCACGGCGCTAAGCTCCGCATTCCCGTCTGGTGGATGGCCCTCGGCACCGCCCTGGCCTTCGTCGTCACCCTGCCCGACTTCCCGGTCGAAGCCCAGCTCCCTGTCCTCAGCGCCCTCACCCTCGCGCTCTTCGCCTGGAATGGCTTCCGCTCTCCTCTCATCCAGGTTCTCCCCGATACCGCACAAGGCATCTTCGGCCTCATCTACATCGCCTATCCCCTTACCCTCATTCCACTTCTTTGGAAACAAGAGGACGGCACCGCCCTCATTCTCTTCCTCATGGTCTGCGTCTGGGCTGGCGATATCGCCGCCCTCTACATCGGTCGAGCCTTCGGCAAACGCAAGCTCGCTCCCCGACTTAGTCCTGGCAAAACCTGGGTCGGCTCCATCGCCTCAATCGGTGGCAGCATGTTGGCCGCGGGCCTGGTCATCGCAATCTCAGATATTCTCACTGCTCGCGGCAACACCCTCCTCCACATCTCTGAGCCTCTCTGGCAATCCCTCATCCTCGCAGCGATCCTCAACATCGCCGCCCAACTAGGCGACCTCCTCGAGTCAGCCATCAAGCGCGGCGCAGGAGTCAAAGACTCCGGCACAATGCTCCCCGGCCACGGCGGAATCCTCGATCGCATCGATGCCCTCCTCCTCGCCGCCCCTGTCCTCTGGTTCATCCTTCTCATCAAGGACTCCTTCGGCCTCGGCCGCTTCTAGCCACTCCGCCAGACTGACAGACCAATCTGTCGCTTTTGACAGTTTATGAAGATGCCTCCCAACCGCTACCTTGAAGTGCAGCCTGCAAACTGGCGCTGTATGCGCTCTGTATTCATGGCCAAGGCACGCGAACGAGGGCAAAACAGATGAGCGTCCAGCAAACACATCTCGATCTTCTGAAGACATCCATCCCGCATAACAATCCAACAAGATGGAAACTCACCAACGGCGTCCTGCGGCTCGCGACATCCGTGGTCATTGCAGGAATCGTACTTTGCGTCCCCATCGGCTCCCACGTCCTCGCGAAGACTGGACATTCGCCGGCAGCCCAGGCATCTCCCGAGATCGAACCCGATGCGATGGAAGCGCTCAATAAAATGGGAACCTACCTGCGAACCCTTAAAGCGTTTCAGGTCGACTCCGAGGTTACGCAGGACGACGTGCTCGACGACGGACAGATCATCACAGACAGCAAATCGAACACTCTGCTGGCTGTAAGTCCCAACCTTCTGCGGGCTGAACTGAAAAGCGACGATAGAAACGTCTTACTCTTCTACGACGGAAAAAACTTTACCGTCTACGCAAAGCTCGCCAACTTCTACGCGACTGTACCTGCCCCACCCACGACCGCCCAGCTAGTCGACAAGGTCGACAACGACTACGGCATCGAAATTCCCCTGGTCGACCTCTTTAAGTGGGGAACCGACCAGTCCGCCATCAAGAAGATTACCTCCGCCATTGACGTTGGTCCGAGCACCGTCCAGGGCATCACCTGCGAACACTACGCCTTCCGCCAGGAAGGCCTCGACTGGCAGATATGGATACAGTTGGGAGACTACCCGCTCCCACGAAAGTTCGTAATTCGGACCCTTACCGACGATGCCAGGCCACAGCACACCTCCACCCTCGTCTGGAACCTGGCGCCCTCCTACAATGAAGCGGCCTTCACCTTCGATCCACCCGCCGATGCCCAGCGCGTCCTGCTCAAAGACCTTAGCTCCGATGGCGCCAAGAAGAATCAGTAGAGGAGACCTATGAAACGATCGAATCTTTTCCTTGCCTTTCTCGTCATCATCGGTCTCGTCTTCGGCACCAATCTCTCAGCGCAGAGACGTGGTGGCGGCGGCGGTGGCGGTAATCGCAACGTGCGCAGCAGTGCGAACACCAGTGTCAACCGCGGCGGCAACAACAACGTGAACCGCAATAACAATGCCAACGTGAACCGCAACGTTAACGTCAATCAGAACGTCAACGTCAATCGAAACGTCAACGTCAATAACAACTATCACGGTGGCGGCTACTACGGCGGTGGTGGCTATTATGGCGGAGGCTGCTGCTACCACCCAGTCGCTGTCGCCGCCGCAGTCACAGCTACAGCCGTCGTCACGGCAGCCGTCGTCGGTTCGATCGTCGACAGACCACCGTCGACAGGTTGCGTAACACAAATCGTGAATGGCCTTTCGTATACACAGTGCGGCAGCACCTGGTACCAACCTCAAATCGCTGGAACGTCGACGACCTACGTCGTGGTCAATGCACCAAGATGAGGTAGCCGGTCTTCGATCGCGGTATTCGGGGGTCGGCGCAAAGGCCGAAAACCTTTGCAAACCCAGGAAAAGGCGCTCCTCCCCTCGCCTTCTCCTTCGACTCTGCGAAAATAGAATCTGTGAAGAAACTAGCAATCCTCGGCTCGACCGGTTCCATCGGCCACAGCACTCTCTCTATCTGCGAATCCTTTCCCGACCGCTACCAGGTCATCTCCCTCGCCGCCGGCAGCAACATCGACGCCGCCTTCGCGCAATGCCTTCGCTGGCGCCCAAAAGCAATCTCACTCGCCACGGAAAAACTAGCCGAAACCCTCAAAACCCGCCTGAAGGCCGAAGGCATCACGAATATTGAAGTTCTCCACGGCACTGCCGGCAGCATCCGCGTCGCAACCCTCCCCGAAGTCAACTTCGTCGTCTCCGCGATCGTCGGCGTAGCCGGCCTCGAAGCCACCTACGCCGCGGTCTGCGCTGGAAAGACCATCGGCCTCGCCAACAAGGAGTGTCTTGTGGCCGCCGGCGAGCTTATCATCGCCGCAGCAAAAAAACACAACGTCGCCCTGCTGCCCATCGACTCCGAACACAACGCCGTCCACCAGTGCATGCGGGGCGGCACCGCAGCAGAAGTAAAGCAAATCTGGCTCACTGCCTCCGGTGGCCCCTTCCGCAACACTCCGCTCTCCGACTTCGACCGCATCACTCCGCAGCAGGCTCTCAAACATCCCACCTGGGTCATGGGCCAGCGCATCACCATCGACTCGGCCACCATGATGAACAAGGGATTCGAGGTCATCGAAGCCTGCCGTCTCTTCAACCTGCCGCCCGGGCAGGTGCGCGTCACCATCCACCCCCAATCCACCGTCCACTCCCTCGTTGAATTCGTCGATGGCAGCATCCTCGCGCAGATCTCCGTGACTGATATGCGCCTCCCATCCTCTACGCACTCGCTTACCCCGAGCGCGTAGCCGTAGCCGAAAAAGATGCCCTCACCTTCGACCTTAAGACCCTCAGCCAGCTCGACTTCTCCACTCCGGATCTCACCCGCTTCCCCTGCCTGCGCCTGGCCTACGAAGCCGCCGAAGCCGGAGGCAAAGCCTGCATCGCACTGAACGCCGCCGACGAGATCGCCGTAGCCGCCTTCCTCGCCGGGGACATCCCATTTTTGGGTATTCCACGTACAATAGAGATTGTGCTGCAGCTAACATCCGGTCAACCCACGGCGTCTATCGCCGAAGTGCTCGAAGCAGATCTTGCCGCGCGTGAACTTGCGCGCGAAGTGATTGCCACTCAGTCCGCCGGCGTGCGGCCGTAGCGAAACCCAATCAGATACGAGGTCTTCCCCAACTTCATGTCCACCATCATCGAGCTTCTCATCGTCCTTGGCATCATGGTTCTGGTCCATGAGTTCGGGCACTTCGCCGTCGCCAAGCTCTGCGGCATCCGCGTCGAGGTCTTCTCCATCGGCTTCGGCAAGCGCCTCTTCGGCTTCCGTCGCGGCGATACCGAGTACCAGATCGCGGCTATTCCTCTCGGCGGCTACGTCAAGATGTCCGGCGAGATGGGTTTTTCCGGCAACGAGCTAAGCTCCGGCTCCGTCGCTCCAACTGACCCTGGCGACTTCAACGCCCATCCACGCTGGCAGCGCATGCTCGTCGCCGTCGCAGGCCCGGTCGCCAACTTCCTCCTTGCCCTCGGTCTCATGACTGGCGTCTCCATGCTCCACAACGAGGTCGAAGAGTTCTTCGACGGCCCCGCCCACGCCGACTACATCCCCGCGAACACACCCGTCGCAAAGACCGGCATCCACGACGGCGACACTATCGTCCGTTACGACACCGTCGAAAACCCCACCTGGCATGACGTCATCGATCGCTCCCTCCTGAACCTCAACCAGACCGTTCCCTTCTCCTTCGTCCACAACGGCGAGCGGATCGACACGAAACTCTTCGTCGAAAACAAGGGCCAGGCCGACGACTTCTCGCTCACGAAACTCGGCCTCATCCCCAAAATGCAGGACACGCCGGTCGAGGTCAACAGCCTCGAGCCCACGATGCCCGCCGCGCACGCCGGTCTCCAGGTGAAGGACAAGATCCTCACCATCGACGGCCAGCAGCTTCACTCCGTTCCTGCGATCCTCGCCTACCTGCAGGACCAGGCCGGCAAGCCCGCCAACCTTACGGTCCTTCGCAACGGCACAAGCGTGCCTCTCCAGATCACGCCGGAGCTCACCGACATGGGCGACGGCACCAAAGACTACCGCCTCGGGTTCGGCTACCTTCCACCTCCCGTCAAAGTGGAGCGGCTTCCGCTTGGCAGGGCCATGGTCGCCTCCTGGCAGTTCAACAAAAAGAACTCCATGCTCATCGTCGAGGTCATTAAGCGTCTCTTCACCCGCCAGGTCTCAGTCAAGCAGTTGCAGAGTCCCATCGGCATCGGCCAGGCGATCCATCAGGCCGTCCAGATGCCCGGCTGGATGCCGCTCATCGGCACTATGGCCATCATCTCGCTCAATCTGGGCATCCTGAACCTGATGCCCATCCCCATCCTCGACGGCGGCCTGATCCTCTTCCTTATCATCGAGACCATCATGCGCCGCGACGTGAACCAGCAGATCAAGGAGCGCGTCTACCAGGTCGCCTTCGTCTGCATCCTGGCTTTCTTCGCCTTCGTCATCTTCAACGACCTTACCCGCCTCAACCTCTTCACCAAACTCAAACCCTAACAGCTGTTTTTTTTGCCGTTGTTCTTGTTGTTGTCGTTGTTTTGTTTGTTTGTCATCCCGTAGGGATCTGCTGTTGTCGTTGTTCTTGCCATTGTTGTCGCTTTTGCTGTTGTCGTTGCTTTTGCTGTTGTCGTTGCTTTTGCTCTTGTCGTTGTTCTTGCCGTTGTCGTTGCCCTTGGGATTAGCGTGGGGCTTTAGCCCCACGAACAAACGCAATGCTTTGAAAGGGGCTACTTCATCACAACGGTTACCGCCAATCGCCGACGCCTCTTCCAAGTCGATCAAAACGCCAACCTGTTTATTGAGGTCCTGCAAGACCAACGAACAAAGAATCGCCTTCAACTCCACGCCTTCGTCGTCATGCCTGACCACGCCCATCTATTGATGAGACCCGCACACGATATTTCTCTCGAAAAGGCAATGCAATACATCAAAGGAGGCTTTTCCTTCCGCCTGCGAAGCAAACTAGATGTCTGGGAGCGAAGTTACGACAGCCGTTGTACCACTGACAGACATGATTACACCACCCACACCACCTACATCCACCAAAACCCCGTTCGCGCTAATATCGCCACCCAACCCAAACTCTACCCACACTCCTCCTCCAACCCAACCCACTCATCCGACCCTTCACCTACCCATTTCGCCTGAGGCCCCGCAGCTCCGCCACAATCTCTCCCACCGCCTTGCGAGCATCGTCCTCCCGATCCGGAGGGAAGCTGATTGCCCCCACGCGAGCGTGTCCGCCACCGCCATACCGCTCGCAAATCTCCGCAAGATTCGCCAGCTCCGACGGAGCCTTCTTCGTCCAGGGATTCGTCCCCACCGACACCTTCGTCCGAAAAGACGACTTGCTCAAGCCAACGTTATAAGTGGCCTCCGGATGCAGATAGTACGGGATGAACTTGTTATATCCCTCCGTTGGCTGATCCGTAATATCGAACGTAATCACGCCTCGCTCCACCGTTGCCCGCTGCCGAATTAATTCAAGCGCCGCCCAGTGCCGCTCCATCAACGGCCCCAGCAGCACCTGCACAAAATCCTGATCCAACACCTGCTGCAGACTCATCTCCGTCAACAGCGGAATCAGCCGCGGCACCAGCGAATTATCCGCAGCGCTCTCGATCACCATCGTCAGCTTCATCGCCGGCGCAGCCATCTCCACCGCGGCCTTCGCGCTTTCATAGCGAGCCCCATCCACAATGTCAGCCCACTTGATCAACTCCAGCACCGGCGCCGTGTTGAAGCCAAAGTTCACCTGCGCAATATCCGCAATCAGGCTCGTACACGAGACATAGTCTGGATTAAAAAACTTCCGCATCCGCTGCGACCCATCCGCCTGACCTGCTTCAAAACTCTTCTGGTCTTCCGGAGTCAAAAATGCGCTCTGGTGATGATCGAACCACCAGGTGACCTTCGGGGAAGCCGAATACTTGAAGTCAACGATCGCGTTCTCCCCAGCAATAAACGCACCTTCATCGAAGAGCGCCCCTGCCCGATGCACCAACCCGTGGAACGAAAACTTATCCGCCGTCTTGACGCACTCGCGGTGAAACCGCATAAACAGCGAAGCCGAACACGCTCCATCGAAACACTTATCGTGATAGAAAATCCTGCATTCCAAGCCCGCCATCTCCCAAGTCGCGCTCATCTCACAGCGCGAAGCTTTCAGCATAGCGCACTCAGGTCAACGCGGCATCATGCGAAAGAACAACGCCTGTTTCGCAATGGGCTCGGTCTTCTGCGCCAGCTCCGTCATCTGCCTCTCGCTCAGCGGCGTAAACTCCCGCGCAAACTGCACGCACTCCTCTACCTGTGCCACCGAATCGCAACCAATAATCGCCGTGCTGATCGGCAACGACAGCGTGTAGAACGTCGTCTCCCGTTTGGTCAGTGTCCCCGGAGTCGTCGCAATCGCACCTGTTCCCTCCCACGATTTCTTCTGCACCTCAACCGGCGGAGGCGTCCAGCTTGAGAGAATCCTTCCCCGAGCCATCACCTTCATTCCGATCACTCCCATCTGCTTCTCGACAGCCATCGGCAGCAACTCCTTGGCGAAGCTGTAGTGATACTGGTCCGCTGCATTCAAACCCATCAGCACCGTATCGAAGGGAAATCTCCGGATGCACTCCATCAGCGCCTCCGGCCGAAAGCGCCCAGTGACGCCAAGAAACCGCACCATCTTCTGCTCGCGCGCCTGCGTGAAAGCCTCAATCGCCCCGCCCTTGCCGAAGATCGTCTCTACATCCTCGCTGATGCCGACATCGTGAAGCTGCCACGTATCCAGATGATCTGTATTCAGCAGCTTCAGCGACACCTCCAGATTGCGAAGCGCCGCATCCCGCGTTCGCTCCTTCGTCTTGCTCGCGATAAAGACCTCACCGCGATGCCCTTTCAACGCCTTGCCCAGATACTGCTCGCTCCAGCGCTCCGGCCCGCCATAGATCGCAGAGGTGTCGTAGTAGTTCACGCCCAGTTCCAGCGCTCTTGCAATCAACGGCAGCGCCACCGCCTCGTTGTTAACTCGTTCCAGCGCTCCCTGCCCGCCGAGCCCGAATATCCCCGCGCGAAAACCCGTCTTCCCCAGGTTGCGTGTAGGCATCATCTCCTGCACCGCACGCGCATCCATCGCCGAAGGCACCGAAGCCCCCACATCAGCATGAGCCGGGGGCGCCATCGCCGCCTGAGCCACAGCCGCCGCAACAGAAACACCACCAGCCTTCAAAAAATCCCGTCGTCCTCGCTTCATGTCTTCACCCTCCTTCAAATCGATTCATTCTTCAAAAAATCTCCGTCATCGTCAAGGCTACACTCGATCTCACCAGTCCATCACGACAGCGGAATCCCCTGGTACTGACTCTCCGCCAGATCCAACTCCCTCTCCAAAGTCCTCAACACATCGTCGCCGATCCGCCCTGTGTCTCGCAGCCCGATCAGCGTGCGCCGCTCCGCCTGCAACGCTCCGCCTGCAATCGCTCGCAGACGCGAATAAGCCTCTTCATCCAGGCCATCGACGCTTTCCTCGGTCCCTTTACTCACATGGGCCAGCTTGTGCCGGTAGCGGTGCATCAGATCATCGTACAGATGGACGACCGGACTGTTGTTACTGCTCTTCCGTCCCTCCTCCAGAAAACGAATCGCCGACTTCAAGACGATCCTCCTCGCCTCGATCTCCTCCGGATCCATCCCGCCGGCTCCCGCCAAACCCAGCCCGCGAATCAACGCCGGCAGCGTCAAGCCCTGCAGCACCAGCGTCACAAAAATCACGCAGAATGCCAGAAACACAAGCAAATTTCTTGCCTCAAAAGGCCGCCCATCCCACAGCGTCTCCGGAATCGAAATCGCAGCGGCCAGCGCCAGCACGCCTCGCATCCCGGTCCACCCCACAACGAACACCTCCCGCGGCTTCAACTCCTCCTCGTCCTTATGCCCCGGCAAACGCCGCTCCACAAACGACGCAATCTTCACCGCCGGAAACACCCAAACCATGCGCAGCAGAATCAGCACCGCACTGAACACCACCCCATAAAAAATCAGCGTCCCCGTCCCATACCGCCCATGAATCCCCGCCAGAACATACGGCAGCTGCAATCCGATCAGCACAAACACCAGCCCATTCAGCATGAAGGTCAGCGCGTCCCACGCTCCAAGCACTTGAAGTCGCGCCGGCGGCGAAAAAAACTGCGTACTCTTCCGGCTCATGTAAATTCCGCAAGCCACCACCGCCAGCACCCCCGAAGCGCGCGCCCGCTCACCCGCAAGATAAGCCGCATACGGCACCACCAGACTCACCACCAGCTCCACCGGACCATCGTCAATAAACTTCTCCATCCACCCCACCACCACCCCAATCAACAACCCGATCACTAACCCGCCGACAATCAGGTAGACCAGCCGCGCCAACCCACTCCCCACCGTCGGCATCTGTCCCCGAACCATAATCGCAATCCCAATCTCCAGCGCCAGCAAACCCGTCGCATCGTTCAGCAGACTCTCGCCCTCAAGTATGTCGACGATCCGCCGCGGCAACCCAATGCTCTTCGCAATCGACGTCGCGGCAATCGCATCGGTCGTCGCCACCACCGCGCCGAGCAGAAATCCCGCCTTCCAATCGAGCGCTGTAATAAAGCGGTCGGAAAACTCCGCCACACCCCACACCGTAAACCCCACCAGCCCCACCGCCAGCAACCCGAGCAACACGGCATTCCGCCGAAACTCCCGCCACGAAATCAGCCACGCCGACGAGTACAGCAACGGCGGCAGAAAAACCACAAACACAACATTAGGATCCAGCGGAACCCGCGGCACATGAGGAACGAAGCTGATCCCCAGCCCCGCTAACACCAGAACAATCGGATACGGCACCCGCAGCCGTCGCGCCAGCACAGCAAAAACCGCTACCAGCACCAGCAACAGCAGAATTACCGTCTCGACCGCATGCAAGCTCTCACTTGAATCCATATCCCGGCCTCCGTCCGTCTTGCAACCTGCGACACTGAAACCAGCTCCCAGTAAAGCAAATTAAATCATCCGCCGCCGAACATCTTCCGCAATCCTGCTCCGCCCCGTCACCTGCACCATTTACACTGCGATCAAGCCATGAGTCTTCCCCATCTCACGAATACCGACGTAGTTCCCGACGAGCCGCTAAGTCTGGAAGAAGCCGCGCGACTGGCGAAACGCCGCCGTATCTTCCGCCGCATCGCCGTCACCCTCGTCACGCTCGCCGTTCTCGTCTCCGCCGCCGGCTACTTCGTCGCGCGCCACTGGCTCAACCAGACCCTCCACGACTCCCTCCCGCAACTCGACGGCTCCATCACCCTTCCCTCCCTCACCGCCCCTGTCACTATCCAGCGCGACGCACACGGCGTCCCACACATCCGCGCAGCCTCGCTCGACGATCTCCTCTTCGCCCAGGGCTTCGTCACCGCGCAGGACCGTCTCTGGCAGATGGATTCCCTCCGCCGCCACGCCGCAGGAACTCTCGCCGAGATCCTCGGCCCATCCCTCCTCGCCCACGACCGCCTCCAGCGCACTCTCGAACTGCGCAACTCCGCCGACCGAGCCCTCACAACCCTCCCGCCCGACCAACTCCACCAGATCGAGCGCTACGCCGCAGGAGTCAACGCCTCCATCCAGCTCCAGCGCACCCATCTCCCACTCGAATTCCGTCTCCTCCGCTACGAGCCGGCTCCCTGGACGCCTCGCGACACCATCCTCGTCGGCCTCGTCATGTTCCAGGATCTCACCACCAGCTTCTCCTCCGAGCTCAACCGCGAAGCCCTCGCCGCCAGGCTCCCTGCGCATCTCGTCGGCGACCTCTACCCCGTCGTCACCTGGCGCGACCACCCGCCAATGCAACCCATCGTCGACCTCACAACCCCGCAAAAAGACATCCCCGACGTGCCGCTCGACGAATCGCAAACCAAACTCGGCAACCCTTCGCTCCCCGCATCCTCCTCGCAAGACCTCCTGGCCCTCCAACAGACCCTCCGCAACCCCATCTGCGATGGCTGTTTCGCCGGCTCCAACAACTGGGTCGTCTCCGGAGCCCACACCGCCACTGGCCGTCCGCTCCTCTCCAACGACATGCATCTCGCCCACAACGTCCCCGGCATTTGGTACGAAGCAGACCTCGAAGCCCCAACCTCCACGGGCAGCTTGCACGTCGCCGGCGTCTCCCTCCCCGGCGTTCCCTTCATCATCGTCGGCCACAACGACCACGTCGCGTGGGGCTTCACCAACCTTGGGGCCACCGTTCAGGACATCTACATCGAACACATCCGCGGCGCCGGCCCCACCGCCCAGTACGAAGCCCAAAACGGCGTCTGGAAACCCCTTCTCCACGACCACGAGATCATCCACGTCAAAGGCAGCAAGGACGTTGCGCTCGACATTCCCGGAACGCAACACGACACCACCATCACTCCCATCCTCTCCGGCATACTTCCCTCGGAAAAGCGCTCTCTCTCGCTCCGCTGGACTATCTACGATCCCGCCGCCATCAACAATCTCTCCTTCCTGCCCATCAACACCGCCACCGATGGCGCCAGCCTCGTCTCCGCCTTCTCCAACTTCGGTGGCCCCTCGCAAAACCTCGTCTACGCCGACGACCAGGGTCACATCGGCTACCACGCCATCGGCCGTATCCCCATCCGCGGCAGCGTCATGACCCCAAGCCCTATCAGCCCCGTCCCCACGGACGCCCTCGACACCACGCAACAGTGGGTCGGCGCCATCCCCTACGACCGCCTCCCTCAAGCCGTCGATCCACTCAACGGCATCCTCGCCACCGCCAACGCCCGCATTACTCCTGACGACTACGCCTATCCCCTCACCCTCAACTGGGGCGCGCCCTACCGCAACCAGCGCATCTGGAAGGTCCTCACCGACAAATCCGCCGCCACAAAAAATCAACTCACCCCGGCGGACATGCTCGCCCTCCAGACCGACATCTACTCCGATCTTGACCACGTCATCGCCGAGCGCCTCGCCTACGCCATCGACCACGCCACCCGCGCGGAGCTCAGCAACGACAGAGCATTAGCCAAGCGGCTCCACCAGGCCGCCGATATCCTCCGAGCCTGGAACGGCGACATAGACGCCGACGCCGCGGCGCCCGCCATCGTCGTCGCCGCCCGCGCCGCGCTGTGGCCGCTGCTCATCAACTCGCAGGCCGGCCCTCAACCCAATCCAACAGCACAGACCGAAGGTAAAAATCAGCCCATCCCCGCTGCCGCCCTCTACTCCTGGGGAAACAAAGCCTACGCCGAAGAGTGGCTCATCATGCACACGCCCTCGCGCTGGCTTCCCAAAACCTACGCAACCTGGGACGATCTCCTGGCCACCGCCGTCGCCCAAAGTCTCCGCATGGCCCAAGCCCCCGCCGACCTGAGCAAATGGCAATATGGCCAGTACCACCCCATCGAAATCGAACACCCCATCTACGGCCAGTCCGAACTGCTTCAGCGCCTCATCGGCCTTCCCACTGGCACCGGCATCCAACCCCAGAGCGGCGACGACGCCACCGTCAAACAGGTCGGCCGCAGCTTCGGTCCCTCCGAGCGCTTCACCGCCGATCTCGCCAGCCTCGACCACAGCACCCTGAACGTGGTCCTTGGCGAATCCTCCAACCCAGCCAGCCCCTGGTTTAGGGACCAATGGCCCGCATGGTATGACGGCACCACCTTCCCTCTGCCATTTTCAAACGCAGCCGTCGACGCCGCCACCACCCACAACCTCGTCCTGACGCCGCACTAGGCTCCGCGCTTAGCGCAACGGATTCGCAGGATACTTGCTCCCCTGCGCGATATACTGCGCCGCCAACGCACGAAACGAAACAACCTGCCCTTCAATCCACGAAGCATCTTTGCCAAGCTCCTTCGCCAATAGTGACGCAACAAAAGGAGCCACCGCAACCGCCGCCCGCGCATTCAGCAAAAGCGCCCGCGTTCGCCGCGACAGAGCATCATCCACCGTGCGAGACATCTCATACCGCGCACCCCACACCACCTCCGCCGCAATATACGGCAGATCAGGATGCAGTAGTCTCGCAAGCTCCGGGTCATCCTTCGCCAGGGCCGCGATCGCCGCAGCGTCCGACCCATACATCCACAGGCTTCCCAGCTCCGCAGGCTGCGGGAAATAGCCATGAATATGCGTAGCTGCGGTCACGCACGGACGCTCATCAAGCCCACCCAAAGTCACAGCATGGTCCACGCAGTCCTCTGCCATGTGCCGATACGTAGTCCACTTTCCTCCGGCAATCGTCAGCAGTCCCGTGTGATCGATATGGATCGTGTAATCTCGCGAAATCGATGAAGTCTTGCCGTCGGCCGCCCCCAGGGCTTTTGCCAGCGGACGGATTCCCACAAACACACTTAGAATATCCTCACGCGTTGGCTTCCGCGCCAGATACCGCCCCGCCGTCTCCAGCACAAATTCAATCTCCTCTTCAAACGGCAATGGCTCATACGCGATCGTCTCAATCGGTGTGTCGGTCGTCCCCACCAGCGTGCGATTGTGCCACGGAACAGCAAACAGCACGCGCCCATCGTCGGTTTGAGGCACCAGCAGAGCCGTATCCCCACTCAAAAAGCTGCGGTCCATAACCAGATGAATCCCCTGGCTCGGCACCATCATCGCCTCAGCCGCAGGCTCGGCGAGCCGGCGAGTCTCATCCGTAAAAATTCCCGTCGCATTCACCACCGAACGCGCTGCAATCGCAAACCGTTCGCCGCTCTCGCCATCCACCGCAACCACGCCCCGCACAAACCCATCCTCATCCTTCGTCAGCTCGACAACACCGGCATAGTTCAGCAACGCAGCCCCGTGTTCCGCCGCCGTCATCATCAAGTGGATCAGCAGCCGCGTGTCGTCGAACTGCCCATCGTGGTACATCACGCCGCCGCGCAGACCATCCTGCCTTATCGTCGGCAGCAGTTGAAGCGTCTCCTCCAACGAAAGCGTCTTTGAAGAACCAAAGCTGTACTTGCCCGCGAGAAGATCGTAGACCTTCATGCCAATCCCATAGAACGGAGCCTCCCACCACGAATAATTCGGCACAACAAACTGCAGATTGCGAACGAGGTGCGGCGCATTCCGCAAAAGAACTCCGCGCTCCTTCAAAGCCTCCATCACCAGCGAAAGATTTCCCTGCTCCAGATACCGCACTCCCCCATGCACCAGCTTGGTGGCGCGGCTGGAAGTTCCTTTGCCGAAGTCCTCGCGTTCCAGCAACAGCACATCGTACCCGCGCGTCGCCGCATCCACAGCAATTCCTGCCCCCGTAGCGCCCCCGCCGATCACCACAATGTCCCACGGCTCTTTCCGGTCGCGCACCCTGGCCACCATCTCATCACGATTCATCGGCTCTCCTTACTCCATCCGCGGGAACGCGCAACGGCCTCTCTCCAGTTGTCCTGCAACCGTTCCATCTTCCTCTTGTCCGCCTTCGGAACAAACATCGTGTCCGCAGCCCGATGTCTCTTCAACTCATCCACGCTCGTCCAGAAACCAGTCGCAAGACCCGCCAGATAAGCGGCCCCCATCGCCGTCGTCTCCAGCACCGCAGGACGATGCACCGGCACACCAAGCAGATCCGCCTGAAACTGCATCAGCGCATCGTTCGCCGCAGCCCCTCCATCCACGCGAAGCTCCGTCAGCGGACTCTTCGAGCTCTTGTCCATAACCCGCAGAACATCCCCAACTTGAAAGGCAATACTCTCAATCGCCGCCCGCGCAATATGCCCGATCTGCGTGCCGCGCTCCAGCCCAATAATCAGCCCCCGAGCCTGCGCATCCCAATACGGCGCGCCAAGGCCGGTAAACGCCGGCACAAAGACCACCCCACCCGAATCCGCCACCGACTCCGCAATCGCCTCAACCTCGGACGAGTCGCGAAAGAACTTCATGTTGTCGCGCAGCCACTGCACCACGGCGCCGCCAATAAAAATGCTGCCCTCAAGCGCATAAACAGGCCTTTTCTCAGTACTGCACGCGAGAGTCGTAATCAGCCGCTCTCCCGAAAGCGCGAACCGGTCGCCAATATTCTGCAACAGAAAACAGCCAGTCCCATAAGTATTCTTCGCAGCTCCTGGCGAGACGCAAAGCTGCCCAAACAACGCCGACTGCTGATCCCCCGCGATTCCGGCTATCTCAACCTCGCCCAGCCCAAGCGAAGTCGTCACCTGTCCCACCCGTTCGCTCGACCAGACAACCTCGGGCAGCATGCTCTTTGGAACCTTGAAAAGCCTCAGCAGATCCTCATCCCATCGATCGGCAACAATGTTGTACAGCAACGTGCGCGAAGCATTCGTGCGGTCCGTAATATGCCGCCGTCCGCTTGTCAGGTTCCACACCAGCCAGCTATCCACCGTCCCAAAAACAAGCTTGCCCGCCTCAGCGCGCGCTCGCGCTCCGTTCACGTTGTCGAGTATCCACGCAATCTTGCTCGCGGAAAAATACGGACTCAGCAACAGTCCCGTCTTCTCTCGAACCATCTCCTCCGCACCTTCATCGAACAGCCGTTTCGTCAGCGCGGCAGTGCGGCTGTCCTGCCATACGATCGCGTTGTAAACCGGCTTGCCCGTCTCGCGATCCCACACGATCGTCGTCTCGCGCTGATTCGTAATCCCCAGTGCGGCAACATCGCGCGGCCGCACTCTCATCTTCCCCATCGCCTCAACGGCCGAGCTCAACTGCGAGGTCAGAATCTCGAACGGATCGTGCTCCACCCAGCCGCTGTCCGGATAAATCTGCGGAAACTCATGCGCCGCTGTCCCTGCAATCCTGCCGTCGTGGTCAAAGAGAATAGCCCGCGAACTCGTCGTTCCCTGGTCGAGCGAAAGGACATACGTCATCGTGTCTCCTCAAAAAAACTCCAGCTAGGCCTTCGCTTCATCCAGCAACGCGCGCTCTCTCGCAGGCAGAAACGGTCGAATCAGCAGTTGATAAACTCCTCCGCCCACCACAGCGCCGATCAGCGGAGCGACGATCGGAATCCACCAATAGCTGTCCGGCGAAGGCAGCGCCGACCCACCCCATCCCATCAAAAAGCAAAACAGCCTCGGCCCAAAGTCGCGCGCCGGATTGAGCGCCCACGCCTCCAGGTAACCCATCGACGCGCCGATCAACGCCACCAGCAGCCCAATCATCACCGCGCCCCCATTCGCGCCCGGAGCCATCTCGTTGTACTGCTCCGTAATTGCGAAGATCCCGAGAATCAGAAAAGCCGTCAGAATAATCTCATCGCCAAACGCATGCATCGGCGTAATCGCGAGCCCTGGATGAGTAAAGAAAACACCGGCAGCCCCACCCGAAGCCCGCGAAACATTATTAACCATATTGAAGTGGTCAATCACCGGAGAAAACAGCATATACACCACTCCCGCGCCCAGAAACGCCCCAGTCACCTGCGCCACGCAGTAAGGAACCACCTTGCGCCACGAGAACCCGCGATACACCGCCAGCGCCAGCGTCACCGCCGGATTTCCATGGCAGCCACTCACCGAAGCAGTCGTATAAATCGCCAGCGTAACAGCCAGTCCCCACGCAATGCACACACCCCAGTACGCCTGCTGATAGGGGCTGGGACTGTAAAGCGTATACATCGCAGCGACCGAGTCGCCGAACGCGATGATGAGAAACATCGCCATCGCCTCTGATATCAATTGCCCTGCATACATCTTTGTCATCGATTGCAATCTCCGGTTCGCTCCCAACTCCGTGCCCCAGATAGCTGACCCTATTTCCCCTTGCGCTGTCTACCGGAATCGCAAAATGCCACAAACCTGAAACCCAGCCGCTCCATCCCGCATAATGAATATCTGGGAGCATACATGGGTCTATTCCGAAAAAAATTAAAGCAGGAGCACAAAATCCTCCTGCAGCACGATCGCGCCGCAGGCCAACTCCAGCCGGAGATGCATCGCGCCACTCCTGAGTGCCCCGAGCCACATCACTGGGGCATGATCGACTCGATGACCGCTGAAGTCGAAGTCCTCGAGTTCATCGCCACCCTCGTCACCACCATCAAGCCTCGCCTGGTCGTCGAAACCGGCTCCTTCCTCGGCATCTCCACCGAATGGATCGCTCGCGGCCTCGAACGCAACGGCTTCGGCAAAGTCATCAGTTGCGAGTTCGACCCCGTCGTCTACGCCCGCGCCAACGAACGCCTCCAAGCATCGCCCCTCAAGCCCTGGATCGAACTCCGCAACGAGTCCAGCCTCGAGATGAAGGTCGAAGGCGCCATCGACCTCTTCTTCTCCGACTCCGACCCTGGCCTGCGAGAGAAAGAAGTCAGGCGCTTCCTCCCGCAGATCAACCCCAACGGCATCATCCTCATCCACGACACCAGCTCTCACCACAAAGTCGTCCGCGAAGCAGCCCGCTCCATGGAATCCGAGGGCCTGCTCTCCGTCGTCTTCCTGCCCACTCCGCGCGGCCTTGTCGTCGCCCAACCGCGCGCAGGACGCAGCTAGTCGCAGCCAAACCATGCCGCTCTCTCAGTCCGCCAGACGATCGAAGCTCTTTCAGGCGCCATCCGCCATGTTCTGGACCGGCTTGCTCATCCGCGTTCTTTACATCACCATCGTCCACACCTATCGCATCCGCCCGGAAGAAGATCATCTCCAGTTCGGCTGGGAGATGGGCCGCATCGCCCGCGCGCTTGCCACCGGCTTCGGTTTCGCAGATCCCTTCACCAGCCACTCCGGCCCCACAGCGTGGTCGCCCCCACTCTACCCGCTGCTCATCGCCGGAGTCTTCAAGATCTTCGGCGTCTACACCGCAGCCTCGGCGTGGGTGCTCCTCGTCATCAACAGCGTCTTCTCTGCCGCCACCTCCTCTGTCATCTACGAGATCTCCGCCCGCTGCTTCCACCGTACTGGCCGCGCGCGCAAAATCGCCCTCTGGTCGGGATGGCTCTGGGCTCTCTATCCCGCCGCCATGCAATTCGCCGTCCGCTGGATCTGGGACATGTGCCTCACGACCTTTCTCTTCACAAAGATCATCGCCATCGCCCTGCGCGTCCGCGACATCGGAGAAGATCCTCCCGCATCCGACCCCACACGCCAAAACCAGACCACAAGCCGCTGGGCCGCGTTCGGCCTTCTCTCAGGCCTCGTCATCCTCCTCAACTCCACCCTCCTCCTCTTCCTGCCGATCTGCGGTCTATGGATGCTTCTGGGCGCAATCAAAGCCAAGGCTCCCGTAGTCCCGGCGCTTCTTCGCGCTTCCCTGGCCTGCATCCTCGTTCTCGCCTGCATCGCACCCTGGACCATCCGCAACTTCACCGTCTTCCACACCTTCATCCCCATGCGCGGCAACCTCGGTGCTGAACTCCATCAATCCATCCTCGAAGAACATCAGGGCTTCCCCTGGGGAGCGACCATCCCCGTCTGCGAACCCTGTCCCGTCTTCCAGCAATACCGCCAAATGGGAGAAGCCGCCTACGTCCGCCACGAAGGCGAACTAGCCAAACAAGAGATCCGCGCCCACAAACGCCGCTTCCTCGACTACAGCCTCAAACGCTTCTACTTCTTCTGGGTCAGCCTGCCCAAGCCAGCAGAAAAAGGCGTCCTCATCGAAGCTGTCCGCGAGATGAACTACTTCTTCCTCTCGCTCGCCAGTCTTCTCGGTCTCGCGCTCGCGCTCAAACAACGAATCCCCGGAGCAGTCCTCTTCGCCTGGGCCTTCGCGCTCGTGCCCATCACCTACTACTTCATCACAGTGCAGGCGCGCTTCCGCCATCCCCTCGAACCCATCATGACCATCCTCGCAGTCTTCCTCTTCCAATCTGCAGAGAAGCGCCGAAAAAACGTATCATCAACATAAGATGATCCACATTCTAGTCACGGGAGGATCCGGCTTCTTCGGCGGCATCCTCAAACGCCGGCTGCTGGCCGAGGGCTACGCCTGCACCAACATCGATCTCGTAGCCGACCCCGATACCGAGCAAAACCTCACCAGCATCCAGGGCGACATCCGCGACAAGGCACTCCTCCAGCAAGTCTTCGCCAGGCAAAAATTCGCCGCCGTCCTTCACTGCGCCGCCCAACTGGCCCACGACGCCATCGACGACAACCTCCTCTGGACCTCCAACGTCGACGGCACCCGCAACCTGGCCGAAGCCGCAAAGCAATTCGGCGTAAAGAAATTCGTCTTCATCTCCTCGAACTGCCTCTGGGCCGCCAACCTCGGCCACGACGTCGCCGAAGACGAGCCGCCCAGCCCCATCGAACTCTACGGCCGCTCCAAACTCGCCGGCGAACAGGTCCTCGCCGAATACGCAAGCGACCTCGACATCATCACCATCCGCTGCCCCACCATCATCGACAGCGGCCGTCTCGGCCTCCTCGCCATCCTCTTCGAGTTCATCGACGACAGCAAAAAAGTCTGGGTCGTCGGCGACGGCAGCAACCGCTACCAGTTCATCTACGCGCAGGATCTCGCCACCGCATGCCTGCAGGCGCTCAGCTACCACGGCTCCAACCTCTTCCACATCGGCTCGGAAAACGTCGTCTCCCTCCGCGAGGTCTACGAAGCGATCATTCGCGCCGCAGGCAGCCGCTCCCGCGTAGCCTCACTGCCCAAAGCCCCCACCATCGCCGCAATGCAGCTCGCCCACAAGCTCAATCTATCCCCGCTCGGCCCCTACCACTACCGCATGATCGCGGAGAGCTTCGTCTTCGACACCACCCGCATCCGCAAGCAACTCGGCTGGGCCCCCACCCTCACCAACGAAGAGATGATGGTCCACGCCTACCGCTACTACTCCGAAAACCGCAAAGAGATCCACGCGCGAACCGGCGTCTCAGCCCACTCCCGCCCAACGTCGATGGGCATCATCCGCATGCTCAAATGGTTTTCTTGATCTGCCACGCCTTCGCATACTTCCAACTGATGTAGCCCGAGTGATACAAGTGCAGCAGCAACCCCTGGCGCCCATCAAGAAACCCAAGCCGAAAAAAATAATTCCAGA